>OGST01000587.1_pt1 | contig 17039 bp, 19 predicted proteins | sample 1574021 | NCBI WGS metagenome assembly OGST01 (sample SAMN03295847, study PRJEB24534) | human gut metagenome | isolation source: fecal sample 7 from infant 6 | host: Homo sapiens | place: USA: Pittsburgh, PA | collected 2014-07 | reverse complement strand
TTTCTAATTTGCTTAGAAATTTGGATTAATTCCTCTTTGTTTTTTTTCATGATACGTCCTCCTAGAAAATTTAAAATAATTATAGACTTTATTTTTCCCTATTTAATTAAGATTATTGTAACACACTTTTTAATCTTTTGCTATTCTATTTAATCATTTATGTTAACTTTTTCGTATCTAAGCAAGTATTTAGTATACACTATTTAATTAATATGTTTTCTTTTATCCTTAAATAATACTATATTTTCTGTTTTACAACATAATAAAAGGTACTGAAGATTATCCTTCAATACCTTTTTGTTTAATCTAAACTTAAACTAATTAATAAAGCTTTATTTACTTTTTCCATATCACTATCTGTCATATGTCCTATTTTCTCTTTTAATCTTCTCTTATCTAATGTTCTAATTTGTTCAAGTAAAACAACTGAATCTCTATTTAAACCATATTCTTCAGAAGATATTTCTACATGTGTAGGAAGCTTAGCTTTATTAATTTGTGATGTAATAGCAGCAACAATAACAGTTGGGCTATATCTATTACCAATATCATTTTGCATAATGATTACTGGTCTTATTCCACCCTGTTCTGATCCTATTACAGGACTTAAGTCAGCGTAGAATATATCCCCTCTTTTTACTAACATAGTCGTCATTTGAAAAATCACACTCCGCAAAGCCATGTCTCATAATCACTTATTTCGTCAACACACTCTTCAGCTAATTCTAAGTTAATCTGTGACATTTCTATATATCCTCTCTTCATAACTTCTAACATTTGTGAGGAATCAACCTCATTAATATATACTATTAAATTCTCATCAAATAATTTACTATTATTTTTATGTTTCTTATCTTTTTTTAAAATATCATTATCTATTGACTCAAACGACATAATTCGGCCTCCTTAGCTAAGGATTCTATGTATACTAAAATTATATTTCAGTTTATGTCATATTGTCAAAGATAAAATCATATTTTTATACTTTTCTGTTAATTATATACTTATATTGTTGTTTAAAATAAATTTTTGTCTATTTCTTTTAAGTAATTGAACTCTTTATAAACTATATCTACTCTATTTTTCCCATCTTTATCATAAATTTTAGTTACTATAGGAGTCTTATCTTCTTTATTTATATAAATTTTAGCCGATGTCATATGATCATTTATATTAGACAAATTAACTTTTATCTCTAAGTACTGTATATCTCCCCACTCTTCAGCTCCTTCATTAATTTCCTCTATATCTCCACATAAAAGATTACTAACAAAAGACAAAGGATATAGGGAATCAAAGTCCTTTTCTAATTCATACTTTCCACCCTTATCTTGCATACTTATATAACCATCTTTATAAATTTTAATTCTATCTTGTCCAAATTCAATTCTCATGCCAACATCCTTGCAGTAATATATATTGGTATCCTCTTTGTATTCACCTTTTGAATTTTTTATCTTGTATTCAGCTTTAGATGTATAAGCCTTAGACTTTTTAATATATTCTATAATTTCTTCATTGGTTGGTGCATAATTATGCCTAAACCCAATAATAGCTATTATAGATATAAAAGGAATAAGTAATAATAGTAATAACAAGACTTTTCTCTCTTTAATTTTGTTCAATAAGTTCTTTTCACTCTTCATATTGCCTCCAAAGTTAATTATTCACTAATACTATTATTAAAACCTTAGAGAAAATATTCTAACTAATGACTGCTTCTTCTATTATTTTAGGTAGTTCTTCTATTATATCTGTAGCAGAAATACTATATTTATCCTTACTAAGTTTATCTCCAGCTAAGCCGTGTATGTAACAAGCTAATATAGACGCTTTAAATCTATTCATACCTTGACCTATAAAAGATGCTATTATTCCAGTAAGGCAATCTCCCATACCTCCAGATGCCATCTTACTATTACCAGTATAATTAATTACAACATCATCACCATTTGTAATTATTGTATTATACCCCTTCAATACAACTATAACATCATGTTGCAGAGCATAGCTTTTTGCTAAATTTACCCTATCCTTTTTTATTTCTTCTATACTATACCCAGATAACCTACTAAACTCTCCAAAGTGAGGTGTTATTACTGCTCTATTTTTCACAAAAGATAGTAACTCTTTATGATTGTCAAGTATATTTAAAGCATCAGCATCTAATATTACAGGAATCTCAGTTTCCTTTATGCATCTGTTTAAAATATCATACTTATCATCACTTACACCTAATCCTGGGCCACATGCAATAACATTACAAGTTTTAAGTAAATTTTTAATTCGGCCTTGCTCTTCATAATTAACAGTCATTGCTTCAATTAATTTATTTGATAATACTTGTTGTGTATTTAAGTCTGTCAAAAGTGAAACTAATCCAGCTCCGCTTCTTACAACAGCTTCAGTACAAATATACGCTGCTCCTGAATAACCTGGACTACCTCCTATCAATAGAACTTTTCCGTAATCTCCTTTATGTCCCCAAACCTTTCTTATGGGAATCATTTTTTTATATTCATACTTATGTAAAAACGAAACTTTCTCATTAAACTTTTCTTTTACGAAGTTAGGAATTCCTATATATACAACTTTTACTTTCCCTAAATATTCAAAAGCATCATATCTAACAAAACCTTTTTTTATATTTTCTATAGTATAAGTTTCATTAGCCTTTATTGCTATTCCTAATACCTCTCCAGAATTACTATCTATTCCAGAAGGAATATCTACAGAAATAACATATTTAGAATATGTATTTATTGATTCTATAACCTTATAAATAACGCCCTCAATTATTCTATTTAATCCTATACCAAGTATAGAATCTAAAACAATATCTGAATTTTTTATATCATCTATAAGCTCTTTATCAAAATCACTGTCCTTATTAATTTCTTTTATTTCTATATTTAACTTTTTTATAATATTAATATTTGTAACAAATTCCAGACTTTTTTTTGTACCACAATTTACAACAACAATTTTTACACCCTTACCTAATAAAAAAAGCTTTCTTGCTATTACTAATCCATCGCCACCATTATTACCTACACCACAAAATATAATATATTTATCTCCCTTGGATTTTATTGATTCAAAAATCTTTTCTCCTGCGTTCTCCATAAGAACTATACTAGGGATTCCAATAGTATTTATAGTATATTCGTCAATTAACTTAGCTGTCTGCCTTGATACCACATACATTAATTATGTCATCTCCTCCCAGATAGCAAAAGCAATTGCATTCTCATTTGTATGAGATATAGATACATGTATTGAATAATCTTCTTTAATAGAAATAAATTCTTTTACTTTATCACTTATATTTACAATAGGTTGTCCCATCTCACTCCTTAATATTTCTATATCTAACAATCCAAATCCCCTTATTCCAGTTCCCATTGCCTTACTAATAGCTTCTTTAGCAGCAAAATTTCCTGCAATAGTTTCTAAATTGTTGTTCCTACTTTTAAAATACTTTCTTTCCTCTTCAGTAAAAACCTTTTCTAAAAACATAGGAGTTCGTTTAATTGCTGTCCCTATTCTACCTACTTGGACTATATCTGTTCCTACACCTCTAATCATTTGCCACCTCCAATCAATATTTTACTATTATTAAAGCATATTAACCATCTTTTTAGATTCTTCAAAATCCCCTACCCATTTATCAACATACTCACCTATAATATCTATTAAATGTATTGGAGATACTTCATTTTTATAAAGCAAATTAAGTAAACCTTTAACTTTATGACGTTGAGTTGATATATACTTAACTCCATCTTCTACTCTATTAATAATAGCTCCATCTTTTATATCTACTCTCTCAACCTTTATTCCATATGCTTGTACATTATTAAGGCTTTCCTTAGTAAGACTATAAGTATACTTCATTTCTATATCGTTTATTGATCTTGTAATTATAAGTTTTTCTAATACCATATATATTACCTCCTAAGTCTTAAAACAATTATTATTGTTAAGTAGATGTTATCATAACAATTGTTAGAATATTGTCAAACCATGAAGTCCTAATAAAAAAACAATTATATATTTATTTACATAAAACACCTTTTTACTTGCTTCTTCTATTACTATTAACAAGTGTAACCTCTTTTTTCTCCAATCAATTAATACATATTGTCGAAAAAAAGTTATTTACCCACTAAATATTACATAAATAATAAATTTTAGTATATATTTTGTATAAAAAGAAAGAAGAGCAAAAAAGCTCTTCTTTCCTTACCCTACCATAGTTGATTTTGTATACGTTACCACACATATTATAAGTATACCATATTTCATAAGTTATTCAACTATATTTAAACTTTCTTATTCTCCTGTGGCATGATCCATATTATTTTCTTCTGTACGCCTACCCCCAACAAATTTAAAATCTTCTGCTACTACCTCAGCAAGGTACTTCTTATTACCGTCTCTATCCTCATAACTACCAGTTCTTAATCTTCCACTTAGGCTAATATAACTTCCCTTTTTCATATACTTACATATAACCTCAGCCTTTTTTCCCCATACTGTAACTGGAATCAAATCAGCTTTTCTTGTGCCGTCAGCAGACTTAAAATTTCTATCTACTGCTATAATGAATTTTGTAAATGACTTATCTCCGTTTTCTAATTCTCTTAGTTCAGGATCTCTTATAAGTCTCCCTAATAATACTATTTTATTCATACTAACACCTCCTGAATATTTTCTTTTATAATACTTGACAACTAATTCCATTAATATTCATCTTGTGTCAATATTTTTTAGTATTCTACCATTACTGAAGAAAATAAACTTATATGTTAAAACAATTAAAAGATCGACTAAGATAGTAGCCTCCTAAAAATAAAAAAAGAAACTACTAAATTGTAGCTTCTTAATCAATTTTTTCTACCTTTTTCCAATACAGAATTAATTTCTACTCCTAAAATAAATATTATAGCCATTAAAAATAACCATATCATTAATATAAAGACTGCTGCTAATCCCCCGTATAATCGTGAATAGTTTCCAAAGTTATTAATGTAAAATGAAAATACTAGAGAAAATATTATCCATCCAAATGTACTAAACACGGCTCCTGGAATAGTATTTTTCCAGGGAACTCTCTTACATGGAGTATACCTATATATAGTTGCAAAGACTAATATTAGTACTACTAATATTACTCCATATCTAACTATATTCCATATAAAAGCCATTAACCCATTTAGTGGTAATAATGCAACTAAATAATCTCCTATTATTTTACCAAAAACCAATAATGTTAAGGTTAATATAATTGTAATCGCAAGAACTATTGTACTTAAATAAGATATAACAGATCTTGTTATATATGATCTTTTATCATTTAGGTTATATGCCTTGTTTATTCCTTTTATAACTGCCCTAAAACCAGAAGAAGCTGTCCAAATTGTTAACAAAACTGATACCCCTAATAATCCTGCATTTTGTGAACTTATTATTTCACTAACAGTAGATTGAATAAGTTCAAATACACTTGTAGGAAGTAACACACTTATGCCATATAATACTTGCTCTGGATTTGGTTTTATAAACCCTATTAAAGTAATTAAAAAAATCAAAAAAGGAAAAAAGGATAATACCAAATAGTATGCTAATTGTGATGCTAAAGAAAATATATCATCTCTTTTTGACTTAACTATTAAATGTATAAACAAATCCATCTTTGACATAGTATACTTTTCTTTTTTCATAATCTCACCATTTCAATTCTTTTATTTTATTCTATTAATACTTTCTATATCTTATGTTCTCACTTCAAGAAGTAATTATGTATTTACAAATAAATTAGGAGAGCATTTCTCTATACTCTCCCAAGATTAGTCCATTATTATCATTATAATTTTATCACATAGTTTAAAATTTATATACCTGTTTTATTCTTGTATGTACTATAGTATAATTTTCATGTATTATATTAACAATTTTAATAATTCTAACTAACTGAAAGGTGGTATTTTTGTGATTTATACATTAGAAAATTCTAATATAAGCATAGTAGCAAGCACTTATGGTGGAGAAATCCATTCTTTAAAAAGCAAAAAAGATAATACTGAATACTTATGGAATGGTAATCCAGAATATTGGAAGTATCATGCTCCTATACTATTTCCTATAGTCGGTAAGGTTAAAGATCTTAAGTACAGAGTTGATGGAAAAACTTATGAGTTACCTCAACATGGTCTAGCTAGAATATCTGAGTTTAATCTACTAACTCAAAATAAAGAATCAATAACTTTTGAATTAGTATACTCAGATGATACATTAAAAGTCTATCCATTTAAGTTCTCTTTACAAATAACTTATACTTTATTAGATAATGGAGTTAAAGTAACTTATACAGTTAACAATTTAGATGATAAAAATATTCTTTTCTCTATAGGATCTCACCCAGCATTTATGTGCCCTATAGAAGAAGGACTTTCATTAAATGATTACTACTTTAAATTTAACGAAAAAGAAAATGCTCCTATTATGTTATTAAACTCTCATGGATTATTTACTGGAGAAACAGAAGATTTCTTAGATAACTCAAATATAATTTCTTTATCTAAGGAATTATTTAAAAATGATGCTCTAGTTTTTAACAACTTGAAATCAAATAAAATATCTATAGAATCACAAAAAGGTACTAAATCTTTAACTTTAGACTTTACTGGATTTCCTGACCTTGGTTTATGGGCTCCTGCAACAGGTGCTCCTTTTGTATGTATTGAACCTTGGTATGGTCATGCCGACTTTGCTGACTTTGAAGGCGAATTCAAGGATAAAGAGGGAGTTATATCTTTAGAAGTTAACGGAAAGTTTGAATGTAACTTTATAGTAACAATATAACTAAAAGAGAGTGGACTACCACTCTCTTTTAATTATATTCCATTGACTAGGTAATAACTCTGAATAAGCTCTACTCAAATATCTATCATCTATTAATAATATTCTTCCTTTATCCTCTTCAGTCCTTATCACTCTACCCACAGCCTGCATTACTTTATTCATTCCGGGATATATATATGAGAAGGCATCTCCATCGCTATTATAATATTCCTTTATCAATTCTCTTTCTAAACTTATCTTAGGGTACCCCACTCCAACTATAACTGCTCCAATTAATTTCTCTCCAGGAAGGTCTACACCTTCTGAAAAACTACCTCCCATTACACATAGGGCAATATTATTTCTACCACCTGAAAATTCATTTAAAAACTTTTCTTTTGCCTCTTCATCCATATCTCCAGATTGAATCATTAATCTATCTAAACTTATGCATTCCTTTAAAAAATCATAAGCCTTATACATATATTCATAAGAAGGAAAGAAAACCATATAATTTCCCTCCACCTCTCTTATAAACTTATTTATTTCATTACATATGCTAGGAAGAGTACGCTCTCTTTGTTTATATCTTGTATTCCCAGCATATAAATATACTTCTAAGTTTTCTTTAGGAAATGGTGAGCTTAACCTTATTCTATAATCATCACTACTTCCCCCTAGAGATTTAATAAAATAATGAAAGGGCTCTAAGGTTGCTGAAAAAAATATACTTGCTTTAACTTTATCCACAATTCCTTTTATTTTTTCAGAAGGATTTACACAATATATGCACAATTCCACATCATCATTTTTTAATTCTACATAAGTAAAGTATTCCTCTCCATATAATTCTGATATGGTTAAAAACTTACTACAATCAAAATATAACTCTAATAGATCTTCATTAAAGGAATATTTATCTCCCTGGGTTAAAAATTCATCAGCTTCCTTCATAAGGTTTCTTAATAACTTATATATTTCTTTAGGCTCATCCTTTGTGTAATAATATCCCTTATCTTCTGATTCACATATCCTTTTTTCTTCTATAAAAAAACTGTTTATCTTATTTAAAGCTTTATACAATGTAGGACACTTTCCTTTAGTCTCTTTTCTTAATTGCATAAATTTGCTTTTTAATAATCTTGCAGTATACATATCTCTTCCTCTATCTACAAGATTATGAGACTCATCAATTAATAAGATACTATCTTTCCCCGATTCATCTAGAACTCTTCTTAAATAAACCCTTGGATCAAATATATAATTATAATCACATATTACTCCATCGCTCCAGTTTATAAGATCTAAAGCTAGTTCAAATGGACATACTTCATACTTTTCCCCAAATTCACAAAGTATTTCCCTGGAAATTGAATATTCACTCATTAATATAGAATATATAACATTTTTCACCTTATCATAATATCCTTTAGCATAAATACAATCATCAGGATTGCAACTAACTTTATCATTAATACATATTTTATCCTTAGCAACTAATGTTACTGTCCTATAAATCAAGCCTTTATCTCTAAGTTTCTCTAAAGTTTCTTCTGCAACCTTTCTATTAACATTTTTTGCTGTAAGGTAAAAAATTCTTTCTCCAAGTCCTTCTCCAACAGCTTTAATTGCAGGAAAAATTGTAGATACAGTTTTCCCTATTCCTGTAGGTGCTTGTGCAAAAATTTTATTGCCTTCTTTTATGGTGCTATACCAAGACTTTGCCAATTCTAGTTGTCCTTTTCTATACTTAGTAAATGAGAATTGTAAGTTCTTTATGCTCTCATTTCTTTTTTTCTTATGATTATAATCAAGTTCTGCATATTGATGATATAACTTTACCATACTCATGAGAAAATCATATAATTCTTTAACTGAGTAGCTTTTTCTAAAAGACTTTACCTCATTAGTATCAAGATTATAATAACTTAGCTGTACATATATATTATCTATATCACGCTCTTTGCATAGCATATATCCATATAATTTTGCTTGAGCCCAATGCAATACATTATAATCTTCCTCTATCTCGTATAAAGGCTTATATGTAGATTTTATCTCCTCTACTATTACATCATTGCCTTCAGTAATAATTCCATCGCATCTTCCTTCTAAATCAAGAATAAATATATCCATATCAATATTAAGTTTTAAAAATACTTCTTTTTCGTACTTTTTATATACTTCAGCATTACTTTTTTGAAGTTTTTGATGAGCTTTTACGCCTTCAATAGCTCTTGCATTAGAAGTAAATCTATTATCTAGACTCCCAGAACTTAAAACAAGTTCTACAAATTCTCGTACAGACTTCTTCAGTACTCTAACCTGCATACAATCAACTCTTCTATCTTTAATATAATTTAAATAAAAAGGTGGGGTAGATATTTACTTTGCTTGTTTCGTCAAAATGTCCAAGTTATATAGAAACAAATATCTCCCCACTTGTACTAAAGGTAAGGAAAATATAAAATTATCATCCTTGATTTTATATTTTCCTAGACGTTAAAAATAGGAGAAATATAATTCTCCTATTCTGCATCGTATTCTGTTGCTATCTTTTGAACTAGCTTCTTTATAACGCTAGCCTGTGCTATTAATGATATTACTAATATAAATACTCTGATTCTATCTTCATCTTTCTCTTGAAGTTCAAAATTCTTCATTATTTCATCAAGCTTTTCCTCATCACCTATTGGATTAGATAAGAAGGAATCATAGCTTTCTTTTTGAATTTCTACGAATATTTTATAAGCTGTTTCCCATGAAATTATATCATCATTTCTATCGTTTATTTCATTAAAAGCTAAACTGAATACCTTTTTTATTTCTTCTGTTGTTAATACAGGTCTCATATAACTTAATAAAACTAGTTGCACTAAATGTAACTTAGTATATCCTCTTTTTTTACCATCCTCAGGTTTAGTAATAACTTCACTCTTTATATAGTTTTGAACGATGTTATTTGTATATTTATCCTCAGTAAACTTATCATTCAGAAAGTCAATTACTTGAGATAAAAATAAATCATATTGTGGTAAATCATTGTATGATATTAAACTATTTTTAGACATCTCTTCTGCCAGAGTCTTTATATAATCTGAATCTATCTTTTTATTCATACTTACTTCCACCTTTAACTTTTATTCTCTAAATATATTATATAGTATATAAAAACTTATTACAAGTTACTTTTAGCATTATAATATATATTTTTAGTATTTTCATAAATTATGAATTTAATTCATATTATTGTTATCATTCTTTCGACATTATATTATATTAATTCATCATATTTGACAATTATTAATTAACATTTTTTGTTTATTTTTTTCTATTTTTTTTTGAACTTTAATTATACATTTTCTTATTAGTCTCTCAAAACAAGAGGACAAGCCGTTTGTAATAAAAATATTTATTTTCATTTTTTAATTGTAAAGTATTGACAATTCATTTTTATGGTAGTATATTCTATTTATAACATACTTTTAGATAGAATTTTGTAATTTATGAAAATATTTTTGATTTTTTGGTTGACTTTAAATTACAATTTTGGTAACATAGCATAGTAAAATGTCGAAAGATGCGAAATCAAGGAGGAAAACTTTTATGAAATCAACAGGTGTAGTAAGAAGAGTAGATGAACTAGGAAGAATAGTAATTCCTATAGAATTAAGAAGAACATTAGACATAGCTGAAAAAGACGCTTTAGAAATATACGTTGACGGTGAACAAATTATATTAAAGAAATATGAACCAGCTTGTATTTTCTGTGGTGACGCTAGAGATGTTATAAACTATAAAGGTAAAAACATCTGTAAAAAGTGTTTAGAAGAAATAAGAAATAATAAATAATAATATAGAGAGATTTCCCCAAAATCTCTTATTTAGAAAGACCTCTATCCCCAGAGGTCTTTTTTAATTCCTAAGAAAGTACGAACTTTTTAAATAACAAAGCCTTATATATGCTAAATATCTGTGGAATGCTTATATATCTCTCCCTTAGGAACATTTCTATCTTTAGCAACTAACTTAATTGCATCCTTTTTACTAGAACCATTTTCTATGTAGTATACTATATGCTCTCTTATAGTTAGGTTCTCCCACTTCTTTCTATTCTCTTCCTCTATCATTTCTTGCTGCTTACCTTCAATAACTAAAACAAATTCTCCCTTTATAGTTCTTTCTTCAAAGATCTTAATAACCTCTTCTATACTTCCTCTAATTATCTCTTCATGTAATTTCGTCAACTCTCTACATACAGCTATCTTTCTATTACCTAAATTATTGTATATTAAATCTAATGTTGATAAAAGTCTATGTGGAGATTCATATATTATTATGGATTCCTTAACATCTTTTATCTCTTCAAGAAGTATTTTTCGTTCTTTAGTTTCTCTTGGAATGAATCCCCTAAAAATAAACTTAGTTGTATCTAGTCCCGAGTAAATTAATGCAGTTGTTATTGCTGTAGCTCCAGGTAACACTTCAAATGGAATTTGTTTTTCAATACACCTACTTACAATAATAGCTCCTGGATCAGATATTCCAGGCGTTCCTGCATCTGTAACTAATGCTATATTCTCTCCTCTTTCTAATCTATCTATAATTTCTTCACTTTTTCCTTGTTCATTATGTTGATGGTAGCTAATCAAGGATTTCTTTATTTCAAAATGATTTAATAACTTTAATGATTGTCTAGTATCTTCTGCAGCTATAATATCTACAGATTTTAATACCTCTAACGCTCTTAAGGTTATGTCCTTCAAATTTCCTATTGGTGTAGGAACTAAAAAAAGCTTTCCTATTGTCATTACACTTCACTCCTTCCGTAAATTCTATTTATCTCATCACTATATTCACCATTATCATTGTATACATATAATGATTCTTCCCACTTTAAAAAGCTTCCACCGTCCCTTTGCCCTTCAATAAGAACAATATTAGGTGCCTTTTTAGTGTTAGGATGAACCATCCTTACTCTCTTTGGTTCTATCTTATACTTTCTCATTAAAACCATTATATCTGCTAATCTTTCTGGTCTATGTACCATATACATCCTTCCATTATCTTTAAGCAATGTCCTCGCAGCCTTAATAACATCCTCTAAAGTACACATTACTTCATGTCTAGCTATAGCTAACTTGTCTGATGGATTTACTATACCCCCATTATTAATCTTATAAGGAGGATTTACTGTTAACACATCAAATCTTCCAATACTCTTTAAGAAGTCTATATCTTTTAGATCTCTATTATATACCTTTATCTTATCTTCTAAAGAATTTAACTTTACACTTCTCTCTGCCATATCAGCCATATCATTTTGTATTTCTAAAGCCACAACCTCTTCTGGATTATATTTTCCCATTAATAAAAAAGGAATTATACCAGTTCCTGAACATAAATCTATAACCCTATGTTTGCTCTTTACTCTTGAAAAGTCAGATAATAAAACAGCATCAACGCCAAATCTAAAAGCATCTTTCTTTTGAATTAGCTTTAATCCTTTTAGCTGTAAATCATCTATAGACTCATCATTTAACACAAGTTTATCTAAATTACTCATTTCAAAACCTCTCTTAAAAAATATCCATATCATTATACATTAATATCAATTTATTCACAAACTAAATTAATAAAGCTGCAATTTAACTATAAAATCTTAACTTTTACATTCTTATGTCTACAAAAAAGTAGGCCGGATATTTATTTTGCTTGTTCCGTCGCAAGCTCCAAGTTACAAAAAAAATATCTATTTCCTTCCTACTAAAGGTAAAGAAACTATAAAGTTATCATTATTTTTAATATGAAATTATAATAACACCTTTAATTTATAATTTATTAAAACTTTATATTTTCCTAGACATCAAAAAAGAGAGCAAAACTTTGCCCTCTTTCATATTAATTCAATATTCTTCTAGCTCTCCAGAAACCATACATAGGTATAACTTCTACATTCTTACCTGGTTTAGGTGAATGTATCATCTTGCCATCACCTACATAAATACCTACATGGTCAGCATGTGGGAACACTAAGTCTCCAGGTTGTAATTCAGATCTAGAAACTTCTCTTCCTGCATATATTTGATTTTTTGTAGTTCTTCCTATATTTATCCCTGCTGCATTTTTATAAACATAAGATGTAAATCCAGAACAGTCAAAGGAATTAGGTCCAGTAGCACCCCAAACATAAGGCTTTCCAATATGCTTGTACGCTTCATTTAATATAGCTGATGCACTACCAGTTACAGTAGAACCATTTCCCCTATTAGGTGCATTAGCCGCAGCTTCTTCTGCTTTTTTCTTTTCAATTAGCTTCTTAGCATTTTCTATCGCGTCTACCACCTCAGAATCTACTATAGGGCTCTTAAGTTGTCCCTTTCTTAAAGCTCTTAATTGAAAAACTGCATTTTCTAGGCTTTGTCTTGAATTACTAGAATCATAACAAATATTAACCAAGCCTTTTACTATTTCTCTTTCAAGGTCTGCTAAGTAAAGTCTATCAAACTCTTTTTGTTCGCTTTCTGCTTGATTTATTAACACTTGTTGCTCATCTTTTTTAGATTCAAAATCTTGTAGTTTCTTTTGTATATCCTCATTTATCTTCTTTATCTCTTCGCCCTTAACTTCTAAAGACTTAACCTTTTCATCAAGTTGCTCTTGCTTTTCTAATAACTCTTCAACAACCTGTTGATCAAGTTTAACTAATCTAGAAGCAGAATCTATCTTAGTTATTAAATCACTAAAGCTTTCTGCTGAAAAAATTAGTGATATGTAACTAGTTTGTCCACCTGACTTGTACAACTCTCTTAATCTTTTACCTAATAGTTCTTCTTGACCAACTATTTCTTCTTTTGCTTGCTCTATTTCTTTATTTGCATTATCTATTTCTCTATTTATATTTGAAATTTCATTCTTATTACTATTTATCTTCTCTACTAATGGAACTATTTGATTATCTAAAACTTGGATTTGTCTATCGATTTCATTAATTTTTTTAGTTAATTCTTCATACTTCTGTCTAGCTTCTTGTACTTGTCCACTACCAGGAGTAGCACTTACTGCCATAGGTGGTACTATTAATGTAATCGCCATTATACCCGCAACAATTGCAGATAAAAACTTTTTTTTCATTATATGTGGTCGTTTTGACCATCCCTCCCCCCGTATTTTGTTATATTATTTAGAATCACATTTTTTATTATAACATTTCCCTTCACTTGAAACAACGGTAAATGCTTCTAGCGACATATTTATACACATAATTATCTTCTATATACTTTACTTAATATCAATATTCTTCTATATACACCTAATATTATTTCTTACACTAATATAAAAGTTATATTTGACAATATAATATTATAAATATATAATATTATATGTGCTACGGGGTGTGGCGCAGATGGGAGCGCGCGTGGTTTGGGACCATGAGGTCGCAGGTTCGATCCCTGTCACCCCGACCAAATAAAAAAAGCAGACATATGTCTGCTTTTTTTATTTTACTTAATATCTTCTTTATATTCCTCGTCCATACTAGCAGCCTTGCATAGCGCATATGCCATAACTAAAGTAAATACATAAATACAAATTCCCATAAAAATCATAATACTATCTCCCTTTAATAATTTATTTAAATAGTATCTGCTAATCCTTTTATTTTATACATTACAATATATGCCTTTAACAAAGTTTTCATTATGTCTTTATTTATGAATTAAGTTTAATATTTCATTTTCTCTTTCGTATTCTTCTATAGTTTTTCCTGTATCTTTCATTCTGAACCCACAGCTCTATTTATGGTTTAATTTCTTTATTTAAAATGTATCCATATAAATATATATTTATATATTCTTATATTCATATCTATGATATTTTAAATATTTAGGTTATCATATAATTATATTTACATACAAGAGGTGAGCAATGTTTACTAATATAAAAGGCGCCATATTTGACTTGGATGGAACTTTAGTTGATTCAATGTGGATATGGGAACAAATAGATATAGATTACTTAAATGAAAAAGGATATGAAATGCCTCAAAATTTAAAAGACGAAATAAATCATTTAAGCTTTCAAGAAACAGCTGTTTATTTTAAAAATAGATTCCATCTAGATGATTCATTAGATGAAATAATGAACGCATGGCACAACATGGCTTATAAACATTATTTGGAAGATGTCAACTTAAAAGAAGGTGTACTAGAATTACTTACACATTTAAAAGATAAGGGAATAAAAATAGGACTAGCTACAAGCAATTCCTATCCTCTATTAGAAGCTGTTTTAAAAAAGAGAGAGATTTATAATCTTTTTGATACAATAGTCACAACAGAAGAAGCAAAAAAGAGCAAGTCTAATCCTGATGTTTATTTAATGGCTGCCGCAAGACTTGATGTAAAACCATCAGAGTGTATTGTCTTTGAAGATATAATAGAAGCTGTTAGAGGAGCTAAATCAGCTAATATGAAAGTCATAGCAGTATATGATAAAGCTGCAGGGTATCAAAAACAGGATTTAATAGAGACTGCTGACAAATACATAATGAACTTTAAAGAATTATTATAAAAAAGAAGCCCTAACGCATAGGGCTTCTTTAATTATTTTCTATCTACTCCATACTTGCTTTCTAATTCAAGTACCATATCAACATATTTCTTTTGTTGTGCTTGTTGCATTAATTGATTAGCTACCATATCTTTAACTTCTTCAAAAGATTTTTCTTTAGGTTCATTCTTTTTCTCAACTAATATTAAGTGATATCCGAATTGAGTTTGTACTGGATCAGTCACCTTACCTACTTCAGAAGAAAAAGCCATATTTTCGAATTCTGGCACCATCATTCCTCTTCCAAATTCACCTAGGTTGCCACCTTCTTCTTTTGAAGGACATGAGGAATATTTAGCTGCAGCATCTTCAAAAGATATTGAACCATTATCTATCTCTTCTTTTATTTTCTTAGCTACATCTTCACTTTCAACTAAAATATGTTTAGCTGATACTGTTTCTTTATCCATAAATTGTTCTTTATTATCTTCATAGAACTTCTTAATTTCTTCCTCTGTAACAGTTACATCAGAAAGAATCTTTTGAACTGACATTTGAGTTAAAAGTTCCTTTGCTAAACTATTTAATGTATTTTTATACTCATCAGTATTATCTAATCCTATTTCATTACCAAACTTATTAAATAATTCAAAAGCTATAGTCTGTTCTAATAACTCTTTTCTACCTCTTTCTGTATTTAAATACATTCTTCTATCTTCTGGATACTTATTTATTATATCCTCTAAATCTTTTTGTGTAATTTCGTTTCCTGCAACAACTGCTAATACCTTATTTTCCATTATTAGTCTCCTTTATTAAAAATTTAGGGTTAATTACATTTTATCAGTATTATTTGTTTATAACAACTTAATTATTTATACTCCTAATATTCTTCTTGATAAAGGATAATAATTATTATATAATATATTTTAATTAAATGGAGGTAGATAAACATGTTAAAAATAGGTGAATTAACCCCAGATTTTGAACTTATGGGATCTGATAATAAGAAACATAAACTTAGTGATTATAGAGGTAAAAAAGTTATTCTTTATTTTTATCCAAAGGACAATACTCCTGGTTGTACAACTGAAGCCTGTGACTTTAGGGATAACCATACTATAATTAATGATAAAAATGCTATAGTTATAGGAATTAGTAAAGACACACTAACTTCTCATGATAAGTTTATTAAAAAATTTGAATTACCTTTTATTCTTTTAAGTGATGAAGAAAAAGTAGTATGCTCATTATATGACGTTATAAAAGAAAAGAATATGTATGGAAAAAAGGTACTAGGAATTGAAAGAAGCACATTTATAATTGATGAGAATGGTATCTTAACTCATGAATTTAGAAAAGTAAAAGTAAAAGGACATATAGAATCTATTTTAGAAATTTTATAAAAATAAAAAAGCACTAACATCTGTTAGTGCTTTTTCCTGGTGGCTCGACCAGGAATCGAACCAGGGACACGAGGATTTTCAGTCCTCTGCTCTACCGACTGAGCTATCGAGCCAAAATAAAAACCTGGCAACGTCCTACTCTCCCACACAGTCTCCCATGCAGTACCATCGGCGCTATAGAGCTTAACTTTCCTGTTCGGTATGGGAAGGAGTGTTTCCTCTATGCCATCATCACCA
>OGST01000579.1_pt1 | contig 17462 bp, 18 predicted proteins | sample 1574021 | NCBI WGS metagenome assembly OGST01 (sample SAMN03295847, study PRJEB24534) | human gut metagenome | isolation source: fecal sample 7 from infant 6 | host: Homo sapiens | place: USA: Pittsburgh, PA | collected 2014-07 | reverse complement strand
CTGCTTTTGGGTCTACAATCACTGCTTGTGCCCCATAAAGCACCGCATAATAGACGATAAGGTTATTCGCAAAGGATTTACCACCACCCAGCGAACCAACAAAAGCCGACGCTAACGCATTGGTTACTGAACCCTTAACCCCTTGACTGGCAAGAGCAGGTTTCAGATAGACATTGCGTCCAGTATCTAAGCTGTAGCCAACATAAATCCCCTCATTTTCCCCCAGCATTTGAGTAGCACCAAAACCTAAACCAGCGAGGAAATCAGAGGTCACGTATTGAATATAATCATTCATATAACGCTTGCTGGCAGGTAAAAATTCTTCATGTAAGCCGAGCATATCCCCAAATGGTCGTACCAGTTTTACGCTTAAATCGTCATAAAAATCTTTCACTTCATTACAACGACGTTTGAGTTCGTCAAGATCATTTGCTGATACCCTTACCACATAAGACAGCTTGTACATAGATTCCTTGCTTTGGTCTAAATTGGTTTCCAGCTCATTCACACTTTCCAGAGCTTCCGCCACATTGGAGCTGGTTTCATTATCACTTTGCCAAGCGTGGTTATCCAAGTCTTTCAGTTCTTTCTTTTTATTGCGGACAGTAGATAGGGCTTTACGATTCGCTACAATTTCCACATTCATTGACGTATCAATCGGGAATGTAAATTGCTGTTGCTGGTAGTAGAAGATTTCAGAGGACGGGAAGTCCAGTTCTCCGACAATGCTGTTAATGGTAAAGTAAGCTACATAGACGGTTTCATCTTCCTGCTGGATTTTCAAATATCGCTGTTTTTCTTCCACCAAACAGCGAGTAGGCTTAATCAAGTCATAGTATTTAATCAGCGTTTCATTATCCAGCTTTTTCTTTGATAGATGGTACTCATACTCTTCATAGGCAGTGCCTGTCTGTCCGTAAAGGTGTTCAATCAGATAGCCGAAGTCGTCCTTATCTAACCTGCGGATTTTGAAACGACGAGAGATTTTATTTTCTAAGAGCTTTTCCATCTTCTGAAAACGCAGGATTTCATCATTACTCATACTAACAAAATCGCCCATCAGCTTATGGTTCACATCATAGACAAAATCAGACAAAGCATTTTTTGCTTCAACGGTAAGACTTTTCATAGAAAACTCCTGATCGTTGAGAAGCAACTTAAAGCCGATAAAGAAACGGTAGTTCACTTGATTTTCGCCAATCATGGATATTAAAGCGTCTGTCTGTTGGTCGATTTTGTCATAGGCAACCGCTTTGAGCTTGCCAGTGACTTCATTTTTGGAACGCTCTTGTGCAGAACGTATGCTGGATTCTGTACTGATTTGTAAAGCATGAATTTTGCCATCACGATTTTGTGCGATAAGCTGTCTGAAAGAATCATGCACTTGTATTTTCTGTTCTGGACTTAGAAATGAGTAATTGTAAGGAACAAGCTCATAGTAAGCATAACATTCCCCGTCTTTATTCCAGACGAGATTGTTTTCAATGTATTTAATTGGATATGCCATAAAATTCACTCCTAACTGCTGTAATGGCTTCTTGTGGCTGGTTTCTGCCAAGCGTTACTTTTTTTCCTGCATAGGTCAGCTTTGGTCGCAGTGCATAAGCAATGACAGACTTCAAAAATCCATAAGGCTTTTTACCATCAAAAGTTTTTGTAGACATAAACCATGTGAAAGCCACAGGAATCCCAAAGTATTTGAGAAATGCTCCCTCTATCATGGAAAGAGGGGGCAAGTTGCCAAGTATCATCACTGCAAAGAGTGACACGACAAACCATGTCATTTGCGTAAAGGTTATGGGAAACGGAAGTCTAAAATCATTGATAGAATACAGTACCTTTTCCACAGACCAGATACTGGTATAGCTTCGTATTTTCTTCATGTAATCAATCCTTTCATAAAAAATAGGGGTAGCTGATTGAGCCACCCCGTAAAATAGAAAATCTGCCAGTAGTAATGTACCGACAGATTTAATAGACGATTTCAAAAATCCCATGATTGGTTGAGATAAACGTTCCTGAAAGGTCTAAATCCCGACCATAGGCTTGATAATCAATATAGTTTTGAAGACTAGCTGGTACTTCGCCTAAAGCACCCGTTTCTTCAATGTAGTAGCGTGCCACGTCATACATATCATCACAATCGGAATGAATGATAATATCCTCTTGATGTTCGCTTAGTTCTTCAATGCTTGAAAAATGAGTGAGCAGAGCAGATAGCTCCGATTGTAATTCTTCGGGTAATTCCGATACCATTTCCCATAGTCGATTGAGTTCGCCAATGGAAGTGTATTCGTCAACCGTAAAGGGTAACTCGTAGTCATGAATGGCGTATTCCTCATATTCATCATTCAAGCCGATTTTCTCTTTGACTTCCTCAAAGTCAATGGGAAAGGTAAACCACGCACCGACCAATTCGCCCTCATTGTATTTGCCTAAATTCGCAATATAGACTTGCATATCGTCCATATATTCACGTCCTTTCTTTGTAGAGATTCAAAAATCCCTACCGCACTTCGTTTGGTGTACCATTCCTTTGCGGAACATAAGAAAACCACTTATATTCCACAAAAGAACGGTTTTATTTAAGCACCAATAATGCGATTGAATAGCTCTAGTAAAATGTCTTTTACTCCAGCAGCGTTGAAGACTAAGCCAACCGCAATAATCGCAATAATTAAAAAGCCAATCAGTTTGCTAAACTCACGCTTGAAGCCAAGATACAAGCCAATCACAACGATTGCTAAAAGCACCAGTGATTGAGCGTTTGATAGAAACCAGTTATAAAGGTTTTGTCCAAAATTCATAAAAATGTTCTCCTCTCTATATTCAATGAATTTGTATTTGAGTTATTTTTTTGTTGTTATCACGTCCTGTTCTTTTACTGACTGTTGCTTCAAAATCTGCTTGTGTCGGTCTGTCAGTTTCGCATGGTCGAGAATGTCTTTTACAACCTGCGTCTGGTTGATTTCATCAAGTTTAATCGCAACCTTTAAGGTCGGGGCAACTTGATGAGATAGCCAGTTCAGCGTCCTTTGGAAGGAGTAAGGCTCTGGTTTTGTGGTTAGTTTTAATCGTTCACGATTGTTCCCAATAAACCAAGCCCATTCTTCATTCAGTTTCCAATCAGAACGAGGTTTGGAATCGTCTTTATCTACAAAACGGATATACCGATTGATAATTTTAAAGGCGGTATGCTCTGGATTGTCATAGACGAGTAAATCACGGACTGCATAATAGGCACGCTCATTTTTCAATCGAATCTCAAAACGGTTTTTTACTTCTGCGTCTTCAATGGGAATATCATTTTTCTTGTACTGCTCGTAGTCCTTTTCATAGATACAGAAATAAACTTCACTTTGTAATGAACCGATATAGAGGGTGTTTCCCATACATTCCTTTTCCTCTTTGCGTACCAGTTCGCCACTGCGATAGCTTTTAAAACTGCGGAAGACGGAGATACATTCTTCCTGTTGGCACTTTTCAGTGAGTACAGGGATATTCAAAATCCCTGTCTTATCGTTAATGGCAAGGTCAAGGCGTTTCATCACACCGCCAGCCACCAAAACGTCCATAAAGAACTCATACCAGCTTCTTTGTTGTGCCAGAAGATAGCTTTCAAATTGTCTGCACCCACGACCTTTCAATTCCACCAGAACTCCTTTGTCCAGTTCATGGGAGCAAAGGACGAATATGTCGCCTAAAGCATAATGCTCTGAATAAGAATAGAAACCATAGTCCTCATGAAGAAAATAGGACAGTTTCAGTTGTAAGATGTTTTCGACCACCTGCTGTACGTCTGTTGTCGGAAAGCGAATCCTTACATAATCAAACAGCATTTCAAGGGGAGCGTCGGGATTGAAGCGTTCCAGAGCTTCCCAAAGGGACTGCTGTAAATCCTCTGATGGCTTGACTTTTCCTGTTTCAATATCGCTTAGATACTGCCTTGTAATACCAGTCGCAACAGCTAAACGGTTTTGAGATAGTCCATAAGCCAAGCGTTTTTCTTTTAAATGCTGTAACCAAGTTTGTTCATTCAGTAAAAATCCCTCCAATCAAAAAGGCGTATGTCAACTTTTAAAGCCCATTTGACATACGCTGAAATTTTGTAAATCCCTTGTAACCAAAGGATTTTCTAATGTTTTTTTGACTGTTTCCTGTCGATTTGTACCCCCCTGTTAGATACGGGGGGTTAAGTGCTGGCGTGGCTATTGCCACACCAGCCAGCAAGATCAGTCCACACCTGCGACTTCCGCTTCGCACGTCGCCTGCGTGGACTGTCTGCTGTTGGATAACTTTTTAATTTCCTCCAAGAAATCATATCCTTTTGGTACAAGGGGAGTATAAAACTCTGATATGACACTTGTTCCTACATCAACATAGCCACGACCTTTGATTCGCTTTAAGAAGAAATCCTTTTGTACGTCACTGCCAAACATCATGCCATAGCCCATTTCAGACATACGACCTAAAGCCACTCTGAAATTAAACTGATCACGGATTCCGTCGCCTAAATATTTTGCGTCTGGACGTTGACAAGCCAGTATTAGAAAGAAGCCAGCTTGACGACCTAACATGACAATCTGTTTCAGCTTATTCATAACTGCGGTGTTTTCTTTTGTTCCCAGCATTTCCATGAAAGCGACGTATTCATCAAAGATTAAGAAGTGTGCCGGGAGACCTAAGTAAGCATAATTTTTGCCAGTCTTATAGTTCTTCATCTGCTTCATTTCCTCACTACGTTTCATCATTTCTTCATAGAATGTTTCAATGCAAGAAAGCAAGTCTTCTTTTCTATAGTAGACATTTGCCATCACAGAACCTAAGTCCGCAAGGTCAGCATTTTTCGGGTCAAGAATATACAGTTTTGAATCTGTATGAAGCAAGGCTTCAATCAGTGTCAGTATAAAGTAAGTTTTACCGCCACCTGTACCACCAGCAATCAACATATGAGGGAGCTTATCATATTCCCACCATACGTTTTTCATTAAGCGAAGTTTACCATCTTTAGCTTCTACTTCATCAATAGAAATACGACTGGCTATGGTGTCATAGAGCAAAGTATATTCCACATAGGAATCCTTTAACTCTTTATCCGTCAGCTCACAGTACAAGCCACTCTCTAATTTCTTTTCCAAGTGTAAGAGTTGGTCTTGATATTTTCCCAGCGTGATTTCCACCCGTATCTGTATCAAGCCATTTTTAAGTCGATAATACATTTTAGGGAAGTAGGTTATCTTTTCCTTTGTACGACCAGCACTATCTTTAAAGAAACCCTCTGTTTTGACCTGTTCAGATTCATACCACTTGTTTTCAAGTATCATCTTTGCCAGTTTTTGACGGTGGTAAAGTTGTTTAACCGTATCATAGCGAACCCGTTTGAATACAAACGCTACCAGCAAGCAGATAAGAATTGCGACACTGAAACTGATAATTAAATAGGGAATGTCAATCTTATCTGCTTGTGATAGGTTAAAATCCTGCCAGTTGATCTGCTGGATTGTCTTCACATGAAACAGTCCGACAACCAGCAGGAAAACAGGCAGGAGTGACGCTATCGTAAAATGAAAGACTAAATCTTTACCAGATGGGCGAATCCTTTTACCACGCTGTTTCATGCGAAAAAGTCTCCTTTCTACCTAGCGACTATTTGTCTTGTGTCGGTTCTTTCTTTGCTTGTGGTTGAGCTTTGAATGAACTAGAATCCTTTGTCAGCACAATATCGTCTGCCTTGATATACCAGTCAACATCTGCTCCTTGATAGGTGGCAGTAGCAACGGTGTCCGCAATGGGATTGATAAGTTCCACCCGTGCGTTATAATCAAACTCTTTCAAAGGCACGCTGGCAGGAATACTTACTTGAATCATGCGTCCTTGTCCTTTGGATTTTAAGTCATAGGTACGTTCCTTGATTTCATCTGAAACCGACCCGTCTTCATTTTGGATTCTCACTTCACGACGTAGAGCAGAGAATTTCAATTCTCCAAAAGTCGTGTCTTTATCTAATACAATGCCATTTGCTAATCTCATCATTTTTCCTCTCTTTCTTTATTCTTTTATCATGTCGTCAGCATGTAAAAGGTAATTTGTAAAACCACGAGTGCCGATTTTGTAGCCCTCTGCGGTAATACGTGGATTGACTAACTTCACACGTTCCTCAAAGCCGAAATGTTTTTCGCCAGCTTCAGCAGGAAGCACCACCACAATATCATCTGCTCTTTGAACATCAGAATAGAGATTATAGCTTCTTGATAAGACAGTTAGCCGTCCGTTGATTCTTCGCTGAACGACTTTATCCTCGCCAGCAAATTCTAAATTGCCGAATGTTTTTTCCATGTTGGGAATCACAAATTTAAGTTCCATATTTTTACCTATCCTTTCTTTTTTATTGGCTGAATGAATGTTTGATGGTCTTAAAGAGTGGGGAACGACCTTTTGATTCTTGATTTTTTGTTTTCATAAGTTCACTTCCTTTCAAAATCGGGTAAAAAAATAGACACCTCATTTTTTGAAGTGTCTACCTATTAAATATTCAAATTTTATTGGAAGTATCTTTATATCTTCACTTTTCAAGGATAAATCGTCGTATCAAAGCTCATTCATAAGTAGTAAATTAGTAGTAAATTGAGTGGTTTTGACCTTGATAAAGTGTGATAAGTCCAGTTTTTATGCGGATAACTAGATTTTTATGCTATTTTTTTAATAAAAAAAGCCTGTTAATATCTCAACAGACTTTTTATAAGTAATATTCTAAATATTTTATGCAGCTTCACTTGAAAATACATCGTATATGTTTTTTCTTCTTGCTTTAGCTAAAGAATTTGCTAAAGCATATGATATTGCCCCATCAACAAAGTGATGAAGAATAGTACCTATTGTTACTACTACTATAAATTGATAAACTGAAAAACCAAATGGTATCACTATAAGACCTTCTAGAATTCCATGAATAGGAGATGTTATAGCAATTGCTTTCTTAAAGTTCTTATCCTTATTTATTATTAATGCTCCGACAAATCCAACTATTATATGCATAGATGCTCTAGCTGCAACTACTAATGGAGTTGTTATAAAAAAACCAAGTGCTGATCCTACTCCAACAAATATTGCTACCCCAGGTGATATCAGCATTGCTAAAAACATAGGTACATGTGATGCTAAAGTTGCTGTGAAAGGTCCTATTGTTATTTTTAAAAATCCGAATTGAGTTGGAATTATAATTGCAATTGCAGTCAAAACAGCTGCAAAAACCATTTTTCTTATTTTTTCTCTACTTTCCATATAAAATCCCCCTTGATTACTAGTGTATATACACTAGTATAGTATCAATGTATCTACTTGTAAATATTTTTTTATAAATAAAAGCTCATTAAATAAATTAATGAGCTTTTTTGTTTATTTTTTTATATTTTTTAATAGACTTCTTTCCAGTATCAATACTTATATTGACTGGATAAAATAATCCATCATAAACTTTATTAATCTTTTTTCTAGATAAAATAAAGATTATAATAAACGGACTTATCAAAATTAAAATATTTTGCAATAACCCAATATTCCATTTTGGTATAAAGAAATATACTAACATTACCAAATAAATATGAAAAACATATATATTCATAGTTGCCTTTCCTATTTTAGAAAAGAATTGTTCTTTCCTTGGAACTAAATTTATAACACAAATACTAAATATTATTGCTCCAAAATAAAGGAAAATTCTAAATATAGTCCCCTCAAATAATGAAACTTCTAAAGCATTGTATGAATATGAGTTATATAGGAACTTATAGTTAAACAAATCATTTTTAACTATATAAATTGCTACTAATAGAAATACTAGTATCCCTGTAATTGCGTACTCACTTTTGAAAGATTTAATTTTCTCTAAGTGCTCTTCTGTTGTATAATATCCAAGTAAGAAAAAAGGTAAAAATACAATGGTTCTAGAAATTGATAAAATACTTCCTATACTAGGTATTAATCCAACTAAAACTCCTGCTATAAAGCTAAGTAATAAAATATGTTTAAACTTTATTAAATATTTTAATGTTATTCTCCAAAAAAATAAACTTAACAAGTACCATAAAGTCCATCCTGGATAAAGTACAGAAAACATTGCTCTTCTTGTACCAATATATACAGCAGTGTACCAAATCATATTGAATATTATATAAGGTATCAATAAATTTCTAATTGCCTTTCTTTTCATTTTATAAAAATTCTTTGATAAATATCCTGAAATAAAAATAAAAAGAGGCATATGAAAAATATATATGAAAATATATAAAGTCATCAATATACTATTATCATTTATATAGTACTCAATTACATGACCAAAAACTACAAAGAATATTAATATAACTTTTAAATTATCTAATAAATAATATCTTTTTTTTAATTTTTCCATATATCTTCTATAAAATCTAAAATTATTTTAGATTCCTTTTCTCCTTTATTTATTACTAGTGATATTATATCAGAATGATACTTTCCATCTAAAATTATTAATTTAGCATTTCCATTTAAACTATTTATCTTATCTACAAAGCTAATAGAATTTTCTAAGTTGATTAGAGGATCCTTATTTCCATGTAGACATAGAGTAGGAATATTATTGCTTTCTTTTAACAAATTTATAGGATTCATTTCTTTAAAAGAACTATCCTTACCAATATAATTTTCAATTAATGTTATAGAATGTTTAGAAGTACATTTTTCAAAATCCAACACACCAGCTAATGTAATTAATCCTTTAAAAATATCACTATTTATACGAAATTCTTTTTGTTTCTTTACATTGAAAACTATATTAGCTGCAAGCTCTCCACCAGCTGAAAATCCTATAACTATAATTTCCTTATTTTTAATATCATTTTCTTTTGATAAATAGTCTTTTAAAACCATAAAAACATCATCTATTTGAGTTGGATGTTTATATAAAGGTGCAAGCCTATATGCTGGAAGAACTACACTATATCCTAAGTCGTTAAAAAACTTTCCAATACAACTTGATGTCTTAGGACTTCCATGCCACCATCCGCCTCCATGAATAAAGAATATTATAGGTTTATTTTTATCACCTTTATAAGTCCTATAATACTGTTTTATATTTTCCCCATATTTAAAATTTTCAAAATTATTTCTTCTACTTCGTATATTTTCATATAAAACCTTATACATTATAGGTATCATTGCAACCTTTTCTTCTATTCTATTATTTATCATACTACCTCCCCTAAAATTAAAAATGCAAACTTAATTTATATGGCTAGATTATTATTTTACAATACTTCACTATTTATAAAAACATTTATTTCCTATAAACTAACTTCACTACATATGGATATTAAATATACTTAACTAATAATACATAAAATATATTATAAAATTTTCTATATATTGCATAGTATATTTTTTCTTTTAATATATTTATTAATGTATTAGTTACAGTAAATATTTAACTAAACTATAAGTATTTAGATAGTTTAGTAACTGATATAAAAATTAAATAATCTATACTTTCAATTTGCCATTTTCTTGCAAGTGTACTAGCTAATCTATGTACTACTAATTTTGATTATAAGGATTATTTATTGAAACATATCGTTTAAAATACTAATAACTTTGTGAGGTACTTTTATGTTAAGCAATCAATCTTTTATTCCATTATTACTTTCTTTAATGGCTGGTCTATCTACAGTAATTGGGGCTTTTATTGTGTTTTTTTCTAAGTCTCAAAATAAAAAACTTATAACATTTGCACTAGCTTTTTCTGCAGGTGTAATGATAACAGTATCCTTTACTGATTTATTTGTCTCTGCTGAAGAAACACTCAGCAAGTATAATGGCAAATTAAATGGAGTTCTTTTATCAATTTTATTTTTGCTATCGGGTGCATTTGTAGCATTATTAATAGATAAGTTTATTCCAGATGAACCTAAAGCTAATCCATCAGAACCATCAGGTAAACTTTATAGAGTTGGATTTGTATCAATGATAGCTTTAATGATACATAACTTTCCAGAAGGTATTGCTACTTTTGTGTCTGGATATGAAAATACTACACTTGGAATATCTATAGCTTTAGCAATAGCTCTTCATAACATTCCAGAAGGTATTTCGGTAGCTATGCCTATATATTACTCTACTCAAAGCAAATATCAAGCATTTAAATATACACTTTTTTCTGGCCTTGCTGAACCAGTTGGAGCTTTATTAGCCTTCTTATTTTTAAGACCTTATATAAATGAAATAATACTTGCTATAATATTTGCTATGGTTTCAGGAATAATGCTTTATATTTCTTTTGCTGAGCTTATACCAGCATCAAGACAATATAGATATCATAAGATTTATTTATTTTCAATTTTTTTAGGGATATGTATAATTCCATTAAGCCATATTTATGTTCATTAAAAAATGACTGTATCTTCAAAGATACAGTCATTTTTTAATCCCTTCCGTCTTCAACCATAATATATCCAATTTGTGGTTGCCTATTTAATAGGCCTATTATATATATGGTGTAATACCTTCCATTTTGTAATCTCCTTTCATTTATATACTTTTCTAATCCAGCTATAGCTGAAAAAGTAACCTTTAAGTTATAAATTCCTGGAGATAAAGGTAAATATCCGGTAGTTTCTAAATACTCGACATTATCAAATAAAACTATATTATTGGGCAATGATAAAGACATTAAAGGAGCATTAGATGATAAATTAATAAATCTCAAAAAAGAGAGTGTCATATTACCTTTTACATTAACATCATTCAAAACTAATATACTAATTCCACCACCGCTAGTTACTATATTAACTGTCAAACTAGTATCCGGTAAAATATCTATATTTCTTGTAAATAATGGGGTAACATAGGTTCCTGTTATATATAACTGAAGTTCATGAGTTCCTGGTTCTACACTTTCATAGCATGATATATTAGAAAATGGTGAATCTTTTACAAATAAACTCCCATCTAAATAAATGTCTACAGCAGGTGATGAAGGAATTGCATATAAGAATCTTATTTTACTTTGTAAGTTAGGTAAGTTCTGACGAAATAACATATTTTTCACCTCACTCTTTATTAGAATGCTCTAAGGTTATTTTTATTATCTTTTTAACTAATAAACTTATTATTGGATATGGAATTCTATAAGCTTTTAAAGTTGATATTATAGCTCCATGATTTTCTTCTATTTTCTTAAAAATACTGTCTATTTCTTTACTCTTATCATCTCTATATATGCTATCGTATTCGCTTCCTAAATCTAACTCTCTTAATATTTCCATATGAGGAGGATCTTCTATCTCTTTATCAGATCTTATAACTCCACTTTTTTCATAAGTTTTCATATAATCATTTAACTTCTCAAATGAATTATATGAGTTATCAAATTTAGGATTTGATGCAGTTGAAGTTCCTGTTTGGCTACTGGTATTATTCATATTAAAACCTTCAGGTATTGTATAGTTTGGTCCCATATTTAAAGGATTCATATTTTGAATATTAGTTGATACATAATTAGGCTCAGAATCGTTATAATTTATATCCATGTTATTTGGAAATGCAGTAGTATTTCCTCCACTTATATCACCTGTAAATGTATTATTGCTATTCCCATTAGTTTCTCCTATAAATTGATTATTTGGGTTTAAATTAAAATTGCTAAATGGAATATATTGTTGCTCTAAACTGCTTTGATAACCTTCTTCAAATATATTATTTATATTATCATTTGTTCCTGTTGTTCCTGTATTAATATTCCATATGTTATCCATTCCTGTTATTCCAACATTCATATTTTCCATAGTAGCATTTATTCCTGTAAATCCATCCCCCATATTCCACATACTATTCATTCCTGTTATGCCAGAATTCATATTCCACATGTTGCTATTCATTCCTGTAGCTCCAGTATTCATATTTCCCATGTTATTATTCATTCCCGCTACCCCAGCATTCATATTTCCCATGTTATTATTCATTCCTGCTGCCCCAGTATTCATATTTCCCATGTTATTATTCATTCCTATAGCTCCAGTATTCATATTTCCCATGTTATTATTCATTCCTATAGCTCCAGTATTCATATTTCCTGTAATACCACCACTTTCCATATTACCATTACCTAAAGTAGCACCATTACAGTTTTTTTCCTTATTATATGAATATAAATCTTCTGCTTGCGTTTCTGATGGATATTCTAAATCAAAATTATTACCAAAGCTAGTACCACTTTGATTATTCATTCCACTAATATTGCTATTACTTAACATATTACTTGGTAAAAATCCAACACCTTGAGAAAAGCCTTGATTATAGTTATTACCTGGAATATTACCTGTCATGTTACCCGTCATATTGCCTTGCATGTTACCTGGTATATTGCTTGACAAATTACCTGCTTCGTAAGTATTAAAGTAATTTTCGTCTGTATAACTATAATTAACATTTGGTACATAATCTATTGTTTTTAAAAAGTTTTCATCTAACATTTCACCATCTGCTGAGTTAGAAAATCCTAATATAAAATTACTAGTCATATGATTTATATTTGGTGAATTCATGTTTACAATTGGAAACCAGTTAGAATCTTTCTCTGAAAAAGGCTCTTTTATATTTAAAGGAATAAATTTTAAATCATCATCTTCATCCTCTTCTCGATGTCTATTTAAATTATTATAATACATATATTTCCTCCAAAAAATATTTCATTATATTTATATGTTATATATTTATATATGTTTCCTGATATCACATTAGAACCCTCTACTTTTTAATTTAATAGCACACTACGTCAAGTAAGTGAATAGAATATATGGGAGGTAATGCTATGCGTAATTCAACAAATAATTCTTTAAGAGATTTATTTATAGGTCTTAATAAAAGAGTTCCTATATTAGATGATAATAAAATAATACCAATAAATTTTGATAATGCTGCAACAACACCAGTTTTTAATAGTGTTATAAATAAAATTACAGAAGCATGTGAATTATATGGATCAATTGGCCGTGGTCTTGGACAAAAGTCAGAATACTCAACAAAACAATATTGTAACTGCAGGGATTATATATTAGATTTTTTTAATGCTTCCAAAGACAAATATACTGTTATATTTGTAAATAACACTACTGAGGGAATTAATCGACTATCTAATATATTGATAGAAAATAAAAATGATATAATCATCACTACAAGAATGGAACATCATTCTAATGACCTCCCTTGGAGAGGAAAATGTAATTTAAAATATATTGAAGTAGATGAAAATGGCAGACTAAAGCTAGATGAGTTACAATACTTACTAGACAAATATAGTGGATTAGTTAAATATGTTACAATTACTGCTGCTTCAAATGTAACTGGATATATGAATGATTTATCTTATATTTCTAAACTTGTTCATAGTTATAACGCCAAATTAATAGTAGATGGTGCTCAAATAGTGGCTCATAAAAAAATTGATATAAATGCTGATTCAATAGATTTTTTAGTTTTTTCTGCTCATAAAATGTATGCTCCATTTGGAAGTGGTGCTATTGTTGGACTAAAAGAAGACTTTGAAAGACTATATCCCGATTTTAAAGGAGGAGGAACTGTAGAAGCTGTGTTAGATAACTCGGAAGTTCTATTACCTCCACCTGAAAAAGATGAGGCTGGTAGTCCTAATTTTTTTGGTGCTATTGCATTAGTTCAAGCAATGAAAGAATTAAAAAATATAGGATTTGATACAATTGAAGAAAACGAAAAAATACTATTAAAAAGAACAATAGATGGTTTAAACTGTATTAATGGAGTTATATCTTATGGTGATAATGAAAATATATCGGATAGATTAGGTATAGTAGTTTTTAATATAGATGGAATGTATAATGCTGAGGTAGCTAGATTACTAGCAAATCTTAGAGCAATAGCTGTAAGGCAAGGTGCTTTTTGTGCCCATCCTTATGTAAAAAGATTATTAGGCCTAACGAATTCAGAAGCAAGTAGGCATTTAGTAGATTCAAGTTGTAAAATGCCTGGTATGGTAAGAGCAAGCTTTGGACTATATAACTCAATAAAAGAAGTTGATATATTTTTAAATACTGTTGATTTAATATGTAAACTAAGAAATTAAATAATTTTATAATAAAAAGAGTTAAGTAAAAGTTGTGTAATTAAAATCTAAATTACACTGCCTCTCATAATGAGGTTTTTTACTTAACTTTTTATTATTTTCTATCTACTTGCAATTAAAAACTTAATCTTTATTCCTTGTTCACTAAACATATTTTCATGCTCTGTTCTAACATTACCCACAAAATCACTTTTATGTAGATCATATGTAATGTAGTCAATATTAAACCCTGACTCTTTAAAATATTCTATAGACTCATCAAATAACTCATCATCATCTGTCTTAAAGTATATTTCTCCATCTTCTGCTAAGAAGTTTTTGTAGTTTTCTAACTGTCTAGTATGAGTAAGTCTTCTTTTTTTATGTCTTTCCTTTGGCCAAGGATTACAGAAATTTATGTATATTCTATCTACTACATCTTCTTCACTAAAAATATCATTAATTAAGGCAATTTCCTGAGCCATTAATTTCAAATTATTTATTTCTTTATTTTTATCTTCATACGCTTTTTCTATATTTCTTTTTGCTAACACTAATACTTCATCTTTGATATCAATAGCAATATAATTTATATCTTCATTTTCTGATCCATGAACAGCTATAAATGTTCCTTTTCCACATCCTAGTTCTAAGTATATAGGATTATCATTAACAAATGACTGTTTCCATTTTCCTTTATTTTCACTTGGATTAGTTATAAAAAAATTACATGCTTCTAATTCTGGTCTAGCCCATGGCTTTTTTCTTAATCTCATGTTCTTCACTCCATATATTATAATTCATAATCATTATACAGATTTTATATATCATATACAACATATAAATATCCTTCCTTCTAATTTAAAGATGTTGAATAGGCAGCCACTATTTATTAAAATGTCATTTATTTCATACTGTACTGAAATTATAAATCATGAAACAATTTATTAGTGAAAAGTTAATAGTGATATATTTACAAATATGATATAATTAACTAATAATTGTATTATAATACAAAATAAAGATAGGTTATATAGAATAATAGATAGAGTTAAATTTAGAGGGGAGATATAGAATATATGAAAGTATTTGAAATTTATTTTAGTCCTACAGGTGGAACTAAGAAAGTAGCAGATTTAATAAGCAGACAATTTGATTACGAAAGAATAGAATTAGATTTGTCAAATGCAATAGAAGATTTCTCAAAATTTACCTTTAGTGAAAAAGAGCTTTGTATTATAGCAGTTCCGTCTTTTGGTGGGCGTGTTCCAACGATAGCAATGTCTAATATTAAGAAGCTAAATGGAAATGGTTCAAAAGTCATTTTAGTAGCAACATACGGTAATAGAGCATATGAAGATGTATTATTAGAATTGAAAGATACATTAACAACATTAGGGTTTGTCTGCATTGCAGCAATTGCAGCAGTTACAGAACATTCCATTATGCATCAATTTGCTACTGGTAGACCAGATTTACAAGACAAAGAAGAATTGATAAAATTTTCTGATGAGATTAAAGAAGTTTTAAAACAGGCAAAGGATACTAAAGATTTATATGTACCGGGGAATAATCCGTATAAGGAATATAATGTTATTCCTTTAGTTCCAGAAGTGAGCGAAGAATGCGAGAAATGTGGGCTCTGTGCTATAAAGTGTCCAGTTAATGCTATTTCAAAAGAGAATCCAACGTTGGTAGAAAAAGAAAAATGTATTTCTTGCATGCGTTGTGTAGCTATTTGTCCAAGCAAATCTCGAAGTGTAAATAAAGAGTTACTATTGGCAACTTCAAAAAAATTAGAAAAGGCATGCTCTGAAAGAAAAATGAATGAAATTTTTTTATAAATATTAAACTCATTGTTATATATTACGTAATAAGTGATTTTATCGATTCATTAATTTTAATTTTAGAAGGAGATAAAAATGATTAAAAATAATATTAAGGCTCTATTAATTCATATAGTAATTAGCATATTATCATTTATAATTTCTATGCTTTTTCATACTCATGCTGTGAAGTGGGTATCCGAGGAAGCTGCTAATCAACATCATTTTTCTATGCTTGGAGCTTCTTTTTTAATTATTATAGTTTTATTATTTTTATACTATCATTTCAGCAGGAAGTTTTTAACCAATCAATCATCTATCATAAAAAACATCTTATCATTTAGTATAATTGGGTTAATAGGCATAGTTTTATGGTTCATTGCGTTTTCTATTGATTTAACAGGTGGAACTCAAATTCTACTAAATTCAGAATTATGGCAGTTGTATAGTTTATATTATGGATACTGCGTGTCCCTAGTTTATGAAATAACCACCACTAATCCTTACATTATGCTTGTATTTGGCATCTTGCCAATTATTGTTATGTATATTGGAGTAAAAAAGTCTAAAATTACGAGACAGAAACAATAAGTAGTTAGTTCAAAATATATTACTTAAGCAAATTAAATATAAACACAGAAAATTTGATATCTAATTTTATTTATGTTTATTAATCTCCATCAGTTTAAAATAGATCCTTTAATTAATAAAAGGCTGTCATAGACAGCCCTTAAATCTGAAATATAAAATTAAAAATTATGCCACATCTCTTACTTTTTTGTAACTTTAATTTTTATTATGTTAGCTGATGCATATTTACCCACTTCATCTTTATATGAATCTAAATTTATCGCAGCTTTTTCTGAATCATCTTCTTTAAACTTTACTAATCCAATTAATGTAGCTTCCTCATCTAAGTTCTTCCCTACTTGATTTACTTCTGACTTTGAATCAAAATCTATGCTTTCTCCATAAGTTTTAGTTATCTTATATTCTGGATTCTTAGCATCTTTTGTATTTTCTTTATCTACTTCTGCAATAGAATATATAGATTTATCGGCTTCTCCGTCATTTGCTCTCGCTGCATTCATTATTATATGTATTATTGAGTCCTTTTCTATAGTTTCAGTTGTATATTTAGTTAACTCTTTTGTTTCAATTAACTCACCATTATTGTATTTTTCCATATATAAGTTCACATCATATTGAGAATCCTTTGGTAATACCATTGATGCTACAGTACTTTTGTCTTCACCATAATTTGCAGATTCTAATAATAATTCAACAACCCCTTGAACTTGCTGATTTACTATCTTAACATCACCTTCTGGCAATTTAGCTCCACCCGCTGTACATCCTGCTAAACTTGCTGTTATAACTACTGCTGCTACTATTGCTGATAACTTTTTCATTTTCATCTGTTTTCCCTCACTTTTAATAATTATGATATGATAATTTAATTATATCATATGTAAATTTTCTAATATATATGTTTCACCTAATAATCAACATAATTAACAATAATATAATAT
>OGST01000568.1_pt1 | contig 17997 bp, 17 predicted proteins | sample 1574021 | NCBI WGS metagenome assembly OGST01 (sample SAMN03295847, study PRJEB24534) | human gut metagenome | isolation source: fecal sample 7 from infant 6 | host: Homo sapiens | place: USA: Pittsburgh, PA | collected 2014-07 | reverse complement strand
AGGTCTACCTGAGCGGGATGCCGCTGGCGGGCAAGGTGCGGGCGAAATGGGGCGAAGGTCCGAACGCCAGCTGTGAGGCCATCTACAGCCTGCCGCCGGAAAGCCAGAACCAGGCGTTAAGCCAGCTGTCGGCAGCGTGCCGCTAAGGAAACCATGATGATGAGAAAAAACCTGTATCTGCTGGGCGCCATACTCTCTCTGGTCTCCTTCAGCACCCCTGCCGCCGATAGCACCATCACGATTAGCGGATATGTCAGGGATAACACCTGCGCCGTCGCAGGTGAGTCAAAAGATTTTACCGTCGATCTGATGAATAACGCCGCCAGACAGTTTAATGCCGTCGGCACGACCACGCCGCTGGTGCCGTTTCGCATCGTGCTGTCGCCCTGCGGCGGCTCCGTCACCGCGGTTAAAGTCGGCTTTACCGGCATAGCGGACAGCGACAACACCAGCCTGCTTAAGCTGGACAGTGGCGTATCGGCAGCGTCCGGGATCGGCGTGCAGATCCTTAACGGCAGCCGGGCGCCCCTGGTACTCAACGCCCCCTCGTCAAACATCGCGTGGACCACGCTGAAACCCGGGCAGACCAACACCCTCAACTTCTACGCCAGGCTGATGGCCGCGCGCGTCCCGATTACAGCAGGACACGTTAATGCCACCGCAACCTTCACGCTTGAATTTCAGTAACCGGAGGCTGAAATGAAATGGACTCATGCACCCTGGCTGCTGGCGGTAACGATGGCCTTCGCCAGCGCCCCCCGCGCCGCCGACGTGACCATTACCGTTAACGGTAAAGTGGTGGCCAAACCCTGCACCATCGCCACGCCGAAGGCCACCGTTGACCTTGGTGATTTATACACCTTTAACATGCTTTCACCCGGCTCGGCATCAGGCTGGCATGACGTCACCCTCGATCTCAGCAACTGTCCGGTCGGCACCTCGCGGGTCACCGCTACCTTCAGCGGAACGGCGGACAGCACGGGCTACTACAAAAATCAGGGAACGGCGGGCAACCTCCAGCTGGAATTGCAGGATACCAGCGGCGCCCGGTTTAACAACGGCACAAGCAAAACGGTGGCCGTCAACGATGCCACGCAATCCACCCGCTTTCCATTGCGCGTCAGGGCGCTGACGGTTAACGGCGGACCAACGCAAGGAACAATCCAGGCGGTGATTAACGTCACCTACACCTGGCTATAAGGCAGGAGAACGTTATGAATCAGCGGATTACCGCTCCCCGTAGATGTCGTATGGCGCTGGTCAACGCGCTGTGGCTGGCGCTTGTGTTAGCGGGCTTTTCCACCAGCGTCAGGGCTTATACCTGCTACGACTCCACCGGCACCATATTAAACAGCGATACCGGCGGGAAAGTATCCAACGTCTACGTTAACCTGCAGCCAAGCCTCGGAGCGGGGCAGAACCTGGTCGTCGACTTATCCAGCTCGATTTTTTGTAAAAATGACGCGCCGGACAGGCGAAACGACATGGTAAGCATGCTACAGGGCTCGGCCTATAGCGGCCTGCTGACCAATTTTACCGGTTCTTTAAAGTACTACGGAGTTAGCTATAGCTTCCCGCTAAACTCCCCGACCGCCAGCCATAATTTTACTTCCGGCAACTACACCAGCTGGAATACCCAGCTCTACCTGACGCCAATATCCACCGCCTCCGGGCTGGCGATAAGCGCCGGCTCGCATATCGCCACGCTGGTCATGTATCAGGTGGGTTCCGATATCAACGGCGGCGGTAACGTTCGTACCTCTAAATTTACCTGGAACATCTATGCCAACAATAGCGTGATTATCCCCACGGGCGGCTGCGATGTTTCCGCTCGCAACGTCACGGTAACGCTGCCTGAGTACCCGGGTTCGACCGCTGTTCCGCTCACGGTACGCTGCGGGCAAAATCAAAAGATAGGTTTTTACCTCTCCGGCACCACGGCGGATAGCGCCAACAGCGTGTTCACCAATACCTCTTCCGCCTCACCGGCCCAGGGGATAGGCGTTCAGCTATTGCGCAATGGCACTATTCTGCGCTCAAACAGTACCGTCTCTATGGGAACCGTGGGCACCTCCGCGGTCAACCTCGGACTCACCGCAACCTATGCGCGAACCAGCGGCCAGGTCACCGCAGGCAACGTGCAATCCATTATTGGGGTGACCTTTGTTTACCAGTAACGCGCCCGCGGCGCGCGGCAGAGCGGGAGTGGACTATATCCTTTCGCCCTGCTCGCTGGTCGCCGATGGATTAGTCAAAGTGATGATGGCCAGCGGCATGCGGCCCATTGTGCTACCGTCGGATACGCAGACGCTTCCCGGCGACACGGGCATTCGCCGCCTTGTCGTTTTTCTGCCGGAAACCCCGGCCAGGCTGCTCATCACCCTGCAGCAGGCCGCTGCGTTTCTTGAACACTCCGCGACGCCGCTGCCGATGCTGATCCTCAGCCGCAGCCCGGCCAGCTGGCTGTGGCATACGCTGCTGCATCAGGTCATCGATCACCGTTTGCTTGCCGAAGTGCGCACCGCCGCCTCGGACCTGCCCGTCCCCAGCCTGACCGCGGTGCTGCAGGACTATATTTTGCAAAGATATCCTTCACTTAAACAGCTGGCCGACGAAGAGATACGCCTCGGCGGAAAGCGCCCTGGCGGGCTCACCCGGCCGGAGCTAAATGCCATTCTCGGTCTACTCAGCGGATACAGCGTCAACGCCCAGGCAAAGCGCCGCGGCATTAGCCACAAAACGCTTTATAACCAGCGAACGGCAGGACTGAAAAAAATGGTGGAACATCATCCTCAGCTGGCAACCCGATTCCCCGGCAGCCAGACCAAAGGGCAGAAGATCCAACCGGATGCTGCGCTTTCCGCCTTCGAGCGCGAATTTGTCCACGCCATTCACTGTCGGCAAATTTTCCCGGTATTCCAGCCCATCACCGATGGTCGGATGCAGCTAAAAGGATTAGAGATCCTCTGTCGCTGGCGGCAAAAGGGACAGGTTATGCTGCCGGGCGAGTTTTTGCCGCAGGTACATTCCGCGTATGCCTGGCTGGTGTTGACCGCCTTTGTGCTTCGCGAGGCCGTGGAGAATATTAATCTGCACTCCGGAGAGTTTTATTTCTCGGTCAATATTCCCGCTGCTATCGCCAGCAATGACAACCTGCTCCGGATGGTGGAGACCGCGCGCCAGCAGCTGCGTCAGCCCCATATGTCTTCGAGGCTGGTACTGGAATTTGCTGAAACCCTGGACCTCAACCTGCAGAGTAAAATTGCCGACAATATTTCCCGGCTACGCAAGCAGGGCTTTACCATTATGCTGGATGACTGCTTTTCACAAAGCAGCGTCATGTTTCCGGTACGATCGGTCAGGTTCAGCGCCTATAAGCTGGATATGAGCATCGTCAACGACATGCAGCGCGATCCTCACGCCCTGGCCCTAATCAAAAGTCTGCTCTACTACTGTCAGCTAACCGGTAGCCGCTGTGTTGCCGAAGGCGTGGACAGTCTGGATAAATTCAACCGACTGAAGGCGCTGGGGATCGACCGTTTTCAGGGTTATTTCATCTCGCCGCCGGTGGAGCGGGAAAACGTCAGTGACCTTATCCACCAGCTTTTATCCGGCCGCGATCTGAACCTTATCGCCGGGTAACAAGGCGTCAGATAAAAAGGTGGCGCCAGCGCGCTGGCGCATTTATTTCAGGCGCGAATATCGTCGTACTCGCGGGTATGATCAAATTCATGTTTGGCAAACGGGCATAGCGGAATAATTTTACGCTGCTCGCCGCGCATTTTTTCCACCACTTTCGCCACCAGCTTTTTTCCCACGCCCTGGCCTTTCAGACTGGGGTCGACGTCAGTATGTTCAATAATGCTGAGGTGCTCGCCCGTAGGCACAAAAACAATTTCCGCCACCTGCTTCCCGTCGGCGTCATTGACGTAAAACTTGTTATGACCTTCCAGTATTTCCATCATTTCCTCGCTTATTTTTGGCGATACTTCAGCGCGCCGCTCGGGCAGGTATCAATAACCTTGACCACCGTGGCCACGTCCACTTCATCCGGGACGACCCACGGTTTGCGTTTCAGATTGAAGAGCTTCGCGCTACCGCGTACGCAGTTACCCGAGTGCTGGCAGATATCGGTGTTAAAGTAGACATCTATTTTCTCTCCGGTATAGGCGCGATAGCCCGCTTGCAGTAATTCTTTATCCATGACATTGCCTCAGTTCTGACTATTTTTTATAGTCCTGGCTCTAAGCATAGCCCTGCCAGCCACCGCCGACTATCGCTGACACGCGAAATTTTATTTCGCCCACCGCTGGTCGTTAATGCAGAATGAATGATTTTCTATGCAGGTGTTATCCATAGAAAATATCCTGTTTATCGATGGAATACAGACGCTTCTGTTCTCTCCGCCTTTTATTTCCCCTACAGTGAGATTAAACTCATTTCACCTTAATCCGAGCACTCAGGTATTTCGTCTTGAATCGCATTGTTAAGCTGGCGGGCCCTGCGCTCTTATTTTCGCTATTTACGCTCTCCGGCTGCTCATTATCCCCGGCGATTCCGGTTTTAGGCGCAGCATTTCCCGGCTGGTTCTTCTGCTTATTAGGCGCCGCGCTGTTACTTATTCCCTGCCATATCCTGATTGTGCGTCAAGGATGGCAATCGCGATTTTCTCCACTGGTCTTCAGCTATCTGGCGCTGATGTTCCTGTTCGCCACGATTCTGTGGTTCCTGTTCTTCGTAAACTAGATCCCTATGACCCAATCCCGCTCAAGCGTTATCCGCAAAAAATGGCCCCTGCTGGCGCTCGTTCTCGCCGCGATCGTGGCGCTGATTCTGGTTATCTGGCAGCTGCAAACCTCGCCGGAAACCAACGATGCTTACGTTTATGCCGACACCATCGACGTGGTGCCGGAAGTGAGCGGGCGGATCGTCGAAATGCCGATTCGCGACAATCAGCGGGTGAAAAAAGGCGATCTGCTGTTCCGCATCGACCCGCGTCCCTACCAGGCGATGCTTGATGATGCCAAGGCGCGGCTGACTACGCTTGATGCGCAGATTATGCTGACCCAGCGCACGATCAAAGCGCAAGAGTACAACGCGCAGTCGGTCAACGCCGCCGTTGAACGCGCTAAAGCGCTGGTTAAGCAGACCACCTCTTCACGCATACGCCTTGAGCCGCTGGTACCGCAGGGGTTTGCCTCACAAGAAGATCTGGATCAGGCGCGAACGGCCGAAAAAGCGGCGCGCGCCGAACTGGAGGCCACCCTGCTGCAGGCGAAACAGGCTTCCTCGGCCGTGACCGGCGTTGATGCCATGGTGGCGCAGCGCGCGGGGATCCTGGCGCAAATTGCGCTGGCCGAGCTGCATCTCGAATTTACCGAAGTGCGCGCGCCGTTTAACGGCGTGGTGGTGGCGCTGAAGACGACGATCGGCCAGTACGCCTCGGCCCTTAAGCCGGTCTTTACCCTGCTGGATGACGACCACTGGTACGTGGTGGCAAACTTCCGCGAAACCGACTTGCAGAATGTTCGGCCCGGCGTTCCGGCCAGAATCACCGTAATGACCAACCATGGCCGCACCTTCGAGGGCGTAGTCGACTCGGTCGGCACCGGCGTTCTGCCCGACGGCGGCAGCGTCATTGAAGGCCTGCCGGTTATTCAGAAGAGCATCAACTGGGTCCATGTCTCCCAGCGCTTCCCGGTTAAAATCGCCGTCAAAGATCCCGACCCGAACCTGTTTCGCATGGGCGCTTCCGCCAGCGCCGTTCTCCAGCCGCAATAAGGAGACGGCATGCAAAGCTTGTGGCCGTTTCTGACCCGGGAACTCCGCGATGCGCCGGGGCGGGCGAACTATACCCTGCGCCTGACGCTCAGCTGTGCGGTGCTGATTGTGCTGTTTATGACGCTGCATATTCCCTTCCTCGCCGTGGCGCTGATCGTGGTGTTTTACGTCAGCCAGCCTAACGTCCTGATGATTAAGCTGGTCAGCGTGGTTTTCGTGGTGACCGTCAGCGTCGCCCTGGGCGGCGTACTGCTGATTATTAAGTGGACCTATGACTATCCGCTAATTCGCCTGGTTGCCTCGGTGATCCTGTTCTTCTGTGCGATTTACCTGATGCGGGTCCTCGGCAAGCTGGGGCTGGCGTTTTTCGTGGTGGCGCTGGCAGTCATCTACGCCCAGACCTTCCCGTCGATGACCAGCCAGAGCGAAATTCTGGTACGCCTGCTGCTGTGGCTATGGGTGGCGATTAACACCGCCATTCTGGTGACGTTGCTGGTCAACGCCTGCTTCCAACAGGCGTTCCCCGGCTATCAGTTTAAAGCCCGGCTGGTGGTCATGCTGCGCCAGACGGCGCGGATTCTTAGCCAACCGGATGGCGGGGCGCCGCAACCCTCCTTTAAAGAGATCGCCGGCCAGTTTAACCAGTTGCAGTCCCTGTACCAGCAAGCCGCCCGCGCCACGCCGGAGATTGCCGCCAGCCCGCAGGCCTGGCAATCGCTGATGGCCGCCGCGCTGCGCTGCTACCATTTAACGGCGCTGCTACAACCGGGCCGCGACCATTCCGAGGCGCGCCAGCGGATAGCCCGCGAGCTGAACGCGCTGGCGGATAATCTGCCCAGCCCCACGGCGGCGGATATGGAGCCGTTAATGGTCCCACGCGATAGCGATAACAGCGCCATTTTGCAGGAGATCGCCGAGGTGCTGGCGCGGCTGGCGCGCGGCGAAACCATCGCGTTACCGCAGGGTGAAGTGGAAAAAGCGCCGCTGCTGCTGCCGGACGCGTGGTCCAATCCGGTCTATCTGCACTTTGCCCTGAAAACGCTGCTGGCGACGCTGCTGTGCTACGTTTTCTATACCGCCGCCGACTGGCAGGGTATCCACACCATTATGCTGAGCTGCGTCATTGTCGCCCAGCCGGGTCTGGGCGCTACCATGCAGAAAACGTGGCTGCGCATCGGCGGCGCGCTGCTGGCGACGCTGATTGCGCTGCTCCTGATCGTCTTTGTGCAGCCCTGGACCGACTCGCTGAGCGGCCTGCTGGCGATGACCCTGCCGGTGTTCGCGCTGGCCGCGTGGATTGCGGCAGGCTCAGAGCGCATCGCCTACGCCGGGATCCAGATAGGTTTCACCTTTGCGCTGGCGTTCCTCAGCTGGTTTGGCCCGCTCAGCAACCTTACCGAACTGCGCGACCGGGTTATCGGTATCCTGCTCGGCGTGCTGGTCTCCTCGATTGTACATCTCTATTTATGGCCGGATAGCGAAGCCCCGCAGCTCAAAGCGCGTCTGGCGCAGCTTTATCGCCAGCTGGCGCAGACCCTCTCCTCAAGCGACGATGAGGTTCAGCTGGTACCGCTATTTGCCGCGCTGACCGAGAGCGAAACCTTAATCAACCGGGTAGCCGCCGAGCCGCTGGGAACCTACGCCCACCCGTGGCCGGAAGCCAAAAACTGGCCGGTGCGGGCGACGTTCCATCAGGCGGAAGAGATCCTGCGCCTCAGCGAAGGCTATCGTCTGTACGCCGCGCCGGGGGATACTTTTTTACCCCGCTGCGCCCGGCGGCTTGAAGGCTACGCTGCCGATATCGACGCGCAGCAAACTGCCGTAGAACGCCCTCAGGCGCTTCTCCCGGACCCGGCGAATCCATTTGGCGCACCGCTGGTCAACGCGCTGGCCGCTCTGCCGGCATGGCCATTTGCGTCTTCCGATACTCCGCGACAGGCAATGCAATCATGATTAAAACCTCTACTCTCCCGCGCGCCGCGCGCTCCCCGGTGTTTGCCTTCGCCCTGACGCTGTTAACCGGGTGCGCATTAATTCAGGACGATCCCGGCCAGGTTCCGCTGGTCAATCCGCAGCAGGCCGAGCTGGCGCAGGTGATCCATCTGGCGAATAGCGGCTGGCCAACGGCGCGCTGGTGGGAAGGCTATCAGGATCCGCAGCTAAATATGCTGGTCAATCGCGCGCTGCAGAACTCCCCCACCATGCAGGCGGCGCGGCTGCGTATTTCGCAATCGCAGTCCACGGTCGAGCTGGCGCAGTCGGCAATGGGCGTGCAGGCCACCGCCGTGGCGGCGCAAAACCGTCTGCGGGTCACCAATAAACAGTTCACCTGGCCCTACTCTTTCTCCCTGCCGGTGGATAAAAACGGCCCCTGGTACACGCTGAATACGGTTGGCGTCGGGGCGACGCTGAATATCGATTTATGGGGCGCCGACCGCGCCCGCGTTGCCGCCGCTATTGGCGAAAAGAACGCCCGCCAGGCGGAGACCGCCGGCATCGAGCTGGATCTTGCCAGCAGCGTGGCCCAGCTCTATTTCGCGATGCAGGCAACTTTCCAGAAAATCGCATTACTTAATCAGCTGGAGGCCATCGCCAGGCTCTCGGTGCAGGCGCATGAGCATCGTACCGCGCGCGGCGTGGAGGATAGCGTCGATGTCGCCAACGCCCAGGCAGAGCTGCTGGCGGCGCAGCAGCAGGTGATTACGGCGCAGGGGACGCTGACGCAGTATCGGGAAACGCTGCGGGCGCTGATTGGCGCCGATGCGCATAGCATGCCGGAGATTCATCCCGTGCCGCTGCCGGCGCTGCAGGAAACGCTCCCGGATTCGCTTTCGTTTGAACTGCTGGCCCGTCGCCCGGATCTGCAGGCGCTGCGCGGCTACGTCAGCGCTTCGATGAACCAGGTGGACGCGGCAAAAGCGGCGTTTTACCCGCACTTCGATATCAAAGCCTTCTGGGGCTACAACGCGCTGAGCGTCGGCGATCTGTTTAAGTCCTCATTCCAGCAGATCAACCTGCTGCCGGGGCTCTATTTGCCGTTGTTTGACGGCGGGCGCTTAAACGCCAACCTGAAATCGACGCGTACGGCGAGCAATATTTTAATTAAGCAGTACAACCAGGCGGTGCTGGACGCGGTGCGCGACGTGGCGATTAGCTCCAGCCAGTTGAACGATTTGAACCAGCAGGCCGCGCTGCAGCAGCAGAAAGTCGCGGCGGCGATGATGACCACCCGCAGCGCCAGCGCGCACCATCAGCGCGGACTGGTCAGCTACTATGCGGCGCAGGAGGCGCGTCGTCCGGCCATCGCGCAGCAGCTTTTGCTGCTGGATATCGAGGCCCAGCGGCTCAGCACCGATATCACCTTGATTAAAGCCCTGGGCGGCGATTACCGCGGCCCGGCGGTGGCGTCCGCAGGGAAAGAAGTGGCGCAATAGCCGTGAATTTCCCTACTCGCGCCAGGCTCTGTTCCCGGGGGCGGCGCTTAACGCGCCTTGCCCGGGCTACAGGTTCACCGCCGTCTGTAAGCCGGTAACCCCCACGATTCACCGCCGTCTGCGAGCCCCACTCACCGCCGTCTGCTGTTGGGTAGCCCGGACAGATGCGCAGCATCGCCTCCGGGAAATTCTGCCGCACTGCGCCCCGCTCCCGGGGGCGGCGCTTAAGGCGCCTTGCCCGGGCTACAGGTTCACCGCCGTCTGTAAGCCGGTAACCCCCACGATTCACCGCCGTCTGCGAGCCCCACTCACCGCCGTCTGCTGTTGGGTAGCCCGGACAGATGCGCAGCATCGCCTCCGGGAAATTCTGCCGCACTGCGCCCCGCTCCCGGGGGCGGCGCTTAAGGCGCCTTGCCCGGGCTACAGGTTCACCGCCGTCTGTAAGCCGGTAACCCCCACGATTCACCACCGTCTGCGGACCGGTAGCCCACACGATTCATCGCCGCCTGCAGGTCTGGTAGCCCGGATAAGGCGCTTCGCGCCGCAATCCGGGGTTTGACCAATAAAAAGCCGGCGCAGAGCGCCGGCTTTTTATTTACCGCTTTCGCCGTCAGGTATTCGCCGCCGGTTTTTGCTCGCTGGATTTGGTGTTTTCCAGCATCCGGCGCACCGGAACAATCAGCAGGCACAGCACCGCGGCGCAGATCAGCAGCGCAATGGAGCAGCGTGCAAACAGGTCAGGCAGCATATCCAGCTGATCGGCCTTCACGTGACCGCCAATCAGACCCGCAGCCAGGTTCCCCAGGGCGCTGGCGCAGAACCATAGCCCCATCATCTGGCCGCGCATTCTTTCCGGCGCCAGCAGAGTCATGGTCGCGAGACCAATCGGACTGAGGCACAGCTCGCCCAGCGTCAGCATCAGAATGCTGCCCACCAGCCACATCGGCGAAACGCCCGCGCCGTTGTTGCTCAGGACATTTTGCGCCGCCAGCATCATCAGGCCAAAGCCCGCCGCCGCGCACAAAATACCGATAACAAACTTGGTGATGCTGCTCGGACGTACGTTTTTGCGCGCCAGCGCAGGCCAGGCCCAGCTAAATACCGGCGCCAGCAGAATGATAAACAGGGCGTTAATCGACTGGAACCACACCGCCGGGATCTCGAACGAGCCGATCGTACGGTTGGTATAGTCGTTAGCGAACAGGTTAAACGAGGTCGGTTTCTGCTCAAACGCTGACCAGAAAAAGGCCGCCGAAATCAGCAGGATAAAGCATACCAGCAGGCGAGCGCGCTCTTTACGGCTCAGCCCGGCGAAGACGAACAGGTAGATAAAATAGAGCACCACCGACGCCGCAATCACGTAGACCAGCACGCTGGCCACCGCCACCGGGTTAATCACGATAACGCCCTGGGCAATCAACGCGACAATAACCGCTACGCCTACCGTCAGCGCCAGTAGCCATGCGCCGACGCCGTTTCGTTTCACTACCGGGCTATTCCAGGTGGAATCGAGGCCGACTTCGCTGTCATAGCGTTTCATCGCCGGGACGGCAAAGACGCGGAAGATTATCAGCGCGACCAGCATCCCGATGCCGCCGATGCCAAAGCCCCAGTGCCAGCCGTGGGATTTGATCAGCCAGCCGGAGATCAGCGGGGCGATAAACGAGCCCATGTTGATGCCCATGTAGAACAGCGAGAAGCCGCCATCGCGGCGCGCATCGCCTTTCTTGTACAGCGTACCAACCATCACCGAAATACAGGTTTTGAACAGGCCGGAACCGAGCACGATAAACATCAGGCCGATAAAGAACAGGCTATCGCCCATCACCGCCGACAGCGCGATGGAGAGATGGCCCAGCGCGATCAGTATCGAACCATACCAGACCGCTTTTTGTTGCCCTAGCCAGTTGTCCGCCAGCCAGCCGCCGGGCAGCGCGGCAAGATACATGGTCCCGGCAAAAATCCCGACGATGGCCGAAGCGTTCTCACGCGCCAGCCCCATCCCGCCGTCATAGACGGTGGCCGCCATAAACAGGATCAGTAATGGACGAATGCCGTAAAACGAGAACCGTTCCCACATTTCGGTGAAAAACAGCGAACCGAGCGGGTAAGGATGACCGAAAAAGGTCCGAGATTCATTTTTATTAACAGAGGAATGCATAACTTCTCCCAAAGATGTCCGCAGCGCTTTAGCGCAGCGGAAAGCGTGTTGGCCTTTTATACACAAGGCCAATCATTCACATTTAATGTGACGTTATTTAACCATTTGATAACCTAATAATGGTCCTGTCTAGTCCCTTCCCCCAACTTTTTAGATGAAAAGTCGACAAACGTCTACTTTTACAGATTTAAAGTTGGCGAGAGAGGAAATGTGATTGACATCATAAAACAGAGCATCTTAGATATCTTTTTATTTATAAAACAAACAGTTAAATATAATTATTTTTATAGCTATCCGTGCCGTTCAGCCGACGCTGTTGTCTACCAATAACCTTAATAAATACATGCCTGAGATGCTCAACGAGGGGAAAGAGCGATAAAATGCACAATTGTCATTGTGAAGAAAACGTTACCCGCAAGAACGAATAATCCGCTATCCGCTGCCAGCAAGCGAAAGTGGCGCACCGCCCGTCCCCGCGTGGCGAAGAGAAGAATAAATTCGGCTATAAAGTCGCTATTCCGGGCGCCAGAAAGGCGAAGAAGGGATTACGACGTTTTAAGCGACAGAAAGAGGTTTTACTGGCATATAAAACAAATGCGTCACGGATCGCTCCCGCTCCTGGCGAAGAACGGGCGTGACGCAGAATGGTTAAGACTCCCGGTCGCTATCGGCTGGATTATTTAATCCAGCGATCTTTAATTTCGCTGTATTCAGGGGAAGCCATCACTTTCTCCAGCGCCTGGTTGATCTCCGCCAGCAGCGGATTGCCCTTACGCAGCGCAATGCCCAGCCCTTTGCCGTAATACTCCGGGTCGGTGGCGCGCTCATCCATGATGACGAAATCCGGGTTTTCCTTTAACCAGTTTTTCATCGCCGATACGTCGCCAAACACGCCGTCCAGCCGCCCGTTACGCAGATCGACAAGCGCGTTCAGATAGCTGTCATAGGCCTGCGACGCAATCTCACGATGGCGATCCTGAAGGTAGCGCTGATGGGAAGTGCCGTTCTCCAGACCAAGCTTCTTGCCTTTTAAATCGGCAAAGGTGTGGAAGGTATCTTTGCGCACGACCGCCACCGCCGACAGTTCGTTGAAGTACGGCGTCGAAAAATCCACCTGCTTCTCACGCAGCGGCGTGATATCCATCCCGGCGATCGCCGCATCCATTTTCTTAAAACGCAGTGCCGGAATAAGGCTATCAAAACTCTGATTGGTGAAGCTGCAGGTAGCCTGTAGCTCCTTACATACCGCTCTGGCGATATCAATATCAAAACCCGCCACCTGATTATTGCCGTCAACGAATTCAAACGGCGGATAGGTTGCGCTGGTGCCAAAATGGATCACCCGCTCGGCCGCCAGCGCCGAACCGGTAAATAAACCGAGCGCAAGTGCGAGATAAGCGCCTTTCATAGTCATGCTCCCTGTGATGCCCTCACGATAATTCAGCGTTCTGAAAGATGGTCGGGATTGTTATTTATCGTTGGCGACGAATCGTATTCTTCGCCTGAATCATTATCCGCAATGATCGACCGCTCGGCGCGCGGCCGGTGAAAATCAGCGCAGCCGCCCGAACGGGGAGAAAAATCATACATGAAGTGGCGCGGGTTCTGTAGATTACCCCCGGCTTTTCGGAGGAAATTCGTTAATCATATCCGTGGGTTACCGCAGGCATCGCAGCAGAATATGCCAGAGAGGAGGCGCTGCCCCCAACCCAGACAGGTCGTTAAGCATTTAATAAAGAGAAAAGTTTTACCACAGAGGCAACGCGTAAAATAAAACGTCTTCTCCCGCTAAATTAGCGCCGCCGGAACCGCACGCTAGAGATGCGCCTCTTCATCCAGAGAGATCACCTGAATGCCGGCATGACGATACGCCTGAACGTCATCAGGCAGACGATCCACTACCACGGTATCAATACGATCCGCGGCGGTAAACTGGGCAAGCGAGGTATTATTCAGCTTGCTGTAGTCGCAGACGATAATCACCTGACTGGCGTGTTCAACCATGCCGCGTTTCGTTTCTGCCAGCATGATATCGGCCACGCAGGCGCCGTGTTTCAGCGACAGCGAATTGGTGCCCATAAATGCTTTATCGACGTTTAGCGTGTCGAGAATGGAACGTCCGTTGATCGCCACCACGCAGTGGTATCCCTTCTTAACGATCCCCCCGAGCAGAATCGTTTGAATCGAGGGACTGGCCTCAAGCTCCCGGGCGATTTGGTAATCATTGGTAACCACCGTGACGTTCTGTCTGTCACGAATATTGCGCGCGATATGCAGCGTCGTGGTACCGGTATCCAGCACGATTATATCGCCATCCTCAACCAGCGCCGCCGCGCGCTGGCCGATCCGTTCTTTCGCGCTGAGATTGACAATTTCGCGGGCGTCCGATGCTTGTTCGAAGCTCGCTCGGGTACGAAGAACGGCTCCGCCATGCGTTCGGGTCAGCAACCCCTCCTCTTCCAGCTGGCGGAGATCGGCACGAATGGTAGCGCCAGATACATTAAAGACGTCACACATCTCAGAAACAGCAACTTTGCGTTTTTCCCTGAGAATACCGAGTAACTTCTCCTGTCTTTCTTCTGCAAACATTCTGCCTCTCTCTTTTTTACAGCTCGTTACGCGCGTCGCGGCGCTGGCTTACCTTTGCGTATCAGTCGGGTCCTACGCTGAGCGCATCCAGCCTGTCGTATAAGGCAGCGGATTGCCGGTACAGCGTATCAAAAAACTCGCAGCAGGCGTGGTAATAATCCCGCAGACGGGGATCCGGTGAGATCAGTTTGTCGAACTGCACCGTTTGCCGCACGCCGCTGGCAAAATCGGCGTACAACCCTACGCCAACCCCGGCGATAATACCGCATCCGGTGACGCCATTCTCCTGATTACGCGTAGATAATATCGGCATATTGTACGCTGCGGCTTTGATTTCAAGCCACAGCGAGCTGCGCGCGCCGCCGCCGGAAGCGATCATTTGTTGCGGATACTGCCCGCACTTCTGCAGCTGCCGAAGATTGCGCCAGGATGCAAAGGCCACCCCTTCCAGAACTGCGCGGAATAAATGACCGCGGCGATGCTTGCGCTGCAGGCCAAAAAACTGTGCCCGCGAGTTCGTGTGTTCGGCCAGACGTTCTCCCGTCAGATAGGGAAGAAACAGCAGCCCTTCTGCCCCCGCCGGCACCGCCGCCGCTTCCTGTAAAAGCTGTGGATGCGTAATCTGGTTATCGGCAAGTGCCAGCCGCGCCCAGCGAACGGCATCGCCGCCGGCGTCGAGGATCGTAAATCCGCCCCAGGCCGCGTTGGCAAGATGAAGATTATTAACCAGCGGATGGTGTAACGTCCGCGGCGACACCACCGTCATCAGCGTCGACGTGCCGGTTGAATCAGACGCCATCCCCGGTTCATACACACCCGAGCCCAGCAGAGAGGCCGCCATATCCGACGTCCCGGCAACCACCGGGATACCCGCCGGCAGGCCCGTCAGGTCGGCTGCGCGCTGCGTCACCTGGCCGATTATGTCGCTGGAAAGTTTAAGCTCCGGGAGCTGATCGACCCGCAGACCAAACGTTTCGCAGGCTTGCGAAGACCAGCTACGGGTTTCGCTGTCCATCAGGAAATAGCACGACGCTTCGCTATAATCGGTCGCCATGGCACCGGTCAGCATGAAATTAATATAGTCCTTCGGCATTAATACTTTGGCGAGCTGCGACCAGCGATCCGGATGATTTTCGCGCCACCAGGCTAACTTGAAAGCGGGCCATGCTGCCGCAGGCGGATTATTCAAATGCGCCAGCCACTTTTCCCAACCTTCGCGCGCGTTAAAGGCGTCAACTTGCGGCTGGCTGCGCTTATCATTCCACAGCAACGCCCTATCCTCCACCAGCTCGCCACGGTCGTCCAGAAGGACGGTGCCATGCATCTGTCCGCAAGCACCAATAACCGCAATTTGCGCTGCCGTTTCAGCATAGCGGTAAAGCACCTCGCGTATACAGTCGCAGGCGGCCTGCCACCATAAAGACGGGGCCTGTTCTGACCAACCTGCACGCGGCGTGGTTTGCTCATACTCTCTTTGCGCAAAGCCGATCATCGCGCCGTCAATGCGCACAATAGCGGCGCGGGTACTGCCAGTGCCAACATCAATCGTGAGTATTTTATCTTTCATCACTAACTCCGGTGACGTCTTAAGGCGGGCCACCAGGCCCGCGGTCTCTCAGTTTAATCGGCGTTCAGCTCGGGAAAACGTTCCGGGTGCTGCTCCAGTTCAGCCAGCACCTTGGTTACCGCGCCATGGCTCATGCCAAAGCGGCGCACGCCAAGCTGGTACAGCGCACGCACCGTGGCCAGATCGCGAATGCCCCCGGCGCCTTTGATATCGATTCGGCCTTTAAGCTGGTCGGCGATGATGCTGACTTTTTCCACCGTGGCGCCGGTGGGCGCCCAGCCGGTAGAGGTTTTGACCCACTTCATCCCCACCTCTACGGCAATTTCGCACACGCGACGAATCTGCTCCTCATTAAGATAGTGCGTTTCAAGGATCACTTTGGCCGGTACCGGGGCGGCGGCTTCCACCACGCGGCGCAAATCTTCGCGCACATAGTCATAATCGCCGGAGAGCACTTTGCCGATATTCACGACCATATCCACTTCCCGAGCGCCGTCGGCAATCAGCTGCCGCACTTCCTGAACCTTGGTATCGGTGGTATGCCCACCGCCGGGAAAGCCGACCGGACCGCCAATCATCACCTCTCCCGTACCCTGCTGTGGCAGCAACGTACTGAGAAAGCGCGTCCAGCAAGGCAGTACGTGGACGGAAATAATGTTGTATCGGGCAGCCAGCTCGGCGCAGGCGCGAACATCCGCTTCGGTACTGGTGGCCTGAACTGCGCTCAGATCAACTAAACGTGCAAAACGACGGGTTGTTTCATTCATGGTCTTATCCTGTCCTTTGTTTTTAATTGCTTTCATTTAATGCTGATATCTGGCTTAAATCCATTTAAAAACGCATTAAATGAAAATAACGTGATCAAATTAGCATTTTTTTATTTTCATTTGTTTTTAATTAGCAGCAGGAAATAAGCGTTAACCTTGCAGAGCAGGCGTAATCGGGCATAAATGGGCGCAAAAGCAATCTTGCATTTATTTTTGTTTGTTTTTGTTTATGCCTGAATCACGGGCGAAATAGCGCAAACCGCTGACGGAAGTGAAGCGAAATGCGTGCGCTATCACAGTGTTCGGCTGCGGATAGCTTGCCTTCGTGGGACATTCCCGAGGTCTCAACGCTCTGCGCAAGGGAAAGGTAATCTGATTATGTACTTCAGGAGAGAGCTATGTTGCCGCTGGAACGTCATCGTTTGATTGTTGAACTGCTGGGCCAACACGGCGTCATGCGGGTGAATGAGATTGCGCAAGCGACTCGGGTCTCCAGGGAAACGATTCGCCGCGATCTGAGCGAGCTGGAACGCAAAGGGATCTTAACCCGAAGCCACGGTGGAGCGCTGGCGGCGGAAAATCCGCTGCCGGCGACCCGGGCGGCGGCATCCGCCCTGCCAGTTGAAGATAGCCAGGGAAGCTTTCAGCACAGAACGCTGCTGCACAGCGAAGGCAAAATGCGCGTGGCCCGTAAAGCACTGCAGTTTCTCCAACCGGGACAGACCATTGTCCTGGACGGGAGTAGCACCAGCTGGTTTTTGGCCCGGCAGATGCCGGAGATGGCGTTGACGGTGATTACGCCCTCCATTCGCATCTTACAAACTCTGATGAGCCGACGCTCGTTGCATCTCGTCGGGCTGGGGGGCGATTTCTCCCCGACCGAAGAGTCGTTCTTCGGGGAAACCGCCTCACGAACGCTACGCGAATATGCCATTGATACGCTCTTTTTCTCCTGCCAGGGGCTGGAGCGCGATAGCGGCTTGTATGCGGGTACGCAAGCCCACGCCGCCCTGCTGAAACAGATGCTGCTGGCCGCCCGTCAGACTGTGGCTTTGGTCGACGGCAGCAAGCTGGGGCGAACAGGCGTCGCGCGTATCGGCGGACTGGGCGAGCTGGACTGTCTGGTGACTGAAAGGTTTGTCGATCCGCTGCTGGAAAAAGAGATGACCTGGCATAACGTCAGCCTGCAAATAGCCTGAGTACGCCGTCATGACGTGACGGTTAATACGCGCAATGTCGAAACGCTGCTTCCCGCGGCAGGGCCAGACTTTGCCTGAAATCAGCCACTACCGGAATAAATGAGGCCTTATGCGTTATTACCTTTCTCCCTCGCTCATGTGTATGGACATGATGAAGCTGACGGAACAGCTGCACTTTTTAAACGGCAAAGCCGACAGGCTGCATGTCGACATAATGGACGGCCACTATGTCAAAAATCTGGCGCTATCGGCCAGCTTTGTGGCGCAAATTCGTCCCTACACATCGCTTCCCATCGATGTCCACCTGATGGTCGAAGAGCCCGCCTCGTTTATCCCGTCGCTGATAGAAGCCGGCGCTGACGCTATTTCACTGCATCCGGAAACCATCTGCCGCGAAGCCTTCCGGCTCATCAATATGCTTCGCCAGGCGGGGAAAGAGGTGGGCGTGGTGCTCAATCCCGCCACGCCGGTTGAGAGCATCCAGCACTATCTGCATCTG
>OGST01000541.1_pt1 | contig 19168 bp, 7 predicted proteins | sample 1574021 | NCBI WGS metagenome assembly OGST01 (sample SAMN03295847, study PRJEB24534) | human gut metagenome | isolation source: fecal sample 7 from infant 6 | host: Homo sapiens | place: USA: Pittsburgh, PA | collected 2014-07 | reverse complement strand
TTTTGTCTCCCCGCCATATTTATTTTGAGTTAGCGATTATTGCCCGAAGGCTTCGCTATTGCTCGTTTAGCGCTGGGAGTTGCGCCTACGCATCGCGGTGAGGCCTGCGCCTGCCAGTAGCAACGCTGCGGCTGCTGCTAGCGAGCCCTCGACGCTAACACCGGTGCGGGCCAGTGATGAACCGCTCTGAGCGCCCGATTTAGCAGACTTGCTGGGGTCAGTTTCAGCGCCCGGAGTACTCGGCTTATCGCTGGACGTCGTGCCCGGAGTTGTCTCACCTGGCTGCGTCGGATCCGTTGGATCGGACGGGTTTGCCGGGTCCGTTGGCTCGGTCGGATCGGTAGGATCAGTCGGCTCACCCGGCTGCGTCGGCTCCGTCGGATCGGTAGGATCCGTTGGATCCGTCGGGTCAGACGGGTTAGCTGGATCTGTTGGGTCCGTCGGATCGGTAGGATCAGTCGGCTCACCCGGCTCCGTTGGCTCAGTTGGATCCGTTGGCTCGGTCGGCTCAGTAGATTCCGTCGGATCAGTCGGATCTTCACAGACGCACTTTGTGCCCACGCGCAGCTTGCGCGTTGTCGGATCCTTGATGACCTTCTCGGATGTTTCCGGATCGCCTACCGGCTTGCCATTCTCGAGCTGCCAGGTCTTGGTGATTTCCTTCTCACCGTAGGAACCTGGCTGGTCCTCAACGATCTTGCCAACTTCGAGGTTCGGATCGAATTCAATCTCAGTGTCATACGGAGTTTTCTCCGTGTGCTTGTCCGTCAACGTTGTCTGAGTCTTGGCAGGGCCAACTTCGACGATGTGCTTAACCGGATCGCTGATCTTCTCGGAGGAACCCTTCTTGGAGACCTCCCCGTTCTCAACATTCACCGTGACGGCGTGCTTGATCTCGCCCTGCTTGCCTTCCTGAACAACCTTGGTTTCACCAGGCTTCAGTTCAGGATTGACACGCACCTCGACCTCGAACGGAGTCTTTTCCGTCCACTCAACCGTGGTTGAGGCAGGCTTACCCTTGGTGCCGACCTTGATGATCTTGTTGACCGGATCCGTCACGCGCTTGGTTTCGGTCTTGGTGTCCACAACCTGCGAGTTCTCAATGGTCTGGGTAGTGGTTACCTTGTCCTTGCCAAGAACACCTTCCTGCACGGTTTCCTGCTTGCCAGCATCCATCGTGTCATCGAAGATGATCTCGGTCTCGAACGGAACGTCCACCTCGTATTCGGAGGTCTTGGTACCGGTGGTCTTGGTGCCTACGCGGATGATCTGCTTGGTGGGCTCCTTGGTGCGCTCAGTAGTCACTTCCGGGTCACCTTCTGGCTTGCCGTTCACGATCTTCTGAGTCGAGGTCACAACCTCGCTGCCAAGCTCACCATTCTGGTCAACAACCTGCTCACCTTCCTTGAGGGTGTCATCGAAGACGATCTCGGTTTCGAACGGAACAGGCTTCTCAACCTTGGTCACCACAGAGGTGTCTTCAGCCTTCGGACCGTACTCAATGATCTCATTGACCGGATCCTTAGTCTGCTTCTCTTCAGGCGTAACCGTTGCCTGATCACCCTTCGCGGCGAAGTCAGCCGTGTAGGTCTTTTCACCCGGGACGCCCTTTTGGACAACCTTGATCTCACCCGGCTTCAATTCCGGGTTCGGACGGGTCTCAACCTCGAATGGAACCTGGGCAGTCCACGTAACCTTCTCAGATGCCTCAGACGGCTTGGTGCCGACCTTGATCACCTGGTCTACAGGCTTCTCAGTGATCTCCTCGGAGATCTTCGGATCACCCGGCTTGGAGTTGACGATTTCACGTTCGATCGTGACCTTCTTCTTACCAGGCTTGCCCTCGGTAACCGTCTCAGAGGTACCCGCAGGCATGTTCGGATCAAACTCGATCTTCACGCCAAATGGAACCTCAGACTCAACCGTTTCGGTGTTAGTCCCGGTGGTCTTGGTACCGATGCGGATCTTGGCGTTCTGCGGCGCCTTGGTCTGCTCAACGGTGATGCTTGGCTCGCCGTCCGGCTCGCCGTCCTTGATCTTTTGGGTGGCGGTGATGACCTCTTCACCCGGTGTGCCCTCTTGGTCGACAACTTGCTTGCCGGACTCGAGGGTATCGTCGTAGACGTACTCGATCTTGAACGGGACCTCTTGAGTCTTCTTGCTGGTCAGTTCCTGATCTTCAATACCTGGGCCAACCTCGATGATGCGAGGCTTCGGCTCCTTAGTGGTTTCTTCCTCTGCAACCTGAGCTTCGGAGCCCGTAGCAGTGAACTTCGCGGTGTAGGTCTTCTCACCGTTCTCGCCCTCCTGCACGGTCTTCATCTCGCCAGGCTTGAGCGTCGGGTTCTCGCGTACCTCAGTGGGGAACGGAATCGGAACTGTCCAGGTAACGTCCTTAGCGCTCTCAGCAGGCTTGGTACCGACCAGAACAACCTCATTGACAGGCTCAAGGACGCGCTTCCAATTACTGTCCTTCGTCATTTCGTCCTTGCCCGGCACACCCTCGGTCTCAACCTTGTAGGTACCGGCAGGGATAGAAGGATCGAACTTGTATTCGACCTTGAACGGGACTTCGTGCTCCGGAACTTTAACAACGTTGACCACAGCGGAGGTGGTGTCCTTAGAACCGTCCTCATAGGTCACGGTTACGGGAACCTTGACCTGGTCGCCCGGCTTCGCGGTCTTAGGCGCGGTGGAGATGACGTGGCCATCTTTATCCAGACTAACGATCCAGTCGCCGTTATCAGTCTTCAGCGTGTAGGTCGGGTTGCCAAACTCATTCGTGTCGCCGGTCGGAGTGATGTGCTCCGGTAACGGAGCAATCTCGTAAGGCTTGTTCTCAGCAACCTTGATGTCTTCCGGCTTTTCGATTGCCAGCGGCGATGTCACCGTGTCGCCCGGGTACACCGTCTTCGGCGGGATAACCGGGTTGGACTCCCAGTTGTTCATCAACTTCACCACTGTGGTTACAGGAACCTCAGTGGTCAGACCGCCAGGCGCATTCACCTTGACAGTAACGGTATTCTTGTCACCCGGCTTCGCGGTAGCCGGCGGAGTGGAAGACACAACACCGGTCTTCGGATCGATAGTGTACTTCCAGCCGTTATCCGTGGTCTGCGTCAGCACGGGCTTGCCGTCCGTGTAGCCGAACGAGAACGTGGATCCGTCTGGAGCACCATCAACATGGTGGTCGACGGCCTGATTCGGCCCGGTCACCTGGACGTCGTATGACGCTTTCAAGTCACCCTTGATGACGACGACAGTGCCTACAACCGTCTGCGGCTTCTGCTTGCCTTCCTCACTGTAGTGGGCCTTGACGGGAACGTTCAGGATGTCGCCTTCCTGTGCATCCTTCGGAATCGTGGTCGTGATCTCGCCAGTCTTCTCGTCGACATAAACGGTCCATGTCTTACCGTCCTTGCTGGTAAGAGTGGTTTTGTTCGTGCCGTCTTCGAAGGTGTAGCGCTGCGGCGCCTCGTCTGACGTGTTACCACTCAGACCGCGCTCCGGGATTTCCGGAATAAGGCTGACACTCGCGTTTGGCTGCCCCGTAACCGTGTCATAGTTCGGGATCTTGATGTCTGCGATCGCCTGGAACTGAACCTCGATATCATCCGTGGTCTGGTCCGGGTAGGTGGCCTTCACCTTCGGGGTGATGATCGTACCCGGTGCAACGGTGTCATCTGCCTTCGCGGTGACCTTGCCGGTCGCGTCTACGGTCACGGTCCAACCGTCCGGTACGGTAGCTGGGTCGATCTCGAACTTGGCCGGGTGAACAGGCTTGTGGCCCTTCATGATGGACCTAGTGCCCACCTGGGACGTGATTTCCTGGTTGAGTTTGCCCTTGGACAGGCCCGGGCGTACCAGGTCGGTCACCTGCGTGTTGTTCGGATCAACAACTACCATAAGCTGTAGCACGTCAGTGGAGCCGTTAGAGTACTCCACCGTGATCTTCGGCTGCGCGAAAGCACCCGGTTTCGGGTTCTCTGGAGCAGTGACGGTGACGTTGTAGTCACCGTCCATCTCAACGGTCCAGCCCTCGTAGACGTACTTCTCGTCCAGCTCTAGCTTCGCCTCAAAGCCGCCCTCGGTCTTTTTCTTTGCCAGCTCCTTGATCAAGTCAGCGGTCTGAGTGAAGGTGACCTTTTGCGGCTCGGTGGCCAGCGGGCCGGTTGGGCTATCTACACCCGAAATAATCGAGGCATCGGTCTTGTCGTACTGCGGGTTGTGGTATTCGGTGTCGTCCAGGGAGAACGCCGTGGAGTCGATGACGTTCGCCTTGTTGTAACGGGTCAGCGAGTTAGAGCTGCTGAAAGCGGCGTCGTGTTCAATATACTCGTTAGCACTCTTGGCTGCAGCCTGGAGTTGCTCCACACTACGCGGCTTCGCCAGAACGGAGAAGTTCACGTTCTTGTCAGTGGCCAGGTCGGTGCCGCGGTACTCCGGCCAGGTGAAATAAATTTCGCCATTTCCGTCGATACGCAACATCTGCTCGCCGCCGGAGGCCGCCGGATCGGAGGTGCCGATGAACTTGCCGTTGCCATCGTAGGCCTCTACAACCATGCGGGACATAGAATCGTCCGTCCCACCGTTCTGCACAGCAGGCACGTTGATCTTGCCAACCTTGGTTATTTCACCGGGGACGATCACGTGCTTCTCGAAAGACTCCCACGACACCGTGATCGGGTTACATTCGATGTTCTCGCTCGGCCAGGGGTTCACGACTACGGAGACAAACGCACTGTTGCCTTGCGTCGCGCGGGGGTTTGCTTCTGAAGTGTTAGCCTGCTTGTAGTCGCTCTTCCACGCGTAACGCACGGGGTTTTTAGCAGTAGCTTCAGCGTACTGCTTGACCTTCTCTTCGGTCAGGTTCGCATTGAGATTAAGATTCAGCTGACGACCGCTTTTAGTAATCTCGATGCTTTCATCGGCCTTGTGTGTGACGTTCTTGCCAAGAAAGGTCTGGCTGACATTCATAGAGGGAACTTGACCCGCATCGAGGTACGCGCTCATCTGGCCTGAATTGGTGAAGCCCCAATCGGCGAACGTGCGGTCCTTCGAGTTATCGAAGGAAAGGCTCAATCCCCAAGCGGTCTTAGAAGGGCTGGTGGCGCTTGGCTCCAGGGTGTTCCAGCTGAAACCAGCCTGGCTGCCATCAGAATCACCGCTCTCAACGAGACACGAGCCGGCCGGTAGGTCTGAGGCCTTCTGGGCGTCCCGCTCTACCGCGCCAGACTTGTCGCGAATGCCGCCGGTAAATGTTGCCGCGGCAGCTGACTGCGGGGCGATAAAGCTTGGTGCAACTCCAAGCGTGCTTCCTACCAAAGCTACGACTGAAAGCGTAACCAAAGAAAAACGCAAAGCGCGTTTTGGTTCGGTGGCGGGTTGTGGCATACGCATGTATTTTCCTTAATCCAACTAGTCCTGGGACATTCTGGAAGTCTCATTGGCCCCAATGAAGTCAGTATTGTGTTGTGGCCGCCCAAATACTCCGGCGCACTTTGACTTCGTCCTACGTCCGCGGGGCGCCCATATACTATAGCATCCACGGGCGCTGGCTTTATAGGGGAGGTTCTGCGCTCTGCAGGTGATATTACGCACTGTATGGGACGAATAGTCTATTGACTTCTGTCCCGGTAGCACGCCTGTGGTTCGAGGTTTTATATGAGTACGGGGGTGAGACCGTTTGGGTCTCACCCCCGTACTGTTATGCCGGTGCTGCGTCGGCTAGGCGATTAGTTCTCTTCGCCTTCGCGACGGCGTCGCATGAACGCCAGGCCGAGGCCTGCTACGCCCATTGCGGCTGCAATACCAGCGAGTCCTGCTACCTGCACACCAGTGCGTGCAAGCTTAGGCTTCTGGACTACCTTCTCGGTCGTCTCACCAGTGTTATCACCAGCGGCAGGCTTCTCAACGGTGACCGTCACGCGATCAATCTCGTTGCCGTCCTTGTCCTTGACGATGACAACGATCTTGTCACCAGGCTTAGCGTTGTCGTCGATGTCAACAACGAGGTTGCCGTCTCCATCGATTTCTGCCTTGCCCGGGCCATCGGTCTCGACCGTGGTGCCGTCATCAACAGGGCCGCCATCGTTCGGGATTACGACCTTGCCGCCCGGTTCACCCGAGCTGTCCTTCCAGTCCGGCGTCTTGGTGTCAGGCTCGCCGACCGTGACGGTGACGTCCACGTTGTCCTTGCTGCCATCCGGGTAGGTCACTACAACCGGAACGGTGATCTTGTCACCAGGCGTAGCATCCTCAGGAATGGTGACCGTGATGGAGCCATCCTCGTTAACGGTCACACCATCAGGCGTGCCCTCACCAGGAGTGAACGTGGTGCCCTCCGGAGGCGTTACCTCGTTGCCGTCGCCGTCCTTGAAGACAGGCTTGTCAACCGTGACGTCATCACCAGGCTTGCCGGTGCCGTCCTCGTACTCAGGCTCGTACTTCTCGTTGTCCTTGGTTTCAGGAGTGTCCGGAACGTTGCAAACCTCGTTCTGCTCGGTCGTGTAAGTCCACGTCGTCTGAGTGCCCTCCGGGAAGGTGTAGCCCTCAGCCGGGGTTGCTTCAACCTTGACGGTCTGGCCGTAGTCGTAGACGTACTTGCCTTCAGCGTCAGGCGTTAGCTCCTTACCATCGACGGTGACCTTGTATACGACACCCTCGGTCTTTTCGACGGTGACGAACGGAGGCATCTCACAGTCTGCCGGGTCATCCGCGGACGCGCCCAGAGACGGGTTGTGCTCAGTCGGCTCACCCGGCGTTACCGGGGTTGCGTCCTTCTCGGTCACGGTGATCGTGACTGTAACCTCGTCGGTCGAACCATCCGGGTAGGTCACTACAACCGGAACCTCGATCTTGTCACCAGGCTTGGCGTCCTCAGGAATGGTCACCTTGATCTCACCAGTGTTCTCATCAATGGTCACACCATCAGGCACGTTCTCACCAGGAGTGAACTTGGTGCCCTCCGGAGGCGTGGTCGCCTTACCATCCTTGTCCTTAAACTCAGGAGCAGGAATCGTTACATCCTCACCAGGCTTACCAGAGCCATCCTCATAGCCAGGCTCAAAGATCGTGTTCTGGTTCGGAACCTTCGGGTTGGAGTCATCCTCATCCGGGATGCCATCACCATCATCATCAGGATCAGTCACATCAGGATCACCATCACCATCAGTATCCAGCTTAAAGTTAGCCTTCACCTCATCAGTGCTGCCATCCTTATAAGTCACCGTAACAGGAACATCAAACTCTTCCGTCGTGTCCTTGTTCAGCTTCGACCCATCCGGGAACGTAACAGTGATCTCACCAGTGTTCTCATCAATCGTAACTACATAGCCCTCAGGAGCCTTGTAATCACCAATCGAGAACTTCGAACCCTCAGGAACATCTACACCCTTACCATCCTTATCAGTAAAGGAAGGAGAAGACTTCGTCTCCTGACCAGGAACAACCAACTTACCCTCATACGCAGGCTCAAACTTCTCGTTGTCCTTCGCATCAGGCTGCTCAACGGTGACAGTTACGTCAACGTTGTCCTTGGTGCCATCCGGGTAGGTAACCACAACAGGAACAGTGATCTTGTCACCAGGCGTAGCATCCTCAGGAATGGTCACCTTGATCTCACCAGTGTTCTCATCAATGGTCACACCATCAGGCACGTTCTCACCAGGAGTGAACTTGGTGCCCTCCGGAGGCGTGGTCGCCTTACCATCCTTGTCCTTAAACTCAGGAGCAGGAATCGTTACATCCTCACCAGGCTTACCAGAGCCATCCTCATAGCCAGGCTCAAAGATCGTGTTCTGGTTCGGAACCTTCGGGTTGGAGTCATCCTCATCCGGGATGCCATCACCATCATCATCAGGATCAGTCACATCAGGATCACCATCACCATCAGTATCCAGCTTAAAGTTAGCCTTCACCTCATCAGTGCTGCCATCCTTATAAGTCACCGTAACAGGAACATCAAACTCTTCCGTCGTGTCCTTGTTCAGCTTCGACCCATCCGGGAACGTAACAGTGATCTCACCAGTGTTCTCATCAATCGTAACTACATAGCCCTCAGGAGCCTTGTAATCACCAATCGAGAACTTCGAACCCTCAGGAACATCTACACCCTTACCATCCTTATCAGTAAAGGAAGGAGAAGACTTCGTCTCCTGACCAGGAACAACCAACTTACCCTCATACGCAGGCTCAAACTTCTCGTTGTCCTTCGCATCAGGCTGCTCAACGGTGACAGTTACGTCAACGTTGTCCTTGGTGCCATCCGGGTAGGTAACCACAACAGGAACAGTGATCTTGTCACCAGGCGTAGCATCCTCAGGAATGGTCACCTTGATCTCACCAGTGTTCTCATCAATGGTCACACCATCAGGCACGTTCTCACCAGGAGTGAACTTGGTGCCCTCCGGAGGCGTGGTCGCCTTACCATCCTTGTCCTTAAACTCAGGAGCAGGAATCGTTACATCCTCACCAGGCTTACCAGAGCCATCCTCATAGCCAGGCTCAAAGATCGTGTTCTGGTTCGGAACCTTCGGGTTGGAGTCATCCTCATCCGGGATGCCATCACCATCATCATCAGGATCAGTCACATCAGGATCACCATCACCATCAGTATCCAGCTTAAAGTTAGCCTTCACCTCATCAGTGCTGCCATCCTTATAAGTCACCGTAACAGGAACATCAAACTCTTCCGTCGTGTCCTTGTTCAGCTTCGACCCATCCGGGAACGTAACAGTGATCTCACCAGTGTTCTCATCAATCGTAACTACATAGCCCTCAGGAGCCTTGTAATCACCAATCGAGAACTTCGAACCCTCAGGAACATCTACACCCTTACCATCCTTATCAGTAAAGGAAGGAGCAGACTTCGTCTCCTGACCAGGAACAACCAACTTACCCTCATACTCAGGCTCGTAGTCGTCGGCGTCCTTAGTTACCAGAACAGTCCAAGCGGCAACGTCGCTAATACCCGAGACCACAACAACGCTGAAGACATCACCCTTCTTGGCGTCTTTAGGAATGTCAAAGGTGCAAGCTGAAACCTGCGCCTTGGTGCCCTTCGACTGGTCAAGATCGCAGGTCTTGACAACCTTGCCCTTGCCATCGCGCCATTCAATCTTGGATGGTAGGGGGGACAGCGTTCCGTGGAACTCCGGGGTCACGGTTGTGCCCGGCGCGGCAGGCTTGTCAGTTGCGTTGTAGTCAGCCGTGATCGTCACCGGAGCGTACGGAATAAGCGCATGCCGGACGTTGTAAATCTTGTTCAGCGGCTTCCCGTAACGCGGATTGCCTATATCTGAAACAAGAGCAGTTTTAACCTGGTTTTCAGCAGGAACCGCATCCGCTGGCCTGAAGTTACCACCACCGTTGAAACGTTGGAAGATTGGAGTGTGGAAGCCGGTGTAACCGGTCTGAACCACGCCATCCTTGTTCTCGACCCAAACGAACACGTGATCCGGGTTGAGGAAATCCTCACGCGTCTGGTTAGCGTCCGTGTAGTCACCGAAGCGAAGCGAGTAATTGCCTTCGGCATCGGTCTTGCCGTAGACCGTCTTAAGAATGTACTCGGGGTTATCCTCGAGCATCTTCTTAGTCGCTTCGGCGAGCTTATTCGGGTCGTCCTTGTATTGCGCGTGCAGGGCAGCGTTCGCCGCAGCACCTTCCCTTGTTAGGGTAGACGCAAAAACGGTGTAACCAGCAGCGCCAGGGTCTTTGGACTCCTTCTTCGGACCAGTTGCGGGGAATCCCCAATCCGGACTACCACCGGTCTCAAGCCATACCTGGCCAGAAAGCATGTTCGACTCGGGCCCCTGGAGTGCCGCAGCCTTGTCGGGACCCTTAGGGTCTTCAACGAGTTTATCGCCCTTAGCCGCCATCCAGCTGGTCTCATGGCTCGGTGGAATCTCGCGCAAGAACGCGGCCATCAGCTGCATGTTGCCGTCAGCTGCAACAAAGGAGCCCATGGGACCCTCGACCACACCATTGAAGGAGCCAGGAGTCCAACCATTGGCCTGGCGGAACATCTCAACACGGCTACCACGATCATTGATGAAGGGTTCTACCCAGATACGGTGCTTCTGGTCGGTACGGGCAGCCCAGGTGTGCTTACGTCCGAGTTTATCGGTCCATGTAATACCCTTATCACCCGTACCGAAAGCAAAGGTACCCTGGCCACCATTACCACCGAGTACGTCGGGAAGGGTGTGGGTCTTAGCGCTGAAAATCGGCGAGTAGGAGCCATCCTTGTCACGGAACTGCGCGTAGACGGTAATGTCATCTAGCTTAATATTACCGTTGTCGTAAGCAGCGCCCGGGTTACCATTCGGGCCGGTCAGGTACACGTGGCCCGAAATTAGACCCTTGCCTACACCGTGGGCGTCGGTCAGGTTGGCGGCCTTGGTGACACGACCACTGGCGATCATGTCCGCGTCAATGACCTGCGTCGTAGGGCCGGAAACCTGAGCCGGGGCTACTGGCTGAGCAACCGCATAATCAAGGCCACCCAAGAAGTAACCTGGAGTCATGCTAGCGGCCACCGCTATAGCCAAAGCGGCTGAACCTACGCGCACGGAATCTCGACGAAGAATCCTATGCGTCTTTCGTTTCACCATGAGTTAAGAGATCCTCTCGTGTTTTACTCAAAGGCTTTGGAACTGAAATTTCAGTCTCCAGTTACCCCAAACCGAGCGGAAGAGACAGTACGCCCCTCGCACTGACAGCCAATTAATGGGAATTAACTAGGACTAAACTCTCATCTGGAGCCTACAGTTTCGAATTGGGAAAGGCAAGACCATATTCGAAAAGATATTTTCTGGCACTTTCCCCGGCAGTGACAAGGCTTTCTCCCCCGCCCTTCCGGAATTTTGTTTCGAGAATCGCCTCACGACATGAACGCGGCTGCACGTTCGCTCAATTTAGGTAACGACGCCATGCCAATTCTCCCCGTAATGCGGAAAAGCCTAGGAATCCGCGCGCACTAGCATTACGGTGTTTTTAAGCCCCCTTTGCCCGATTTGGAGAAAGTCATGACGCCGGTAGCTGAAACCATCAATCCTCTCGTCGAAAAAGCACTCGCCGCACTTGCAGAATTCAAGAACTACGACCAATCAAGCGTTGACCTCATCGTCGAGGCCGCTGCCAAAGCCGCTCGCGACGCACACGCAAGCCTCGCCCAAATGGCCGTTGAAGAAACTCAGCGCGGCAACTTCGAAGACAAGACCGTCAAGAACATTTTTGCCGCAGAACACGTGACTGCCTACATGCGCGACCTAAAAACCGTGGGGGTCATATCGCAAAACCAGTTCACCGGAATCACTGAAATTGCGGAACCCGTCGGCGTGGTTGCCGGTATCACTCCCGTCACCAACCCCACCTCCACCACTATCTTCAAATCCCTCATGTGCCTTAAAACGCGCAACCCCATCATCTTCGCGTTCCACCCCGGCGCCCAACAGTGCTCCGCCCAAGCCGCCCGCATCGTCTACAACGCCGCGGTAAACGCCGGAGCTCCGCAAGGCTGTATTCAATGGGTTGAAACCCCGTCCATGGAAGCAACCAACGCCCTCATGAATCACCAAGGCGTGTCCGTCATCCTCGCCACCGGCGGCAATGCGATGGTGCGCTCCGCATACTCATGTGGCAAACCCGCCCTTGGCGTTGGCGCCGGTAATGCTCCCGCCTACATACACTCATCAGCTAACCTCAACCGCGCGGTTTACGACGTGGTTGCCTCCAAAGCCTTCGACAACGGCATGATCTGCGCATCCGAGCAGGCCGTCATACTAGATGAAGCCATCAAAGCCGACGCCATCAAACAATTTCATGCCCTTGGCTGCCACATCGCCACCGAAGCCGAAAAAGCGAAGCTTGAAAAACTGCTCTTTGGTGCCACGGCCTTCACCGACGCCTGCCAAACCGCCAAGCTCAACCCCAGGATCGTTGGCCAATCCGCCCACGACATTGCCCACCAAGCAGGGTTTGAAGTGCCCGAAGGCACGCAAGCAATCCTCGCGCAATGCACAGAAGTGTCCTACTCAGAGCCCCTAACCCGCGAAAAGCTAAGCCCCGTACTTGCCGTACTTACCGCTAAAGACGCCAACCAAGGCATTGAACTGGCCGCCCAAATGGTAGAACAAGACGGCCTTGGCCACACCGCCGCAATCCACTGCCGCAACCAAGACGTCATCGCCAAGTTTGGGAACCGTGTGCGCGCCGTCCGGCTCGTTGAAAACGCGCCAACCTCACAAGGCGCAATCGGCGGCCTATTCAACAGCTTCATCCCATCACTCACGCTCGGCTGCGGATCATACGGACACAACTCAGTATCAAACAACGTCAGCGCCGTGAACCTCATCAACATCAAACGACTCGGGCGGAGGAACACCGTGATCAGCCCCTTCCAAGTTCCATCAAAAATATTCCAAGGCCCAGGCGCCATTCGCCAGCTCGCCACGCTGCAAGACCTAGGCAAAATCACGATCTTCACCGACAAGGCCACTTTGAACTCCGGGGCAGTTGCCAACCTGCTAGCGCTACTGCACACACGCGACGAAGCCAGCTCTATCCAAATCATCGACGACATCCCGCGCACCCTGACCGTTGATTTTCTGCGCGAAGCCACCACCGAAACCGCAGGATTTGGCGCAGACACGCTACTAGCATTTGGCACAACCGCAACGATTAATGCCGCGAAGTTTGTGCGCGCAGGCCTTGCAATCCCCCAAGCAGACATGGCCGACATTTGCGCCGGCCGCATCGCCCTCCCCCCGCGCATCCTACAGCCGCGCCTAATCTGCGCGCCCACAACCTCCGGCGGACAAGCCGCGCTCTCGGCGAAAGCCTCGATGATCGACGCCGAAACTGGCCTCGAACGCCTCATCTCATCAGCCGCCTACCTGCCCTGCATCTCGTTCATGGACCCGCAACTGGCGCAATGGAAGCCAGACCTGCTTGCAGCCCGCGGATTCGAAACCATCGCACAAGCCACCGAAGCGCTCTTCTCAATCCACGCCACGGACTACACCGACGCGCTTGCACTGCACGGCCTTGAACTCGCATTCACAAACCTGCCCCGCGCCGTCGACGAGGCCGACCACAGCGCCGCACACGAAAGCAGCCGCGACAAGGTGGTTTCTGCTGGATCTCTAACCTCCACAGCCCTTGGCAACACCAGCCTGGGACTAGCCGACGCCATCGCGCGCGCCTTCGCCCAATACTCCAACACCCCGCGTCAAGACCTGCTACCCGCAATACTTCCCAACGTGGTTCGATTCAACGGCTCGCAGCCACACAAACTCGTGGCCTGGCCCAACTATGAGACGTTCCAAATGCCGCAGCGGTGCGAAGAAATCACGCGACACCTCGACATCAAAGTTGGTAGCGAAGGAGCGGTGGAAGCCTACGCCACCACCCTCGAAAACCTACGCGACCAAGTTGGGCTCACTTCCCTACTGCGCAACATGAACATGCCCGAATCCACGTTCAACCACAAACGCGCAGAGATCGCATCGCTCGCATTCGACTACCAGTCACACTCAGGCAACCCCCAAACCGCACGTCTTGAAGACATCAAGGAGCTACTAACCGCGTGCTTCCGCGGCCAAAAATGGAGTCGCTAAACTAAAGTTCTGTTACCGCCCGAAGCGAAACAGGAGAACTTCCATGACCGGCCGATCCCCGCGCCCGCGAAGGCGGATACGGCGCGCGCAACCGCGAGTTGTGAGCACCGAAACCCTTGAGGTCGCGGGGATCACCATTACTGTTCTACGCAAAACCGGCCTGAAAAATATGTATCTGCGGGTTAAGCCGCCCCATGGCAACGTGGTTATCACCGCGCCGCGCGGCGTGCCCCGGCGGGCGCTGCGCGACTTCGCATTGGCTCACCTTGACACCATCGGACGCGGCCGCGAGCGCATTGAAAGACAAACGCGTGACGCGTCCTCTTACGCCACCGGCGAGACCCACTACCTGTGGGGGCGCCCCCTCACTCTTGAAGTGAGCGACGCCGCCCACACGAGCGTACGCGCGTGCGGCGAAAGCTTGATTATGGCGCTGCCCGCCGGCTCTACGCAGCAAGAACGGGAGGGCGTTTTAACCGAGTGGTACCGCGAACAACTCAAACTGGCCCTACCCGCAGCCATTAGACGGTGCGAGGCCAACACCGGACTGGCCGCCAACGAATATCGAGTCAAGAAAATGCGGACCCGTTGGGGCACCTGCAATCCGCGTGCAAAGCGAATCTGGCTGAGCATCAATCTGGCGAAGAAACCCGAGCAATGCTTGGACTACGTGCTCACCCACGAACTCGTGCACCTGGTTGAACGCGGACACACCCCGCGCTTTCACGCCCTCGTTGCCCGCTACTTCCCCGGGCATGAAGAAGCGGAGCGGGTTCTTAAAGCCCCTCGACCTTGATCCAGAGGTGAAGGAGAGAAATGCGGCAATGCGTCACCTTCATCTACCGCTATACCAGTGATGCCAGCGACCCTCGGTCAATAAAACTTGGCTCGAACACCACACTATTTGGGAGGTCCTCAACGGATTTCGCGCGCGAGGCGCCGACCAGCAAATCCACGCATTGGCGCCCCATCTGCTCGCGGTCCGTTGAGACCTCCGACAAATCAAACGCCGTATCAGCCGTATAACCGATCTGGCCGCCCAGCGTCATAATCGAGTAGTCGCGTGTAAGCTCAAGCCCGTGATCCGCAGCAAAACCGATCACGCCCTCCGCAACCGGCATGTTGTCGGTAATAATCACCGGGTGCTCATCCGCATTGTCGCGCATTAGAGGAATGATCTGCTGGGCGGCAAGGAAGTTCACGGGTAGCAGCATCTGCTCCAGGTGAAAACCACGTTCGCGTGCACGCCTTCGCGTAGCCCGATGGATTGCCTTGCCCACACGATCAGCCGGGTTAGCTTCGCGCGATTTTCTGCCAATCAACAGGGCGCGGCTATGCCCGCGAGCGATACACTCATCGACCGCAATCCGCCCTACGGCATCGAAGTCAGTCTCAACGTAAGGAACGCCGCCCTTCCTGCCTGAAAATCCTAAGGCCACCGCGGGCACCTTTTCAGAAAGCAGGACGTCCTCGCGCCAATCATCTTGCTCGACCTCCATGTAGATCACACCGTCAAGCAAACGCGACCTCAAGAACCTGCGGAATGTTCCTTCATCATTACCCACGGTTGTAGGCACCAACAGGGTGAGCCCCAGTTCAGTACAGCGCTGCATCATGCCCGTCACATACTCGGCTGAGCTGCGATCCAGGCCGGAGTTCGTAATATTCAGGTGGATACCAATAGTGCGCAAGTTTCGCGCCGCCAGATTCGCCGCATAGGCGTTAGGCACATAACCGAGTTGCTTGGCAACGCTCAGCACCTTCTGACGCGTCTCTTCACCAATCGGACGCGCCCCCGAAAACACATAGGAGACCGTCGACGGTGACACACCGGCACGCCTAGCAACGTCAGCCCGTGTAACGCCCATACAACCTCCCAAAAACAATAATGCATGTGCATAGAGACACCCCTATGCACATGCATTACTCACCTATCTGAGCCACGCCCCGCAATTTGCGGGCACAACAGCCTCGCCATCACCGATAACAACATCGCAAGACGACGCTACCACGCTGGTAACGTCCTTGATTGTCACCGGCCGCGAAGTCATGTTCAACACCAGCAGCACGCCCCTATTGCGAATCGCGAGGACGCTCCGGTCGCCCAGATCAACCCACTCGACGTCGCCCTTCGCAAGCTCAAGCTCACGGCGGAGCTTCAACACGCGGCGGTACAGGTTCAGCGTAGAAGCCGGATCATCATCCTGGACATCCGCCGCAAACTTGCCGAAGTAATCCGGCTGCGGCAGCCACGTGTCGCCCGTACCAAAACCAAAGTGCGGGGCGTCCGCCTCCCACGGAATCGGCACGCGACACCCATCGCGGCCTCGAACCTGGTGGCCAGTACGCAACCAAGTGGGATCCTGGCGGCTTTCATCCGGCAAGTCAGTGACCTCGGGAAGCCCAAGTTCCTCACCCTGATAGATATACATCGAGCCGGGCAACCCCATGGTGAACACAGCCATGCCCTTCGCGCGCGCAAGGCCCAGCTCGCGATCCGGCTGCGGATCATCAACACCAATACCTCGGCCGTAATCCATCTGCGGCTCATAACCGTAACGCGTTGTTGCGCGAACCACGTCGTGGTTACTCATAACCCAAGTAACCGGCGCGCCCACAACCCCATTAGCCTTAATCGGGTCATTGATTGCCGCGCGCACCCGCTCCGCATTCCAGTTTGCCTCCAAATAATTGAAGTTGAACTGCTGGCTCATCTCGTCCTCACGCACGTAAAGAGCCTCGCGTTCAGGCGTCAGCCACGCTTCCGCAACCAACACGCGATCGCGCCCATACTCATCTAGCACGCGGCGCCACTCGCGGTAAATGTCGTGTACGCCAGGCTGATCCCAGAACGGACCCTCAGTCTGGGTATACTCGTCCGGATCAACAGCCCAACGATCCGGCCCAACCTTGTCATCAGGCAGGCCCTCTTCCTTCACGAGGCCGTGCGCCACGTCAACGCGGAAACCATCCACCCCTCGATCTAGCCAAAAACGCAGGTAAGACCTGAAGAACTCGTGCACCTTCGGGTTCTCCCAGTTAAAGTCCGGCTGCTCCGGCGCAAACAGGTGCAAATACCACCAGTTACGATCCGCCTCATTATTTGTGAGGGGCTCAACCGCCGTCCACGCAGGACCGCCAAACAATGACCCCCAGTTGTTAGGACACTTCCCCTCGCTGAAACGGAACATGTACATGTCACGCTCCGGAGAGTTCGGGCCGGCCTCCAACGCGTCTTGGAACAGCTTCATCTGATCCGACGAGTGGTTAGGAACGATATCGATGATGATCTTAATATCGCGCTCATGAGCCTGCGCGATCAGCTCATCGAACTCCTCCAACGTGCCATATTCAGGATTGACGTCGAAATAGTCCGCCACGTCATAACCCGCATCAGCCTGCGGCGAAGGGTAGTGCGGAGACATCCAAATCGCATCAACACCAAGCTTCTGCAAATAATCCAGCCGGTTAATGACGCCCCGCACATCGCCCAGGCCATCATTGTTCGAATCACTGAAACTACGCGGATAAACCTGGTAAATCACAGCGGTTCTCCACCACTGATCCCAGTCGCTTCGTTGCACGTTGGTCAAAGAAATCTCCTCCTCTATTGCGAGATGCGGAACGTTACTGTTAAACACTTACGATTGCTGCGGGAACGCCACCTACTGTGCCACCATGGCGACTACTACTTTCATGAAGACTCCCTCGTCTTAGAAAACATTGCGTTGGTTGACACAAACACTGACTGATCGACGCGCGTCGATACTTTAAAAATTAGACACTCACATACGGATTGTCAAGCACTTTCAATCTCCCACAAATCGAAGCCCCTCCACGTGACTCAGCAGTACCTGCAAGCAGACAAGGACAGCGCGTCCATGCACTCTGCTTTACAAAGATAGAAAGTGGAGGCTGACCAGCCTTTTGGCTGACCAACCTCCACTTGTCATCCGGCAGTTGCGGTAGAGGGCGATCCCCCTTTGCCGGAGCTTTGCTAGCTACAACTTAAAAACTCAGTTGAGCTATACCGCTGTACCTTACCGGTTCAGCTTTGCAAGCGACGCCTTGGGATCTGCCCCATCAGCGATCTCTTGGAGCACAATGCCAAGATCATCCTGAAGCGACTCGCGTCCGGGCACCGACAGCTTGCGAGCGTACTTTGCGCCCGCGAGCGTCTCATCTACGAGCTTTAGCGATTCCTGGCCCAACTCGGGCTCGGCCGGATCTACCTGGACGCTAATGTCATTAGCAACCGGGAAGCCCTGAAGCGTGTTGACCCAAATCTGCTGGCCCTGACCAACAGCCATGAACTCCACAAACTTTGCAGCTGCCTCAAGCTTTGCGTCATCCAGCTCCGACGAAACAGCCAGAGCGAAGTCAACACCAGTGGTTGCAGTGCCCGGGTTAGGACCAATCTGCGGGAAGGCCGCCATGCCGACCTCGTCTGCCTCAATCGCAGAACCCGGCTGCTCCTGATCCGGCCCCTCTAGAGCCATACCAACGTGCCAAGATCCGGTAGGCATAGCAATTGCGCGACGAGCCAAGAAGTAGTCATCACGAGCCTGCGGGTACGTGTTAGTAGTCACCGCACCCTTTTGGAAAACGCCATCAGCAAACAGCTTCTGCCAATCCGTAGCAGCCGCTACCAAAGAATCCGAATCCCATGGAATATCTCCATTAGCGGCTTTGTAAATGTCATCGCCATTGCCGTACTGGTTGCTTAACCAGACGAAGAAGTCAGCCACGTGCCAAGTATCGCTAGCACCCATTGCGAATGGAGAATAACCCGCATCTGCCGCGGTCTTGCTGACCTGAACCAGCTCATCGTAGTTCTTCGGCAACTGCACGCCAATCTCATCCATCAAAGTCTTGTTGTACAGGTAAAACTCCATGCCAGCGTTCAGAATCGGAACCGCAGCCAGCGTGCCGTCTTCCGTCTTGGTCTCCTCAACGGCAACGTCGCTTACCTTATCGATCCAATCAGCAGCGTATTCATCTACCGGCTTCGCAAACTCAGCGTAGTCATCAAACGACGCACCAACCTGGATACCGTAAATGTCTGGGACTTCCCCTGCCAGAATCTCATTGTCAAGATTCGTGCGGAACTTGTCGTAGTCCTCTTCACGCGTGTAGTTGATCGTTACGTTCGGGTTTTCCTTCTCAAACGCCTCGATAATTTCAGGCCACTGCACCTGGGTGGGAAGCCAAGTATGGAAGTTCAACTCGACTTTGTCGCCAGTCGCGCCCTCGTCTTGGCTACCTGCACCGCCGCAGCCAGTCATGATGAGAGCAGAGCCAACCGCAATCGCTGCAAGCTTTGCAGACAATCCGTTTCTCATTTGTTTCTCCTTTGTTTTTGTACCTATGAAATCTTTGTTGCCAGGCATCTTGCGATGCCGGACAAATCGCCTCGAATATGACTCGTAGCGAACGAACTAAAGTTCACCGTGAAGGTGATAACACTACGTTCTCGGCCATTGACCATGCGAGCATTGAGCTCTTCTCCATCACGTTGGATAAAGTCCGGAGCCTTACCGTTGAAATAC
>OGST01000519.1_pt1 | contig 20207 bp, 17 predicted proteins | sample 1574021 | NCBI WGS metagenome assembly OGST01 (sample SAMN03295847, study PRJEB24534) | human gut metagenome | isolation source: fecal sample 7 from infant 6 | host: Homo sapiens | place: USA: Pittsburgh, PA | collected 2014-07 | reverse complement strand
AGCTGATTCTTCAACTCTTTTAATTCCAATCATAGCTATATCAAATCCATTTTCAGCAAAAATTTTCCGTGCTGGTTTTCCAGCAATATATTCATCTATAAATAATCTTTTGAACTCAAAAGTATAAGTTATTGTTGTTTCACTTGCTTTAGCTACATATTTATTCTTTTCTAATTTTTCAATATCTTCTCTCGTTAATAAAAATCTACCCATTCAGTAACCTCCATCTGTTTATTTAATTATATAAAAAATACCTATAGACATAAACCCTTTTATTTTAGTGTCTAGTCTATAGGTATCAGTTTAAAACGCGATCCCCTTTATAAGAATAAAAAATTAACTTTTTCAAGGCAATAAAGCTTACTTGAAATTGAATAAATTAAATTGTACATTAAATAGATTACTGAGATTGCGCTTTTTTACTTTCGCAATAAATTAAGTAATTTTCAAACTTTTTTGGAATAAACATTATAATAGATATTTATTAAGTATATTATAATGGAGAGTATTAAATGGTAATTTATATTAAGAAAGGAAAAGGTTATTTATTATTATGTTTATTAGCGTTATTTTGTTTTGGACTTATATTTTATAAATACGTAATAATAAATAATAAAAAGGATTTTATTGCAGGAGCATTTGTCATAAATCAAGAGCTAGAAAAACAAAATGAAAAAGAAGTAGTTACTATAATAAACAACGAAAAGTACTTTAGACCATCAAAGTTGCCAGTATTAAATAGTAAAGAGGAAGTTAATGAACTTATTAATAATTATTATGATAAAGAAGTAAATGATATATTTATTCCAATAAAGTTTATAAAGAGTCCAGAAGATACGATCTTGAATTATTTTTCATTTTTAAGGGAAGCAGCTAATCCTTCAGATGGTAAATACATAGGTTGTGGTTCATTGGGGGATGGGAATAGGCCTTATCCAATAGCATATAATTTTTTTGATGATGAATATAAGAAAAAGGTAAGTTTCAATACTTATAAAGATTCATTTTCTAATATGTTTCATATAAGTTTAATAAAGTATAAAGAAGTTCCAAGTGATAATGAAAATTTAAAGTATTTTTATGAAATAGAAGTTATACAAGCTTTGGAAAATAACATTGCAAGTTTTACTTATTACTATGGATTTATAGAATTAGGTAAATCAGGAGATGGATTTAAAATATTAGATATTAGTATCACACCTGAAAATTATCTTTGTGCACCATATCATGGATGGGTATATGATGGGGCCTCAAAGGTTGAAGTAGAATATGGAAACTGGTGCAAGCTTATTAAAAAGATGGGAAAAACAGAGGTGGATGGCTATGTTAAGAATATATATTTCCTAGGAAACGACAATAAGAGCTATAAAATACAATTCTATACTTTAACTAATGATTATGATATAGAAGTAGCTCAATATGTTCAAAATAGTAATGGAAAATGGGAATATATAAAATTAAATCCAGAGGATTGTTTAAAAAAATAACAGAATAGTAATATATATAAAATTTCTAAAAATTATTGAAATTAAATTAATGAAAATAGTATTGTGATATAATAATAAAATAAACAATAGAAAAATATATTTAGAAGGTGTACAAAATGAAAAAAGATATAATCAATTTTATTGAAAAAAATAAAATAATAGCAATTTGTAGAGGGATTTATGGAGAAAAGTTAGTTCAATTAGTAGAAGCTTTGTACAATGGCGGAGTTAAGTTAGTTGAAGTAACATTTGATCAAGGTGATGGAAATTGTATTGAAAAAACTTCAGAAGCACTTAAAGAATTAAATTATAGATTTAGAGGTAAAGTTAAATTTGGAGCAGGAACTGTTATTACTACTGAGCAAGTTCATGCTGCAAAAAACTCAGGAGCAGAATATATTTTAGCTCCAAATTCAGATGTTGAAATAATAAAGTTAGCAAATGAATTAGGGTTAGTAACAATACCAGGTGCTATGACTTCAACTGAAATTTTATCAGCACATAAAGCTGGTGCAGATTTTGTAAAACTATTTCCAGCTGGAACTTTAGGATTAAAATATGTAAAGGATATATTAGGACCAATAAATAATGTTAAGTTTATTGCAGCTGCAGGAGTTACGCCAGAAAACTTAGGTGATTTCTTAAATTTAGGATTTGTAGGAGCAGGAATTAGTAATTATATAACTAATAAGGATATGGTAAACTCAGGAGATTTTGATACATTAACTAATCATGCTAGGGAAATAATGCAAATAGTTAAAGAATAATATTAAGAAGTGTAATTTTTTGTAAAATGTTTTTTAGCATAAAGATACTTTAAAATGAATCTTAAACTCATAGAGTTTGAGATTTGATTTTTTACCCAAAAGTAGCTGTGCACTAATTATTTAGTGTGACAGCTACTTTTTTATTTACTTTTATTATAAAAATTAAGAAACATTAATTTTTTTTGAATTGCTATAACTAAAAATGAAACCTATAAATCCTCCTATTATAGCTGGGATAATCCAGTTAAATCCAAAGCTTGAGAAAGGAAGCTTATGAATAAAGCTTATACTTACTCCTAAACTATCAATTACAGTAAGCAAGCTAATTAAAAGCGTAGAATATGCAACACCTTTAAAAATTTCAATTTTAGTAAATATAGTTTTAAAATAATTCATCAGGATTAATGCAATTGAAACCGGGTAGATTATTGTTAATATTGGAGCAGAAATTGATATTATTTTATCAACTCCAAAGTTAGAAATAATAGCGCTAAAAGTACAAATAAAAATAACTATGTAATTATATTTAATTTTCTTATTGGTAATATCTTCAAAGTACTTACTTGTGACAGAAGTTAAGCCTATTGCTGTAGTAAGGCACGCAAAAGCAACAACGATACTCAATATTATTGTTCCAGTATTACCTAATAAATCATTTGTTATATTAATTAATAGTGTAGTTTGAGAAATGGTTGGATTATAAATATTAGAGGCAGTTGACCCTAAATAAGTTAGTCCACCATATACTAAAGTAAGAGCTATTCCAGAAATTATAGCTGATTTTATAGTAAGACCTATAGTTTCTTTCTTAGTATATCCCCTATTCAAAAATGATGTAATTATTAGTGCAGTAATGCCCCCAGATCCCAATGGATCCATTGTTTGATAACCCTGTGTTAATCCTGTCATAAATAAGTTATTAGATTGTATATCAAGATTCAAAGATCCAATAGGAGAAATGATTCCTTTTATTATTAAAACCAATAGGGCAATTAGTAAAATTGGAGTTAAAAATTTACCAAGTATATCCATAACTTTAGTTGGTTTTATAGTTAATATTAAAACTATAGAAAAGAATAAAATTGAAAATAAAACTGGATTAACTGATTTAAATAATGGTTGTACACTCATTTCAAAAGTTGTAGCAGCTGTTCTGGGTACAATTAATATTGGACCTAAACAAAGCATAATTACAACTTCTAGAGTAAGACCAAATTTATTACCTGATTTCTCTAAAATTGATTTAAAAGAGCCTGCACGTGCTATTGCGCCTATTGATAAAAGAATAAGGCCTACATCAGATAATATAAAGCCTAAAAAGCTTACAATCCATTTATGACCAGATGTCAATCCTATATATGGAGGAAAAATCAGATTTCCTGCTCCAAAAAACATAGAGAAGACTGCAAAAGCAATAATTAATAGATCCTTATTTTTATTTTTTTTCATAGTAATACCTCTTTCCATATTTTATAAATAAAAAAGCCACATAGAATTTACTATGTGGCTTTAGGCCTAGGATTAAAAGCTACATAGTGTATATCTCTATGTTAGCTTAACAAATTAACTTTAGCCTCCATAGATACAAACGATTAAGTGTTTGTATCTATGGTTAATATATAAACCGATAAATACAAACCTAACTAAAAAAGCTAAAGAAAAATATATTAAGTTTTAGCGTTTCAGATAAGTTTATATTTTTTATCATTTTAAAATCTCCTAAAAATAAACTACGATAATATTTAAAACTAATTATATATAAATATTACAAAAATTGCAATAAAAAAATAAGATTCTATGAAGTAAAGTATGTGAATTAGTTATAGAAATATAAATAAGTAAATAAAAGGATTTTTAAGAGGGGGAATAATATTTATAGCGATGGTTAAAATAAAATTGAAAATATAGTTATGGTATGATATAAATGAAAAATATTATCAATTAGCAAGGGATATTAAGGAATTTAGAAATAAATTAAGATAATAGGCAAAAACTAAATGATAATGATTTTCAATTGTTGAGAAAATATGATAATATAATTACATAATTTAATTTTAAAAAGGAGGAAACCCATGGCTAGAGAAAGAGGCCCAAGATTTAAACAGAGTAGAAGACTTGGATTGAATGTTTATGGACATCCAAAAGCTATGAAAAGAGCTGTAAAAGGAACAAGTAGAGCAGATAAAAAGTTATCAGAATACGGTGTAAGACTATTAGAAAAGCAAAGATTAAGAGCTTATTATGGAGTTTTAGAAAAACAGTTTAAAAAATATGTTGAAGATGCCTTTAAAACTAAAGAAGGTACAACTGGAGAAGCTTTATTATTAAGACTGGAATCGAGATTAGACAACCTTGTATATAGAATGGGATTTGCTAATTCTATAAGAGCTGCAAGGCAAATGGTTAATCATGGACATATTTTAGTTGATGGAAAGAAAATTGATATTCCATCATATAAGGTAGAACCAGGAACAGAAATTTCTTTAACAGAAAAGGCAAGAAAATCTCCAAATTATATTTCAAACATAAATGGTCATGTAAATACTTTACCTTACATAGATTCTAATTTAGATGAATTTAAGGCTGTATATACTAGATATCCATTAAGAGAAGAAATTCCAATACAAATTAATGAAAATTTAATAGTTGAGTTCTACTCTAGATAATCATTCTAGCTAAAAGTATAAGGTTCAGAACTTCTTAAAATTAAAGTATATTTTGCCATGGGAAAAGCTATACAGTGCAGTGTATAGCTTTTTCTTTTTATAAATATTTAATTATAAAATTAGAATTAAATATATTGACTACTTACAACAGCCAATAGAGTTTTAGGGTCAGTTAAAATTGTTATATCCTCTGGAATAACAATATCTTCGATTAATACTTTATCATCAACGTTCATATCAGAAACATTTATTTCAATGGATTCTGGAATTTTTTCAACATTACCTTGTAAATCTATAAATAAATTATGAGTTTCTAATGTTAATCGTCTAGATTCTAGATTTTCTTGTCCAATTATTTTAATAGGAATTCTCATTTTTATTACTTCATTTGGTTTAATATATTGAAAATCTACATGTACTATTTCATGTAGATTATTTTTCTGAACATCTTTAACTACGCAATTAAATTTTTTATCATCTAATTCAACTTCTATAATAGATCCACTATTATTTTTTCTAAGCATTCTTCTAAGCTCGGCATTACACATTTTTATTGGGATAGTATGATCAAGGAACTCCCCATATATTATCCCAGGGATTTGTCCAGTTTTTCTAAGTTTACTTTGATTTGCTTTTACATTTCTTTCATAGACTTTAAATGCTAAATTTGACATAATAAATACCTCTTTCATAACTTTATATATAATATTACAACTCATATAATTATTTATTAAGCTCTATAAAGTTGAGGCGAATATATTTATAATATTAGATATTTAAATAACCACACCTAGAGCTTAATTTCAAAGCCCCACATATGCATCATCCTCCTTTAAGTTATTACAATGAGTGTACTCAATAAGCAAAATAAAAGCAAAATGAAGAAAGTAAGGATTTGCTAATAAAACATTAATTTAATATGGAAGCATTAAAGAAAAATATAGAATATTATGACAAATTGATAAAAAGCTAGATTTATTATTAAAATGGGAAACTTATCATGATAATATTTCTACTAAAAGATGAGGAATATTTTATAAAATAATTATAGAATCTTAAAATAAATTGATATTAGATATAATAACAAATAATATAATGAAATAAGCATTTATTTTCAACATTTGATTTGATGTGAATAGTATAATTAGAAAGTATTTATTTTGGAGAGAGTATTTTGAAAATAATTAATAAAATTTTTTCCTTTAAAAGGGGAGAGGATTATAATAATAATGCTACAGCATTTGTTAATTCTAGTGATTTTTCTAGCCCAACTGAATATTTTATATGGGTAGATACCAAAAAAATTAAAGTCAACATATTTCGTGGTTCAAAAAATAAATGGAATCTTATTCATAGTTATCTATGTACTATTGGAAAGAAATCTACTCCAACACCAAAGGGAACATTCAGTATAGGAATTAAAGGATTGTATTTTGGAGTAGAGAGAGGTTATAAATGCTGGTATTATACACAGTTTAAAGGAAATTATTTATTTCACTCAATAATTTATAATTTGGATGGTAGTGTAAGAGATGGGAGACTTGGAATGGCTTTATCAGATGGATGTGTGAGATTAGCTAAAGAAAATGCAAAGTGGATATATGATAATATTCCTGAAAGTACTAAGGTTTATATTAGCTAAAATTTAAAATATAAAAGATATGATCTTGTAATGTATAATCTAGAAAAGTATCAAAATAAACTGCAATTGAAATTTTTTTAATTAAATTATTCTTAATTATTTAGCATAAACTATATAAATAACTGTAGATTTTAACTTTTAAATTTAATAAGGGCTATCTAAAAAAAGGTGGTTCTTATTATTTTATATAATTTTAAAAGTTACTATAAATGGAACACAAAATTTTGTTGGAAAAAATTACGTTTAAATGGTTACATAATTATTATTGACATCGATTACTTAGTATGATAATCTGAAACAAATAGTTTTTAAAACTATGTATATTAGATTAAAATACGAAATTGGAGAAAAAAGATGATAAAAATAGTATCAGACTCATCTACACTTTATTCTATAAAAGAGGGACAAGCTAATAATATTGATATTGCACCTCTTACAGTTAGCATTGATAACAAGACCTATAGGGAATATGAGGATATCAATACAGAAGAATTTATTGATATTATTAATGAAGGACATGTTCCAAAATCTTCACAGCCATCTATTGGACATGTATTGGATTTATATAGTAAATATCCAGAAGATGAAATAATAAATATTTCGATGGCAGATGGGTTATCAGGTACATATAATTCAGCATGTATGGCAAAAAGTATGGATAACAATCCGGAGCGTATAGATGTAATTAACTCAAAAACTTTATGTGGGCCACACAGGTATTTAGTTGATTTAGCTGTTAAGCTTGTAGAAGTTGGCTATACGAGAAATCAAATAGTAAATGAAATAATGAAGTTTATTGAAACATCAACTTCATTCTTAATTCCTTATGATTTTGACTTTTTGGTAAGAGGGGGAAGAGTATCATCTATAGTTGGTAAGATTGGTAGTGCAATTAAATTAGTACCAGTTATGACTCTTTCAGAGGACAGCAAATCTCTTGAAAAGTTTACTACAAAACGTACATATAAAAAAGCAGTAAAAAAAATATGTGAAACATTTATAGAGAAAAATATAGATTCTAATTATAAAATTTATATTTCGCATGCTTGCAAAGAAGATTTAGCAAATGAGGCAAAAGAAATTATATTAGAAGATATTAAGGATGCAGATATAGAAATTAATTTGTTAAGTCCAGCATTTACTACTCAAGGTGGACCTGGATGTGTTGCGATACAAGTAATAAAAAAGCATGATTCATTAAAATAATCATAAAAATAGGAGAGGCAGTATGGATAGAGGGAATAAAGGTGGAATTCATAGAAATATTTTAGAATTCCATTGCCCAAGATTTAATGAACTGCCAAAAGTTTCGTTATATAAGGACCAAGTCATTGTATATATAGAAGATGTATTAAAAGAAATAAATATTAATAATGAAGAAAAATTATTAACACCTACAATGCTTAATAATTATGTGAAACAAAAGGTAGTTTATCCTCCAAAAGATAAAAGATATAATGAAAAACATTTAGCTTACTTAATTGTAGTTTGTACATTAAAGCAAGTATTTACCTTACAAGAAATATGCTATTTAATAAGAAAGCAAATAGATACTTGCCCTATAGAGGAGGCATATGATTTTTTTTGTATAGAACTTGAAAAGGCAATAAAATCAGTATTTACTACAAGAGATTTTTCAGAGCCGAGTTCAGCAAAGAAATTTACTATTGAATCTGAGATAGTAAGATCGATGGTAATAGCTTTTGCAAATAAGATATATATACAAAGGTATATTAAAGATGAAGTAAAAAATATATAAAATTTAATAAAAAGATAATTTGAAGGTACAGTATTAATTTTTATAATAAAATATTAATACTGTACCTTTTTATAAATATAAACAAAATATAAGATACTGTTGCAAATATTATTGTAATTTATAACAGTATTGAATAATATAAATAATTATGTTATTTTAAAGTAAACGTTATAATTAAATTTGGGTTAAATATTGTATTATGTAATGGAGGTATAAAAGATGGGTATTAGATTTATAGAAAAGTATAATGTATTTAAACTTGATTCAAAAGATACATCATACATTATTTCTATTGTAGATGAAGAAAAATTTTTAGGACATGTTTATTTTGGTAAGAAAGTAATTGATGAAGATATAAATTATTTAATGAGAATTAATGAACCACCATATGTTCCATCAAAAAATAATAGAGATAGAGTATCTTTTTATGATAGTTTTCCTTTTGAATATTCAACTCATGGAATTGGAGATTTTAGGGAATCGTCAATAAGAGTTATAGATAAAAATGGGCATTCAGAAGTGAAACTTGAATATAAGTCACATGAAATTTATAAAGGTAAAAAAGAGCTTAATGGATTGCCTGCTACCTTTGGAGATGAAAATGAATGTACAAGCCTTGAAATAACTTGTGAAGATACGTATTTAAATTTACAAGTTGTACTTGTTTATACCACTTTTGAGAATTTAGATGTTATTACAAGAAGTGTAAAGGTTAAAAACTTAAGTGAAGATAAAATTAATTTAACGAAGGTTTTATCTACATGTATCGACTTTGATGATATAGATTATGATATGATATCACTTCATGGGTCTTGGGCTAGAGAAAGGCATGTGCAAAGAAAGAAAATTGGTTATGGAAAACAAGTAGTATCAACAATTAGGGGAGAATCAAGTCATCAAGATAATCCATTTATAGCATTATTAGATAGCAAAGCAACAGATGACTATGGTAATGTATATGGGTTTAATTTTGTTTACTCAGGAAATTTCTTTGCACAAATTGAAGGATGTCAATTTAATACAACTAGAGTTGTAATGGGGATAAATCCAGAAGATTTTAATTGGTTATTAAATAAAGATGAAGAATTTATAGCTCCAGAAGTTGTTATGGTTTATTCAAATGAAGGCATAGGAAAGATGACAAGAACCTTCCACGATTTATATAGAAATAATTTAATAAGAGGAGAATATAAAGACAAAAAGCGCCCAATATTAATAAATAATTGGGAAGCAACTTATTTTGATTTTAATACAGAAAAACTATTATCTATAGCAAAAGAAGCATCAAAATTAGGAATTGAAATGCTTGTTATGGATGATGGTTGGTTTGGAAAGCGTAATGCTGATAATTCATCATTGGGTGATTGGTTTGTAAATGAAGGTAAGATAAATGGTGGACTTAAGAATTTAGTTGATGAAGTAAACAAACTTGGTATGGAATTTGGAATATGGGTTGAACCGGAAATGATATCAGGAGACTCAGAACTATTTAGAAAACATCCGGATTGGTGTATTAAAATACCAGGTCGTGAACCTGCATTATGTAGAGAACAATATGTGTTAGATTTATCAAGAAAAGAAATAGTTGATTATATATATGGCAGTATAAAAAAAGTTTTATCAAGTGCAAATATAACTTATGTAAAATGGGATATGAATAGACAACTAACAGATTTAGGAAGTCTTGGTTTAAAATCAGAAAATCAAGGAGAATTATTCCACAGATATGTTTTAGCAGTATATGATATGATGGACAGATTAACTAAAGATTTTCCACATATTTTATTAGAAAACTGTTCTGGTGGAGGAGCAAGATTCGATCCAGGAATGCTTTACTATAGCCCTCAAATTTGGTGTTCTGATGATACTGATGCAATTGAAAGATTGAAAATACAAGAAGGAACATCTATGGTATATCCACTTTCATCTATAGGTGCACACGTTAGTGATTGTCCAAATCATACTGTTGGAAGAACGACACCTTTTGAAACAAGAGGTTATGTAGCTTTAGCTGGTACTTTTGGATATGAGCTTGATGTAACAAGAATACCGCAAGAAGATAGAGATATGATACCAAAACAAATAGAAATGTATCATAAATATAATGATTTAGTAAGAAGTGGGGACTATTATAGAATAGAGAATTTTTCTGAAAATAACTCTTTTGATGCATGGTCAGTAGTTTCTAAAGATAAGAGTGAAGTCTTAGTAACTTGTGTACAAGTATTTGGAAGACCAAATTATCATAGCAGAAGAATAAAATTAAGAGGATTAATAGAAGATAGATTTTATAAGAATGAAGAAACTGGAGAAGTTGTATCTGGCGGGGCATTAATGACTGCTGGAATTAATTTAACTAATTTACATGGTGATTTTAAAGGAAAGTTAATTCACTTAAAACTTGAATAATATTTAAAAGGAATTTGGCTATTGCTGAATTCCTTTTTTTATGAATTAGTATATATACAAATTTTATTATTTATAAACCTTACTTAGGCTCTTCCTTTTAAAACGTTTACTAAGAGCGTATCGCTTAATATACTTTAAATGTGAACAGTAATAAATTTTACTATGAAAGTAGGGGGAAGATTATGAAAAAAAATAAGTTAAAAAAACTTATAGCATTTACTATGGCATTAACCTTAAGTGCATCTGTATTTATGGGATGTAAAAATAATGATTCGGAAAGTACAAGTGACGAATCGATTATGGACTCAGTAATAAGTGTTGAGACAACAATGACAAATGCAAAAGTTGAAGGAGAAAAAGCAGATTCTAAAGGAACTGAATTAAGTACAATGGTTTCCTTCACACCAGCTCCAGCAGGACATGGTAATCCTTCAGTGAATGGAGGACCTGATTGGTCAATGGAACCAATTATATATGATTATTTATGTGATTATAGTTCTCAACCAGAAAAAACATTTAAGCCTTCATTGTTAGAAAGTTATGATTTTAAGGATAAAATATTAACTTTAAAATTAAAGAAAGATTTAAAATGGAGTGATGGATCAGATATCACAGCAGATGACTTAATCAGCAATTTATTTATAGATATGACAGTAAATAAAATAGCTTATTATGCTGAATCAGTAAAGAAAATTGATGATTTAACAGTAGAAGTTAAATATAACAGAGATGCAACTTTATTATTAGATTATATACTAAAAACATCTTTAAAGTATCCAGTATCAAATTATGGAGAATTTGCAAAGGCATATCAAGAACAATTTGAAAAAAATAGAGAATTAGATGAAAATAAGAATTTTAAATTTAATGCTGAAGGTGATATTAAGGTTGCAGAAACAACTACAGCTTTAAATAATTATTTACCAGATTTAATGAGTATAAAAGTTTCTGGTGCTTATGTTCCAAAGACTATGACATCAGCTGAAATAATTTTTGAACAAAATCCTTATTATAGAGTTCCTTTAAACATAGAAAAAATTAGAGGAATAAGACCTACTAGTACAGAATCAACTGCACTTGCAATTTCAAATGGAGATTATGATGCAGAAGGAATGGGATTATCACCAGATATGGCACAAAAAGTTGCTGAAAATAATAAAGAAACAATAAGGCAAATGGTAGTTCCAGAATTTAGTTCTTTAGGATTCTGTATGAATACACAAAAGTATCCAACTAGTGATGTTAATGTAAGAAAGGCAATTGCTTATATAATTGATAAAGCTCAAATTGCACCAGTATCAGAACCTGGAATGGTAAAAGGTGATGAATATGCAGTAGCATTACCACCATCAGTAAGAGATAAATATTTAAGTAAAGATTTCTTAAATTCATTAGAAAATTATGATATTAATTTAGAAAAAGCAGAAGAATATCTAGGGGAAGCTGGATGGAAAAAACAAGGGAATCAATGGGTTGATAAAGATGGAAATAGTCCAGAAATTATAGTTGCAGGGGTTGGAGAATATCCAGCATATGTTGTAATTGGTGAAGCAGCAGCAAATATGATGAAAGACTTTGGGTTAAATGCTGTATTTACTCCAAAAGAAGCAGCTGCATACAATGATTATGCCACTTCTGGACAAGGTCATATGGTTATAGATGGATTTGGAAGTGCAACTAATACTCAACATCCATATGAAGCATATGATGGAATATGGTGGTATGGCAAGAGAGGTATGAATCTTAAATTCCCAGAAAAAGGTGGATTAGTATTTAAGAATGATGAAACTGGAGAAGACTTTAAATATTCAGAAAAGCAATTAGAATTATTTAATGCATCTACACCTGAGGAAATAACAAAGGTAACAGAAGAGTTTGCTCAATTCTTTAATGATAATGCATGGTACATCCCTGTTACAGAAAAATATTATGTATTTAGACTTCATAATCCAAAGCTTTCAATGCCTGAAGCAAAAACAGGAGAGCAATTAAGTGATTTCTATTGGTCTGGTACAACAAGTGCTATATTAGGAAAAGCACTTAGATCAGGCGAGTTATACTATGTTAAATAAGTAGATAAAAAGAGGGTGTAGGGTTGTTAAATGAAACAGCCCTACATTTAAAATTGAAGGGGGATTTTAGAATGAAGAAGTTAGTAACTAGCTTAATAACAATGTTAGTTTCATTACTATTAATATTTTTTGTTATACAGGCTATGCCTGGAGATCCAGTAGATACGCTTGCTCAAGAATACATAAGAACAAGCCAATTGCCATATGATCAAGCATATAATAAAGCAAAACTAGCACTAAATTATGATCCAGATATCCCTGTAGTTGAAAGATTTGTTTCATATGTAAAAGGAATATTATCAGGAAATCTAGGTCAATCAATGTCATTTAAAGAATCGGTAACAACAATAGTTTTAGGAGCATTACCATGGACACTTCTTGTATGTTCAATATCCCTATTTTTATCCTTTACTGTAGGCGTAATACTTGGAATATATATAGCTTGGAAGAGAAGTAAGATTTTAGATGGAGTTTTAACAGGATATCAAGCAATATTAGGTTCTATTCCAGATTATATAGTAGCATATTTACTTGTTTTATTATTTTCATTAACACTTGGACTTTTACCATCGAAAGGAGCTTATAACTCATCAGTAACTCCAGGGTTTAACATAGGGTTTATAGCAAATGTTTTAAAACATGCTACGCTTCCTATATTAGCATACTTTTTAACTACACTAGCAGGATGGGTAATGGGAATGAAGGCAAATTGTATGTCTGTCTTAGGAGAAGATTATATTAATTATGCAAAGGCTAGAGGAATATCAGATAGAAGAATAGTATTTAGTTATTTAGGCAGGAATGCAATGTTGCCAATGGTTACAAGTGTTGCAATATCATTTGGTATGATGTTTGGTGGATCACCATTAATTGAAAATCTTTTTGTATATCCAGGAGTTGGATATTATTTAACTACAGCTATTTCTAGAAGAGACTACCCACTTATGCAAGGTATGTTCTTAATGATAATAGTTATGGTGTTATTATCAGGAATATTTGCAGAATTCCTAAATACTAAGTTAAATCCAAGGTTAAGGGAGAAGTAAAGATATGAGTAATACAGTGGCAGTAAAACAAAAAAATAAGACAATAAATAAAGAAGGCTCATTTTTAAATTCTCTAAAGGAGTTTTTTGAGGTTATTTGGGATAATAAAATGGCTAGAGTAGGATTTATTATTTTAGTAATATTTTTGTTAATGGCTATTTTTGGACCAATGTTTGTTCCAGAGCCAAAATCAGATTATTTAGCGAGATTAAAAGCACCATCTGCAAAGCATTGGCTTGGTACAGATTATGCAGGAAGAGATATATTATCTCTATTTATCTTTGGTTCAAGATCAGTTCTATTAGTTGCATTTTATGCAGCTGTATTTTCGATTATATTTGCTTGTGGAATAGGTATTTCAGCAGGATTGTTAGGTGGAAAAATAGATAATATATTAATGTTAATTACGGATATAGTATTAACTATGCCAACTTTACCAGTAACAATGGTGTTATCAATGGTTATAAATGTAAGTAATAATATATTATTTGGGTTAGTACTTAGTCTTTGGTCTTGGGCAGGACTTGCAAAAGCAATAAGGTCTCAAGTACTTGTAATTAGAAATAAAGATTTTATAGAAGCTAGTAAGGTAATGGGAATAAGTACTATTAATATAATAATAAAGGATGTAGTTCCTAATATAATATCGTTTATAGCAATTAATTTTATTTCAATAATGAAAGGAGCTATAATGACTTCAGTTTCATTAATGGTTTTAGGATTAGTTCCATTTCAAGGAAGTCATTGGGGAATGATGATACAAATGGCAATGTCTCAATCAGCTGTACTTTATGGTGGTATTGGACCTATAGTTTACTTTTTAACTCCAATTATGGGAATTGTATTATTCCAATTAGGATGTTATTTCTTTGCAAATGGATTAGATGAAGCAATGAATCCAAGATTACGTAAACAATAGGGGGAGAAGTTATGAAGCCATTAATAGAAGTAAAAAATTTAACAATAGAATTCTTTTTGAAAAATGGAAATTTAAAAGCCTGTGATAATATAACTTTTACAATTTATAAAAATGAAGTTGTTGGTATTATAGGAGAAAGTGGAAGTGGAAAATCAACACTTGCATCAGGAATATTAAATCTTGTACAAGCTCCAGGTAAGATAACATCTGGTGAGGTTTATTATTATGATGATACTGATACGAAAATAAATTTATTAGACTTAAGTGTTAATGAATTTAATGAATATAGATGGAAAGAAATAGCTACAGTATTTCAAGCAGCACAAAATGCTTTGAATCCAGTTTTAAAGGTTAAAGAGCATTTCATTGAAACAGTTTTAGCTCATGATTCTAATGCAAAAGAAGAGGAAATTATAAAGAAGGCAGAAGAAGTATTAAAACATGTAAGATTGGATGTAAGTGTATTAGAATATTATCCTCATCAATTGAGTGGTGGTATGAAACAAAGAGTCCTAATAGCATTAAGTCTTATATTAGAACCTAAGGTTATATTATTAGATGAGCCAACAACTGCTTTAGATGTAATAACTCAATGGTATATTTTAGATATTTTGCAAGATATTCATAAGCGTTTGGGCGTTACATTAATATTCTTAACTCATGATATATCAGTAATATCAGGTGTTATAGATAGAATAGCAGTAATGTATGCTGGAGAATTAGTTGAATATGGAGAAGTTGACGATGTATTTGAAGAGCCATCGCATCCATATACAAAGGGATTATTAAATGCAATTCCAACTTTAAGTGATGATGTAACTAAAAGAAAGGCCATACCAGGAAATCCTCCAAATCTTACTCAAGATTTTAGAGAGTGTAAGTTTTCACCACGATGCAGTGTTTTCTTAGAAGGTAAGTGTGATGCTGATAGAGAAAAAACTAAGCAAATGTATTTTGTTAATAAAACAAAATGTACAAGATGCTATACATTTATAGAAAACTTAGAAAATGAAGAGAAGGAGGAGCTGGAAGATGAGTTTATTAAAGGTAGATAATATTAGTATTGAATTTGATAATAAGACGAATAAAAAGCAAAAGGTAACTGTATTATCTAATATAAATTTAGAAGTAAATGAAGGAGAAATAGTTGCAGTAGTTGGCGAAAGTGGATGTGGGAAAACAACTTTAGGAAAGCTTATTGTAGGAATTCATAAACCAAGTAAAGGTGAAATATACTATAAAGGAAAAAATATTGGAAAGCTTAAAAGAGCAGATTTTAAAGATTATAGACTTGGAGTTCAAATGGTTCATCAAGATTCATTTGCAGCCTTGAATCCTAATAGAACTATATTTCAATCCTTATCTCTTCCATTATTACAACACAAAATTGCAAAAAATAAACAACAAGCAGAAGAGATTTTAAAAGAATATTTTGCAGAAGTAGGATTAGTTCCACAAGAGCAATTTTTATATAAATATCCTCACCAACTAAGTGGTGGACAAAGACAAAGAATATTACTTGCTAGAGCATTGTCTGTTAAGCCAAAGCTTATAGTTGCAGATGAACCTGTTTCAATGGTTGATGTATCATTAAGAATTGCACTTATAGATTTAATGACTAAGATGAATAAGAAATACAATATATCTTTTGTATATATTACACATGATTTAGCAACAGCTAGATATGTGGCGAAAAATGGTAGATTAGTTGTAATGTATTTAGGTAAAATAATAGAACTTAATAATATATATGATGCAATAGATAATCCTAAACATCCATATTTCCATGCTTTGCTTGCAGCAGTGCCTGAGAAGGCAGGAAAAAGGGAAGATGGCTCATCTAAACAATTACCTTTAAGAACATTAGATATGCCAAGTATAACAAACCCTCCATCAGGATGCAGATTCCATACAAGGTGTCCTTATTATACAGAAATATGTGAGAAGGAAGAACCACAATTACTTGAATATAAAGGAGGATATGTAGCATGTCATCATGTGAAAGAAATAGAAAGAAAAAGGTTAGAAAGCAAAGTAATATAGAACTTAGCTCCATAATAAATTTTATTAAGCTTATACGAGCTATATTTTGTGGAATGCTTGGCATATCTATAATAGGTTTAATTTTTACTTTAAATAATCCATCAGCTAAGGTTTTATATACAATGGTTATAGCAATAAGTTTATTCGTTATTATTTTAGGAAGATTTCCGATTAAATATCTAACAAAAAAAAGTACTAATAATTAAATAAAGAAAGATGGTGTTGAAAATGGATATTAATTTAAATTGTATTAAAGATAAAAATAATATAAAAATACCTAGATTTAATTTGTCTAATAAAAATGCATCTGAGGAAGCTATAAGGCTTATGGACTATTTCTGTGAGATTCATGGAAAAGGAATATTAAGCGGACAACATTGTAATAAATCTACTATGCCAGATATTGAGCATATAAGAAGAGTGAGTGGAAAGATACCTGCAATACTAGGCTTTGATTTATTAAGTTATTCAAAAGGTATAGAAACTAAAGAGAGCGATTTTGAATGTATTGATGAGCTTGCTAATAACAAGGGAACAGTAGAAGCAGCACTATACTATGCTAAAAATAGTAATGCAATAATTACATTTTGCTGGCACTGGTTTTCACCAATGCATGGGAGAGGGAAGAGTTTTTATACAGAAAATACAGATTTTGATTGTGAATTAGCTTTAATAGAAGGAACAGAAGAAAATAAAGCTTTAATGGAAGATTTAGATATTATTGCAGAAGAGCTTAAAAAGTTTAAAAATGAAAATATACCTGTGCTTTGGAGGCCTCTACATGAAGCAGATGGAGGTTGGTTTTGGTGGGGAGCTAAGGGAAGTAAAGCATATAAGAAATTATACAGATTAATGTATCATAGATATGTAAATTACCATAAGCTTAACAATTTAATTTGGGTATATAATGCACCAAGAGAAGGTTGGTATCCAGGTGATGATGTTGTAGATATAAATTCTATAGATTGTTATGTTGATATTGGAAATCATGAATCATTATCAGAAAAATACATTGAAGCTAATAAAATCACTAATGGGGAAAAGCTACTTGCATTAGGAGAAAATGGACCAATACCAGATCCAGATAAAATTATTGAATCTAATACCCCATGGTTATGGTTTATGACTTGGAATAATTTTGTTAAAGAGATTCAATGGAATTCAGATGAAGAATTAAAGAAATTCTATAATAATCCATATGTTATTAACTTAGAAAATTTACCTAAACTTAGATAGTTAAATTACTATAAGGGGTGAAATTATGAAAAGTGAAACTAATGCGCTGGAGCTTGCATTACATTTATACAAGCTTGGGGAACTAATAAAGGATATGGATGATAAAATAAATAATGAAAAAGACAAAGAGCTTAAAAGAATATATATAAATGAAAGAGAAGATATGTATAGCAACCAAATAGAGATAATTCATAAGCTTAAATCATTAGATATATAGTCGATAAATTGTTAATGTAAAAATTAAAATAAAAAATTTAGCTAGAATAAATTAAATTCCACAGTATTAAATAATATTTTATACTGTGGAATCTTTATTTATCTAATTATATAAGGAAGTGTCAGTACGATTGAGGTGCCTTTGCCATATACGCTAAATATTTCAAGACCAAAGGTTTTTCCATAATTAAGTTTTAATCGGCGATTTATGTTTCTTAATGCAGTACTATTAAATTTATTATTTTTATCGTTAATATAATCATTTAAATCTTTTAACTTATCATCTTCTATACCTACACCATTATCAGATATTGTTATAAGTAAATTATCATCTATATGATGTCCTTGAATTATTATTTTTCCATTACTATCACATTCGCTTAGTCCATGGTAAATAGCATTTTCAATTAAAGGTTGAATTATCATTTTTATTATTTCACAATTGAGCAATTCCTCTGGAATAATATTTTCTATTGTAAAAAGTTGATCAAATCTTATTTTTTGTAAATAAATATAATTATCTATTAGTTCCATTTCTTGCTTTAATTTTACAGTATTAATTTTTCTATTCATACTGTATCTTATAATTGAACCAAAGTATTCTGCCATTGTTGATGTTTCTAAATCATCATTAATTTCAGCCATCATGTGAATTGATTCTAAAGTATTATATATAAAATGAGGATTAATTTGATTTTGAAGTTGGCGAAGTTCTAATTCTTTTTGTTCTATTTGATTTTTATAATTAATATTTATTAAACTACTAATACGCCCTTTCATGTCATTATATGAATTAACTAGTTGTCCAATTTCATCATCTTTATCATATTGAAAATCCCTTTTTAGATTTTTTTCTATAGAGTTAGAAGACATATTATTAATAAGAGATTGTATTGGATTAAAAATTCTTTTAGTAAAGAATAGATATAATATAATTGATGAAATTAAAAAAAATAGAATATTAGTACTAAAAAAAATAATGTATAAGTTATTTAATTTAAAGGCATCTTTCTTTGGTATTTTATTAATTATAATCCAATTTGAAATAGTAATAGGGCTGGAACAAATAACATAAGATGCATCTTCATAAACATAATCTATTGAAGGTTCAGAACTATTAAAATTCACTTTGTCAAAATAATTAGTTTTTGTTTCTTCTTCGGTTGTAGATAAAATTAAATCTCCTGTGTAATTATAAATTGATATAACTTCATTATTAAATGGTAAATCATATTTTAAAATATGATTAAATTCTTCTGCTGATAAAGTAACTAAAAGCATTCCTGTAATTTGGTTTGTATTAATATCTACTACCTTTCTTGTAAGCAGTATAAGATTTTCACCGTCTTTTGAGTTTATATCAAAAATATTACTGGAATTAATATTGGTAAAAATTGATGTAGCAGAAGGAGAAATTAAACTTTCTTGAAACCAATTTTCATTAAGGGGATTTATAAGTTTATAATGCGAACTATTCCTGCTTGCAAAGGCTCCTCTACCTTTTAAATCATAAATATAAGCTCCACTTATAGAATTATTTTGAATTAGCATCATTTCACAAAGATATTTTAAATAATTGTAATTTGTTATTTTAAAAGTCTCATTATCCCTTAATATTTGATGTAATATATTTATTTCTGGTATTAACAAAGGATACTTAGAAACATCAGAAATATTATTAATTTTTTCTTCTATTTGATTACTAAAGCTAATATTAAAATTCTTTATTAATTTTTCTGTTTTATTATATTCATATTTTGAATAAGAATATAAATTAAATGTAGTAAAAAGTAAAAAAAATAAATAAAGACATGTAAAAGTAATTAAAGTTAATTTTTTTATAGATAAATTCTTATAAGAAAACATAATTTGCACCCAATCCCTTGAATAAGTATATATTTGTTTTATTAAAGTATAATTCTTCTAAAATGTAAACATTTAATAT
>OGST01000508.1_pt1 | contig 20625 bp, 20 predicted proteins | sample 1574021 | NCBI WGS metagenome assembly OGST01 (sample SAMN03295847, study PRJEB24534) | human gut metagenome | isolation source: fecal sample 7 from infant 6 | host: Homo sapiens | place: USA: Pittsburgh, PA | collected 2014-07 | reverse complement strand
GCTCGCGGATTTTAAAGCCAATCTTCTCATTTCTCAAGTCTGCTTTTACACGAATACCCGCATTTTGTAGTTTCTGCGTTAATTCGTTAACGTATTCAGACTGAGAATCGGTGATGTTCATGACCACAACCTGAACCGGCGCAAGCCAGGTCGGGAAGAAGCCAGCGAACTCTTCGGTCAGGATACCGATGAAACGTTCCATCGACCCAAGAATTGCACGGTGAATCATAACCGGCACCTGACGTTCGTTGTTTTCGCCAACGTAAGAGGCGCTTAAACGGGACGGCAGGGAGAAGTCCAGCTGTACAGTACCGCACTGCCATGCACGATCGAGGCAGTCATACAGGGTAAATTCAATTTTCGGACCGTAGAACGCGCCCTCACCCAGTTGGAACTCAAACGGGATGTTGTTTTCTTCCAGCGCAACGGCCAGGTCAGCTTCAGCACGGTCCCACATTTCATCGCTACCGATACGTTTTTCGGGGCGAGTGGACAGTTTGACGACGATTTTCTCGAAGCCAAAGGTGCTGTACATATCGTAGACCATACGAATGCACGCGTTAACTTCATCACGAATCTGCTCTTCAGTACAGAAGATATGCGCATCATCTTGAGTGAAGCCACGAACACGCATCAGGCCATGCAGCGCACCTGACGGTTCATTACGGTGGCAGCTACCAAACTCAGCCATACGCAGCGGCAGATCGCGATAGGATTTCAGACCCTGATTAAAGATCTGTACGTGACCCGGGCAGTTCATTGGCTTAATGCAGTATTCACGGTTCTCAGAAGAGGTGGTGAACATTGCATCTTTGTAGTTATCCCAGTGACCTGTTTTTTCCCACAGCACGCGGTCCATCATGAACGGACCTTTCACTTCCTGATACTGGTATTCTTTCAGTTTTGAGCGAACAAAGACTTCCAGTTCACGGAAGATAGTCCAGCCATCGTTGTGCCAGAACACCATACCCGGTGCTTCTTCCTGCATATGATACAGGTCAAGCTGCTTGCCGATTTTACGGTGGTCGCGTTTGGCCGCTTCTTCCAGACGTTGCAGATAGGCATTCAGGGCTTTTTTATCTGCCCATGCAGTACCATAAATACGCTGCAGCATCTTGTTATTGCTGTCGCCACGCCAGTATGCCCCAGCGGTCTTCATCAGTTTGAAATGATGGCAGAAACGCATGTTCGGCACGTGCGGGCCACGGCACATATCGACATATTCTTCATGATGGTACAAGCCAGGCTTGTCATCATGGGCGATGTTTTCATCAAGAATAGAGACTTTATAGGTCTCGCCACGCTTCACGAAGGTTTCACGCGCTTCGTACCAGCTGACTTTCTTCTTAATGACATCGTAGTTTTTCTCAGCGAGCTCGTGCATCCGCTTTTCGAGCGCGTCGACGTCTTCCTGGGTTAACGTACGGTCAAGATCGATATCGTAGTAAAAACCGTTATCAACAACCGGTCCGATCGCCATTTTGGTGTGCGGCCAGAGTTGTTTGATCGCGTGCCCTAACAGGTGCGCACAGGAGTGACGAATGATCTCCAGACCTTCTTCATCCTTCGCGGTGATGATGGAGAGCTTCGCATCATGCTCAATCAGATCGGAAGCATCTACCAGCTCACCGTCAACACGGCCAGCAATAGTGGCTTTCGCCAGACCTGGACCGATGTCCAGCGCAACATCCATGGGGCTTACAGCGTGGTCGTAATGGCGTTGGCTGCCATCAGGAAGAGTAATAACAGGCATGTTATATCCTTATTTGCAGTGGTGACCCACACATAAGATCACATACAAAGAGAAAATTTGTTTATTTACAGTAAGTTGCGTAACCATCTAACCAACAATCGCTAAATTGGTACACAATCTGGTACACAAATGAAAAACTGACATCCTCAGTCCCTCACTAGGTAAAATGATGGTAACACTAAAAAAGTGGTGATTGCACCACTATGTTTCACATTGCTTCAAATTGTCTTGCAGCAATGGATGCGATCGGATAAGTGGAATCATCACAAAGCCTTGCAAACCGATGCAAAGCTTTGTGTGTCACGAAATTACCAAATAATTACCCCACTATAGCTATCTCCAGTAGATACTGATTTTGTTGTCCGTACTTTCCCATTTACCGTTACTGATATCGGAAGAATTGTTCCATCTGTTTTTGATGCGAGACCTAATGCCGTAGTTGTTGGCCAAACAATTCCAAATGGCAGTGAGGCTATATCATCAGATGATGTTGCTTCCCCCCCCATGTTGACAATGGTTAAAATATTAACTCCGTTTCTGTTTGATACTGTAATCGAACCTGTCATTCCTGATTTTAATGTGAGGATTTGAGTATTTATGGTGCTTTTAAATAATGAACCAGCAAATTCTTTACATGCTGCGTCATAAATGGCCTTCTCGCCATTATTATTCGGGTGATTAACACCATTACCGCCATCCCCATAAGCAACATTAAATACCTGATCTGGAGTGAGAATTGGTATTTGTTTAGCATAATCCCTGACAGTTGTTGCATTAATGACAACGTTTGTAAGTGTTGCGTTGGTCGAACTTAACCCCAGGAAAGATACAGGTGCTAAAAATGTTGATTCCTTTACGCTTTCCTCTATCGCATTAGATTCATTTACAAACAAACGCGCAGTAGAACCAACAACCTCAAGACGCAATGTTTTACCCAACGGACTTGCAGACCATGAACCAATCTTTTGAGTGGTGTTGTCTTTAAGAGAATACAATCCTATTTCAGCGGGTTCTATCTGGAACAACACCTCTGAATTACTATTATGGTCTTTACGGAATGAGATTTTAATTGCTGTGAAGTTTGAGATAGCTGCAGGCATTATAAATTCAACAGTTGCATCTCTGAACATTTCGTTAGTTATTACTGGTGAAGCATCGCTCAATATAATTGACATGTCAGATGAACCACCACCAACAATTTTTGTTGCGTCGTTAAATTTGTACGTACTATCACGATATAACCCAGCCCATCTATCCATTCTACTTTGAAGTGGATCTATCCCATTCATCACAATGTTAGACATGCGATTTACATCTATTACTGCATCTCCAAATCTCTCAGCTATTAATCTTGTTGAGATAGCAGAGTTGTTACTGTATTCATTATCTGGGTATGTTCCAAACCTAACCCCTGAATTTTCAGCGGTTAGCGAAGTTGTTCGCATTGGTGATGTAACCCACACTACTGTGGCCTTACTGGAAAACGATGCGATCCTGTTTCTTGCATTTAGTATCTTTTGATAATCCTGTGCGTTAGGATTATTCATACCAAACGCCATAAAAATCAATGTTGGGCTTAGCTCTTCTACGTAGTCAGCCCAAGTATTTGGTGATGAAGGGTTAAACCACGGCTGTTCATATGGCGCATGATATGAAGCATCAACATTTGGTTTTGTAATAAAATCCTCAATAGAAAGCCCCGCAATGCCTCGATTATAAAAATCGCATGAAACTATATCATTAATTGCATACTGAAGCTTTTTAACCCACCAATAGTTATCTGCTTTTCTGTGCCCTCCCATTGTCAATGAATCACCAACAAAAACAACCTTAGGCTTATAACCAGAAGATGCCGCATTCAGGAAGATAGATAAATCACCTGATATATTTATTTTTCCTAGATCAATTTTATCTTCTGGTTTAAATATTTGCTTATAATGATTATTTGGATTGCTGCTTATGAGCGATCCATTGCCAATCATCCTAATATTGTCAACACCAATTAAATCATTATCAGCACGCAGTGAATTAACATTAAAATATACTTTACCTTGCCCATTGGCCGCTACAAGGGAGGCTAGCTTTGTTAATTTTGATGCTTGATTTTCAGTTAAACTATCAGTAATACCAGCCTGTGCTGAATTATAGCCACCGATATGGTTAAATTTAATACCATTATTTGTGACGAAAAACGATATTCCATCTGTATCGCCAGGAGTTCCTGTTCCACTCTTGATATACACAGCATCACCACCGTCATTCGCTTGGTGATAACCATTGGTTTTAATTGCACCTGGAGATCCAGTGACTAAGAATTTCTCGTCGCCTTCAAATAAATTTATAGATGAAGTCAAAACACCAAGATCACTTCGTAGTGATGCATCCCCTACACTAACCCACTTACCTTTACCTATTCCCCCAGTGCTATCTGGCGTAGAACCAGGGGGAACTACTTTGGGGAACGCCCCATCCCATCGATAGTACTCGCCGTTGCTTTTCCAGCGTAAACACTCGTTAGCAATGCTAAGGGTGTTGCCATCTTCAAAAGAATCCTTCGTGATATAGCCATAATTCAGAATTGCCTGATTAGCATCATAATTTATACCTTCAATTGTACGATGATCATTGCCGAACCTGTCAACATAAACGTGGTTATTTGATGTAACGAATTCGTCAATTTTCCCAGCGTTAAATTTCAGGTCGCGTGATGATTCGCTTGAAACAGGAAGATTAGTTGGTTGCGTAGCCATATTGATTCCATAAAAAAACCAGGCGCGATGGCCGGGTTAGGTTGGTCGGGGACGGTTCTTATTGGTAGATGGCGTCGCTGTATTCCGCGACGGTCAGAGATACCGTGTTATCGGTGTTCGGTTTGATGCTGTTGACTGTCCATAGCTGACTGTCCAGTTCCTCCACTGTCGCGATGAGATAGCGAGATGGGAGCTGCACAGTGTCTCCGTTCCAAATATTGATCAGAATGTTTGGTATTGCTGCGATGAATCCGTACTTCGTATCGTTCCGGGCCGTAGCCGGATAGCGCAGCGTGGGATTACCCAGACTGTCGGTAACCAGAACATACATAGATCCGGAAAACGTGATCGGCTCGCTAGTATCGAAGTTATTCCCGGCGCGGCCGGTGATGTATCCCTGCTGCTGGTTGCTGTCGTAGATGTCAGGCATCTGAATGACGCTTCCTACCTGGATAATGCCGTCCTCGAACACTTTGGCATTCATCTTCACCCGAGAGTAGATCAGACGTTTGGTTTCCCGCAGCGCGCGCTCACGGGCCTGGTACTCATTGCGAAAGCCAACGATCTCCAGCTTGTTCGGGTTCTCCGCTTCCTGCTCGACAATAGCTCCGTTCAGCACGCGGTAGTTGATGTACGTCTTATTGTTCGTGGTCGGGTGGACATAGGAAACCTGCACTCCATCGTAACCGCCTGGCAGCGTAGCCTCATACGTCATTTTGTACTCATCCGTCTTCATGTTCGCCCGGTTGAATACTGCCGCCGGGTAATCGACTTTCTGATCGCGGGTGAACGTCAGCACGCCGTCATCCCAGTACGCCATGACAGACGCCGCATTGCAGATCGCCTGCACGCGGTCGCCAAGCGAGTCGTTTTCATCGTCAAACGTATAGTCGAAGTAACCAAGACGCTCATCAGTCAGGCTCTCAGCTATAGAGTACAACCCGTACAGGTCAATGCTGCTTTCTGGCTGGCTGCCCATTACGAGCCAGGTATGTGCAACAGCATCAGCAAAGGAACGCGATGGACGCAATGTATAATCCACAGTCTGTGTCGTCAGGTTGTAACTGATAGTCTGACGAGTGACCAGAGCGTTATATTTTCGGTCACGGCTTCCCAGTGCGTTCTCTGTTGCCCGCACCTTGACGCGAACCAGAGTATCGGTCGGATGAACTACGTTGCTTCGGATGTTGACAGCGTGTATTTCCTCAACCTTAAGAATTGATGCATCATTGGAGTTGTTTGTCCGCTGGAAATTGATGGCATATTTACCAAATCCTCCTGCCGGGATTATTTTATCCGTGCGATAAAACACTTCGCTGGTCGACTTATGAGGCGTTCCCTGATGATAAGTGAATGTCTGTTGTGTTCCTGGGATCTGGTTGTAATCGTCATCGATTTTCCAGATTGTCACCGTCCAGTCAGTCCAGTTACCGCCACCCAGTGATGACTGTGTATGCAGCCAAAGCTCTGTTGACTCAACTGGCGAGAAGAAAGGCCCAACAACAAGCGCCTCATTATCGTTGAGGATAAATTTTGTCGTGTTAATGGTGGCAGTGGATGGAACTGTGGGTGGTCCCTGTAAATCTGTCATGGTGAACGTGTACCATTGAACGGGGTCTATAACGGAACCATCATCGCTCTGCACCGCAGAAATCAGCGTGCCTGAGAAAAGCACATCTTCAGTAACGCTGCCTGATGTCGTGTTATAAGTGACGTTAATGGTGAATGTGACGGAGTGTGGTAGCACGAGCCCCATGAAGTAGTCGAACTCAGCCTGCTTGACGATTTTCATCGCTATCTGGCCGCCAGCATATTCACCACTTACCACGGTATTAGCCGTAGCCGATTCTACCGGGAAATTATCGCTTTCGTTTGGCCCTGGCATCTCCTGCCCGTCGACATCGTCGAACGAATACCCCTCATTAATTGTCGGTATCACCTCACCAGGCTGGAAAAACTGGTATTCGGCACCAGGCATACTGCCAAGGCTTGACTCTGAGTAACGAACCGACTCATAGCCGTATTTTCCTATGCCAACACACATCCACTCTGTAACAAACTTTAGTCCACCATCATTTTCATTCTGCCGAACGTACTCAAAAAGCGATTCTTGAATCAGATCAGGATATGAACGGATTTGCCCGTAGATGTCAGGCTTCGCTTTATAGACCCTGGCGGTATTCGTTTGCCCTGTCAGACTGTTATTCGGAGAATCGACGGTGTTCCCACCGTTGTTTGCAATTGCCGGCTTCGGAGCCAGGAAGGAAAACACAGCACCAACAACTTTGAAGATCGGGCTGAGAATGTCGCTAATGATGCCCTTTGGCTGGTCGAAAATCTGGATGGTGTCCAGTTCGCTCAGCTCAAACGCCAGTTCATCATCATCATTTAACCTCACGCCGTTGCGGACGATCAGCAGATCACGGTGAAAGGTGCCATCATTGGCCGACAGCCAGTCATAAAAAAGGGTACCGTTTGGCACCCTGCAACGCAGCTTAGGCGTTCCTGGAAAATTCGATATCTCAACCAGCGCCATATTCGAAAAACTCCACTTTAGTGAATGCCCGCTGAATAACTAGTAATGAGTCCATGCGCACGCTGCCGTTCTCGCCCCTCGAGTGCAACGCCTGCCGGTTAAGCACCAGGCCAACGTGCGCCGGTTGCGCGCCGCGGTATCCGACAAATATCCCGCCTTCGACAGGTTTATCGGTCTGGCACCAGAAAACGACGTCACCCTGATAACAGGTGAAGAAGTCCTCACCGGCTTCGTAGTCCGGAGTCTGGTGCATCTCAATGCCGAGAACGTGACGGTAATACAGCACTACCAAACCCCAGCAATCCACCTTATCGAACGAACAGGCCCGGTTGGCCCAAGGCACGCCGATGACCATTCGGATAAATTCATCTTTAGTCATGAGCATGCCTTATAGGTACTGGAGTCCAGTGTATTCGCTGGGATCGTATAATTTCCCGATGTTGTTGTTCAGCGGGTTAGTGACAGAAAGCGTCACAGAAGCGGCATCGGCGTCTATATCTACCGTCTTGACGTATAACTGCCACGACTTAATCGGCACTGACACGTCACCGCTGTCGAAGATCTGCCTGGTGGCCGTGATGGCCGTCAGTCGCGCCGCACCCTTCCACTGCTTCATCAGCGTTTTGATATCAGAAGACAGTCGCCCTAACTTAACCGTCGCGTCGATCACCGGCGTGCCGCTCTGCTGGCTCTCTTCAATTTCAAACCGCGCTGGCGTATACGTATGGCCCCCAAGTGACTTGGGAAAGAACTGCTTATCTACCAGGCGGACGTAGCCAAACGATGGATGGTAGAACGTGATGGTATCGTACAGCCCACGCGTCGGGCGCTGCTGCTTATACTCCCTGAAGCTCGGCATTACGGCACCCTCGGTAGTGATTCCGGGTCACGTCCATCCGGATAACCCGTAACCACGATATCCAGCCACGAATCCCACGGCGGCGGCAGTTCAACAATGATGTCGTCGAACTCGTCGTCGGCGTTGTAGAGGTGGTTCGCAATAACGGTCCCAGTCCAGGTCGCCACCCCGCCGTCGATACTGGTTTGCACCGGCATCTGCGTGAAGTGAAGCTCCTGAAGTTGCAGGCCACTGCCGCCAAGATTGATATTCATCCGGAACCAGTTCAGTCCGCGGTTGAGATAATTCGGGCTTCGTAGCCACTGTTGGAAAGCTCGCTCTTCAGCCAACGTGAAGATCCACGTTACCGACCATGTCACTTTCAGGTCATCGGTCTGGTTCTGAAAGATAGCCGGGCCTACCGCTGGCTGATCGGTCTGGAACCCGGTATCGAGCGTCATGTTTTTACTGGCTTTCTGCGCCAGCGGCAGCCAGTCGGGATAGTCGATAATTGGCATCAGCCCTGCCCCCTTGGCGTGCGTTTAACGTTCATATTGCTGGTTATGGCGCTGCTTGCAGGACCACCGTTATTCATGTCAGCGATAAATGCCTCAAGCGTCCATGAACCATCACCGTTCTGCTTTGCCTGAGCATCAACAGAAGCGGATGAATAGTTGTAGATGTTGAGAACAGGAGCTCCACCACCACCGCCAGAAGTCATATCCTTGTTGCTGATCACCCTGCCGTTGTCACCCGGTATCATGTACTGCTTACCAGTGCTAGCTTGATAAATCTCCGGCATGCCGCCTTCGCCGACCTGATACATCCCGCCAGCACTAACCGGGCCGCCATTCTTGCGTTTGCCAAGCAGGTTCGCGCCAATAACGCCAGCCACCGCTCCGAGTCCGATCGCCGCCGCCGTACCCATCGAGGCAATGGAGGAAAGGATCGCCGCCGGAGTCCATGCTGCTGCAGTCGTTGCCGCTGCAGCTGTACTGGTTGCAGTTTGTGTGGCCACTGCTGCCGTCTGTACTGCCGTGACGGTGCCGATAGCAGCCGTTTGTGCCGCCTGCCCCATGATGGCTGACTTAACCCACTCGATACCCATCTGTACGAACGAGTTAATGACGCTATTCAGGACCGTCATGCCAATACTGCGCATTGCATCGCTGGCAGACATGCTGCCTGTGATGATTCCTGTCAGCGCGTTACTGGCAACCGAACCAAGTGAATCGAAAGCCGCAGCCGCTGCCTGCGTGGCCGCGTTCTGCTGAGCCCACTCTTCCCACATCGCCGCGTTACGCTGATCCCGGTATTGCTGTTCGATTGCAGCGCGCGCCGCCTCAGCCTCGCCGATCTTCTGCGGGTAAAGTTGGGCATATTGCTGGATATCAGCGATGTCTTTCTGGTACTGGCTATCCAGTCCGGCAGTTTTGCTGGTTTTACCCTGGATGGTGCTGAACTTATTGGCAGCGTCAGTACGTTCCTTTTCTGCCTTGGCCTGGGCCCGTAATGCGTTGGCATTATCCCAGGCTTTAGCCGCATATTGCCCGGCCAGAATGACCTGTTCCTGTGTCGCATCATTACCGAGAGACTGCTGTGCAGTAAGTACGGCCTGCGCACGAGATAATTCACCAACACTGCCCGCTGACAACTCGGCCTTCTGCCTCAGCTCGTCAAGTTTTTGGTTAACCGTCTCCTGCGCTTTAGCGTACTGCTCAGCTTCTTTCTGAGCTGCAGACTTTCCGCCTTTCGCTTTGCTGCCAGTAGCTGAGCCGGTCGTTTTAATCTCGATCGGCTTTGTGTTAGCCGCGGTCTGTGATGCTTTGGAAACAGCAGCCAGATCGCCAACCAGCATGGCGGCTTTATTGCTCAGCCCAGCCAGGGCTTTGTTTTGCGCCTCCCAGCCATCAAGCCCAAGCCAGGACCAGGTGCGCGCCCGGCGGTTAAACATTTCAGCCGTACTGTTCAGATCAGAGATCTGAGCGTCTGCGGAAATAGCTTTGCCTGCCAATCTATCTAACGCTGCTGTTAACGAGTCGATTACCGTTACCATCCCTGAACTCGCGCCAGTAGCCTGGTTAACTGAGTCGATCATCGACAGGAATGAGTTAGTCAGTGCGTTATTGGCTTGAGACAGAGTACGAGGAAGTTTTTCGAACTCTGCATTTACTGAGCCGGTTTGTTTCTGGATGGCGTTCAGTGCGTCTTCAGCAGTCAGTTTACCGTCCAGCATCAGCTGGCGAAGCTCTCCAACACTTACGCCCATCCCAGCGGCAATCTGACGCGCCAGTTCAGGCATTTGCTCGAGGATGGAGTTAAACTCTTCCGCCCGGATAGTCCCCGAAGATATCGACTGGCCGAACTGACGAAGAGCATTAGCCATTTCTTCGGAAGAGGAGCCGCCAATGCGACCTATTTTCTGAAGTGTTTCGGTGAGCTGAATGATCTGGCCGTTCGTCGCGCCGGTATCGCGCAACGCTGTGCTGAGGGTTTCCCACAGCTTCGCGGTGTCCTGCAGTGATCCGCCCGTTGCCGAGCTTATGCGCATCAAACCCTGCATTGTCTGGGTGGCTGCCGCGGCGCTGCCAGTTAACCGCTCGATCCTGGCCTGCATTTGAGACATGGCGTCAGCCGCTTCAAGGAAGCGCTTACCATAATCAACTACCTGAGATACGGCGATCGCGGAAGCTATTGCAGACAGCCCTGTCTTTAACCCAACAGAAGATTTTTCTGTCTGATTTTGCGCTTGTTTGAGGTCGTATAATTTCCCGGCAAGCTCGCCAATTTCTTTTCTTTGAGCCGCAGTGGCAGATGAACCAGCTTGGAGCCTGGCCGAAAGCATTGCTGCACTTCTCGCGCCATTCTTCTGCTCTTCATTGAGAACAGCGATCTGCTGTGTAAGGCTCAGAGAAATTGAGCGCAATCTTGCCGCGTCATTGGCCTGCTGCGCTGCTTGCTTGGCTGCTTCAGACGATGCTTTTGCTGACGCATTTTGAGCAGATTTGAGGTCATAGAGCTGGCCGGCAAGCTGAGAAATGCGCGCCTTTTGCTCGTCAGTTGCCCCATTCCCCGCTTTCATTTGGGCAGACAGGATAGCGGCGCTGCGAGATCCATCAATCATCTCAGCGTTAAGGACGGACAACTCACCCTCAAGGGATGAGATCGCCGATTCTGATGCTCTGAAAGCAGCGGCACTGTCGCTATTTGCTTTTGCAGCATCGATGGCGGCCTGCTTTACGTCAAAAAGTTTTACCGCAAGGTTACCAATCTCCCTGCTCTGCGCCTCTGACGCATCCCCTGACGCTGCAATCTGAGCTGCGAGGGCGGCAGCGCTGCGTGCGCCATTTTTATTTGCCTCTTCAAGAACTGCTATTTCGTTACCAAGCCGCTCCATGATTTTGGCTGCATTGCTCGCGTCATCCGCAGCCCTTGCGATCGACTTGCCAGATTTATCAGCAGATTTTTCGAGCCCGGAAAAGTTATCGGCGGCTTTACCTGCGCCATCACCCATTCCGTCAAGCGACTCAATGGCTTGTCGGCCAGCCTGAAGTAGGGGTGCTATATCAGCGCTTACTGTATAGACGATGCTACCGGCGTCTTTCTCACCTGCCATGTCATTCTCCGGTTATTGCTTTGCTTTTGCCCTGCGAGCGGCCTGTTTAGCCAGGTACTCGTCGGCGATGCTGTCGTACTCTTCGCGAGTAAAGCCTTTCTGGTCCGGGTATTTCGCCGCCAGCAGCATCTGAAATTCAGTCATAGTTAACTGGGCGGCTTCGGCGCGGTTCATGCCGAAGTGGCTGCGTGCCGCGCTGATGTAGTCGAAGGCTTTAAACTCGGTAGTACGTTCGCCAGTCTCGTGACGCTGCAACTGGCGAACCTTGGCCTTTCCGACGACACCGTGCTGCATGAGATGCTGCGCCAGCACTATGATGTCGTTCTTCGGCATCTGGCCCGGGCGGTAGACGACGCAGTGCCGCCACCCTTTCCACTCGCCGATCATTGGCGTCAGGTCTTCCTCGCAGCACGCCTGCAGTACCAGCATGCACGTAGATAACAGCTTCTCAGCAGCGCGATTGAATGATGGTGACAGCCAGTTAGGAAAACGCCCCAGCGTGCCAGCGCAAACCTCAATCAGCTGAGCGACATCATTGCCGTGGATGGTGGTGTACGCCTGCACAATCTCTTCCGGAGTGCCGATCCTGGTCATGGCCTCGAATGAAGGTCGCAGCAGGTAATCTTTCCCGCCTTCGCGGCTGTCGCTGATAGAGAGTTCGCCAATATCGGTTAAAGCGGTCATAGGCCTTCCAGTAAACGGTCATTATCAAGGGCAGCACGCCGCCCTTTGGAATGTCCGTTAGGTAACGGTAACCGTATGCACGGCCACAAAGTTGCCGTCTTCGGTGTTGATGATGATCTGCGCGCTGCCGGTGGCGACACGCGTCACGGTAACGGTGTTGCCGGAGGCGGTGGCCGTTGCTTTGGTCGCATCGGTAGTCGCTACAGTGAAGTCTTTGTTGGTTGCGCCGGTTGGTGCGATATTCACCGTGAAGGTGCTGGTACCACCCGCCGTTCCGGTGCTGGTAGTCGGAGTTACCGTCACGCCAGTCACAGCGACTGCGGTGATTTCGTTCACTTCGATGGTGCTTGCGTCGCCGACTTTGAACTCAGTCGAGAAAGTGACGATGTCGTTGGTACCGCCGTCAGAACTCAGTGCGTTAATGTTCATATAGCCGATGAATTCGATCGGACCGTAATCCATGCGCACCCAGATACCAGGCTGGCGCTTGGCCTTAAGTTCGTCAGCGAAATACTTGATGAACTTGCCAACGCCGTACTGATCCAGTTTGTCCTTCTTGCGCACTTCACCTTCAAAGCTCAGGGTGAAGTCACTGTTGGTGATGATGGTCTCGACATAGCCGCCGCCGTCATCCGCATCAGAGGTAACCGAGTTCGGGTTGAAGTCGAAGCCTTTCGACGTACCAGCAGCCAGCGCCTTCCACTCAGATTCAAGTGGCTTGACGTCCGGGCAGCCATCGGCGACTTCCAGCACGACCGCGCCGCCGAACAGGCGCTCGTTCGAGTTCTGGCAATTAGCCATGTGAAACTCCTCTTTGACGTATAAAAGAAAACCCGCCGGAGCGGGTTATTTGGTTGGGATGGCTATTCGCCGTAAGTGCAGGCGAACTGGAGTCGGAAGACTATTCGCCCTTCTTCTGTGAGCACCGGCGCGGGAATTGCGCCCATGTTCTGGATATAGCCTACACACTCGTCAGCCATGGGGTTAGCCTGAACGTAATCAACGATTCGCTGCACGGCGTTGAGCGCATCTTTGCGCTTGTCCTTAGCTCCTACGACGTCGACCAGGACATGATACTCAGAGCCAAGATCGGTGCGGATATTCGATCCACCATTTGGCCTGAACACCATGATCGCCTTCGACAGATCGTCTGGGTCGTCGTACATCAGCTGTTGCACTGTGAATCCGGCAGTTAGCCCGGCATCACCGAACATGTTGCGCACCCTCTCGTGCATCATGGGGGTCATAGTGAAAGCTCCTTACGCATCACTGCATCAACGTTATCGCGTTCGTCATTTGCACCTTTGGTAAGGAATTGTGGCTCACCATGAGGATCCCAATAGTTGCCCGTCCCTGTCCCGCCGCCGAACTCTTTCGGTTTCTGCGGGCCAAACTCTGATCGGTTGCTGGTTACACCGAAGTGCGCACGCGGCTGGCCTTTCAGTTTGCCTGACGCCTCATGCACGTACACGGCATAGTTGGCTGAGTAGCCGATGCGCCCGGTAATAAAAACGCCGCCAGCGTCGATCTCCCGGAACTGGCTATTAATCAGCGTGGAGGTGTCGATTGGGGTGTAATAGGCCGCTCGGGCACCGATAAGAATCATCGCAGACTGCAAAGCGCGGATAACTTTGCGCCCCTTTACGTCGTTAATGACATCGTTCAGGTGCTTCTTCGCCTGGCTTATGCCCTTCACTTTTATGCCCATGGTTTTCTCCAGGCGATAAAAAAGGCCGCAGGAGCGACCTTGTTTTGTTCATTGTTGCGCTCTGCCATGATTTTCATGGTAGCCATATTTTAACTCAGCTGACTTTCTGGCTGCTGCCGCATCAATAAGGCATTTGTAATAACCAAGGTGCCGCTGCATGCCCGCAAAATTTATTGCTGCTACCCAGCGATTGTCCCTAGAGTGCCAGTGAACACCACTAATCCCGGAATTGTTATTCTTGTGCCTGGCCGAGTTTCTGCAGTTTCCTCGCCGATTGACATCGCGCAGGTTAACAAGACGGTTGTCATCTCTGATTCCGTTAATGTGATCGATATCGCCTAATGGATACTCACCATAGGACAAAGCCCAGGCTATCCGGTGAGCTTTCATCAAACGCCCTTGCATGCCGATTTCAATGTACCCGTTAGAGTTCACACCCCCTGCGATTTTGCCGCAGAATCGGGAATGCCAGATCTTAAATACTCTCTCGGTTGCGAAATGGATTCTTGGTCTAGGCAGCCAGATAATTAACCCAGTTTCGGGGTTGTAACTGAAGCATTCGCGCAGAAATTCAATGCTCGGCTCTTTAGCCATAATTAAACCTCACAGTAGGTTTCACAGATGGTTGGTGCGCGGCAACAGGGTCTGTGTTCCCCGCTTTCGACTGGCCGGTCTAGCCGCGCGCCTTGATTATATCAAATGCCGGTAATAATTGCCCAATCATCCGCCAGGCGCTCGAACGTGTCGGCATAGCGGATAACCTGCCGCACCTCGTCGGCGCCAGCGATAACCGGGTCTGCTTCGTTCGATATGCCAATCAGCAGGTAGTCGCCTGCCTCAGCCAGCGCGAACTCCGTCCAGACGGTGTTTTTCACGACGATTTCAGCGCCCAGACTGGCTAACTTCTTGCTGAGCCCGCCCTCGTAATCACAGAGGATTTGCTCAGGCTCGGCATAGCCCAGCGGATCGCCGTATTCGTCATTACCTTCCAGCTTGCGCCAGATGGTGGCTGTTGCGGTGTATGACCAGTTGGCTACGCTGCTCATAAGGTAAAAGTCTCCACTTTCGAAATGATTGAATCATTCAATCCGACCAGTCCTCTCAAATACCCAGAGTGCTGCCCCATCAGTTCTGCATTAGCTCTTTGCAAAAACATATCTTTGCAAATTTCGTATGACTCTCCGACAAAGGAATAAAACTTCACGCCTGTAGAATTAACCCACACAAACAAGTGGGTAGAACCATCGCATTCAAAGGCATGGACTTCATATTTCTCATCCATCTTTCCACCTCAGTACCTTCGCGCCAGTCTTCCGGATGCGCGGGCAGTTGATGAACCACTCGCCGTCCGATTTCACGTAGCCGGTAGTCTCCCGCCCGGTGTCGGTTTCGACCCATACGCGGGTGAGCGGCTTAGGCTTACTTTCTGTCACTGATTTGTAAGTCATCACTTGCCCACGCACATGCAGCTGCCCTTCCCGATCCAGATACCAGCGAATGCCGGGGCGGCGGTAGGGTCGGCAGGAATTAGCGAGGTGGCGCAGCCGTACTTATCCAGCCCGCGCAACAGGTTAACCGAGGCCTTCCAGCGATCGGTGAACGACTGGTATCGGAACGAGCGCGACGCACCACTCGGCGCTGTTTGGCTAGAGATGTACTTATCTCCCTGCCCGAGCCCCATAAGTGCTAGTAGATAAAGTTGAATCAGCAGCGCGGTCGGTGCCGGATAATGCGCATCGAGACACTCCTGAATACTGTTGGCCTGGTCGACGAGAGCCTGAAGAACAAAATCGGGAATGGTAATTCCCTGGCTCTCCAGATACTCCTTCGCCTGATCGAGAGTTACCATTATCGACTCCGTGAAATACCCCGCCGGAGCGGGGCATAAAAAAACCGCCTTATCGGCGGCTGTTATTCAGCAGGGAAAAGCTTTTCTAGTTCGCCATCCGGCAAAAGTTCACTGAGCTTTTCAGCGCCCAGGGTACCTTTAAACTCGATACCCAGTTCAGTCAGACGATCCTGGATAACCTCTTTGCGGGATTTCTCACCGGTACCGGCATCAGGCGTCGACGGGGTAAGTTCTCCGCCTGCCTCACCATTCATGAGACGGACGTTAGACTTCAGCGCAGGGTGAAGCTCTTTCAACTCCACCACCTGCCCTACCTTCACGCCAAACCAAGGGCGCACTACTTCGTATTTAGCCATGCTGTTTCCTTACGCCAGGTTAGCGCCGTAGACAACGCCAGACAGGCCCTGATCGTCTGCGGTGATTTGCAGACCTTCAGCAGACATAATCTGGAAGTTGTAGTTAACGTTAGGCAGTGGACGCGGCAGCGGAACAACACCGACAGCCATACCAACCAGTAGAGAGATCACGTCACGGCGACGAACGTACGCGATAAACTCGTTACCGGTCAGCGCGAAGCTCATGCGGATTTCTTTCACCGGCGCGAACGGCAGAACCGCCTGCAATACAGTGCCGCTTACAACGCCATTCACCACGTACGGCTGAGCCAGGTTTGCCCAGATTTCTGGAGAGACCCACATCACATCGTATGCGGCGACTTTGTTAGTGCGCGCGGTGGTACCGAATGCGCCTTTACCGAAGAACGCAAAGATCGCAGTCATGTCAGCGGTAGTCAGGTCGATATTCGCGCCACCAGCACCAGAGCCGAGGTTAATCTTCTTGGTGTTGCGGTGGTTCTTGATACCCTGCGCCGGGTAAGACTGAACCTGAATTTTTGAATCGCCGTTCAGGTAGTAATTGACGCGCTTCTGGTTGAACTTGCGCATCTTTGCCATCTGCGAGTCCAGCACCAGATCGATGCCTACAGAGTTCAGGCCAGCAGCATGACGCCAGTTAACACCGTAACCAGCAGTGAACACCGGAATCGGATCGCCGTCGCTCGCGTAGTCAGTGTGGTCGAAGGAGAACGGCGCCTGACCATCGATGCTTACTGACACGTCGTCAGCGATGTCGCCAACCACGTTATACAGCTTGGCGGTTTTACCTACCGGCAGCACCGTCTGAACGCCGATCAGATCGTTCACGATTTCCATGCCAACTTCCTGATCCCGCAGCTGCAGCACCTGGTTGTCAATCTCAGCCCAGAAGTCACGGGAGAAACCGCCAACTGCGTTACAGGCCAGCATGTCAGGTGTCATCATTGCGCGGTTAGCCGCGATGATGGAATCGTTCTGCAGGTTCCACATGTTGCGGTTTGCCCACAGCTCGCTCCAGTGCCCGCCGAGGCGGGAATTAGTCGCCAGCGTCTCTTTAGAGAAGTACATATGTGTTTGTCCTTTTGTTACGCGCCAGCTGCGGCGACAGTGCCAACGCGCATGCGCACGCGAATGAAGTCGGTGGTGCTGGCCGCGATGGTATATTCATCCTGGCTGTATCCGATCACTGAATCAGTGTCGGAGGTGGCAAGGGTGAACTGACCGGCCGTGCCCAGTTTGATCGGGCTGTCTTTCTTGTAAGCACCAGGCAAGCAACGTAACGCCAGCTCACGCCCTTCTTCGACGTAGTTGCCTACGGCAGAATCACCGGCAGGAATTGATTCGGTGATGGTCAGGCCCTGGTGGTAGCCGACATCGATGATGTACAGGCGGCCTGTCAGCGCGGTGGCCTGAGCGAATTTATCGGAAGAGTTGATGGTTGCGGCGGTGCCCGGAAGCAGCGCGGCTGCCGTGGTGCGGGTTTCGGTCTTGTACAGAGACTGACCGTCGATATTAACGCGACGATAACGTGGCATTATTCCGGCTCCTTACTTGAAGTGTTCGTCAGCGGCAGGTGCGCCGGTTTCTTTGTGCTGCTGTGCATTGTTGGTGCCCAGCGGGGCAGCTTCGCCCAGCGATTTGAACATCGCGTCCAGAGCTTCGCCAGACAGCGCGTTAGCCACGATATCGCCATGCACCTTGGCAACCGCTTCGCGCTTTGTTTTCTCTTCGGCGCGAGAGTTGGCAGTCAGGGTTTCAGCGAGCTGCTGCTGATTGGCCTGCAGTGCATCAACCTTCTCCGCGAGAGGCTTAATAGCCGCTTCCGTGTTGGTCGCAACAGCCTGGCCGATCATGCTGCCGATTTGTTCCAGTTCTTCTTTGGTTAAAGGCATGTCGCCCTCCGTTTTGTGGTTTGGTGCAGGCTGTTCCTGCGGTGTGAATAGAGCTTTGAATTTGTTTGCCACGACGGCCACCCACGACTCCTGGCGCGCTACTGCGGTGCCGGTATCGTCGATTGTGATCTTCCCGCCATCAGCGGAATAACCGTAAACCTGCGCATCGCCGCCATTTCGCACGATAACCACCTGCGAATCGGTAAAGTCAGCAACCCAGGCGTATTCATCCGCGCCCGCCGCAAACTTCGCTTTGGCTGCGCGATCGAGACGCTGTTCGCGCTCTCGGTAGGATTCACCCACCAGCGCGCCCGAGTTCGCCTTAAGAGGCTGAGCCAGATCGGCGTTAACCATCAGGCCAACACCTTGCTCCGGAGTAGCCGCTCCAACTTCGTGCAGCAGGATCGCGTCGTGGTCCATGCTGTAGATCTTGGCTACCCAATCAGCACCAGTAGCGCGTTGCTGCTCGTTTGGCTCAAGCTGGTCAAGGAATGCGGCAACGCTGGTATGTATCGACGGAACGTCTTCACCGCGCTCAATGGCAGCGACACGCTCAAGAAGCTCCCTTCCACCTTCCGACTCACTGGCGCGGTCCACATCAACCCACTTTTCGAGGTAGATGCGATTACCGGACTTCTTAACGTTGCGGTTCCAGGCACCGATATGACCGGCATTAATCCCTTCAGGAGAAAACGCGGATACGAACTGGCCGTTAACCTGAGGATGACCCAGCGGCGCCAGGGTGCCTTCCAGCCCCTGATAGTGGGCATTGATTTCATCTTCCGTGTAGAGGCCGCCATTCATGACGACATTCGCCGGCAGCGTGTAACTCGGAAGCACCAGATGCTCACGACCGTTGTATGTTTCGCGCCGGATAGACTGACTGTTCACCTTTGTGGTGATGTTTACCTGAATATGCTCACCATTTTTCGGTGTCGGGATTGGACGCTTTGCTTCGTGGTTTACCTGGAATTTCATGAGTTATTTCTCCGCCCAGGCGTAACCGCGCGCCTGCATCGATTTATATTCCTGTTTGAGTTTCGTGATGGTGTCAGGGTATTCCGGATTACCGTCAGCATCCACCAGCACCGACTGCTGGCTGCATTTGCAGTTGATGGAATTGCCATCTTGGCTGTACCAGTCGCGGACCTCTTCGTTGGTGTAGAGGTGAGCGTGGCGCACTGCGTGGGTGTGTCGGGTTGTTGGTGACAGCGCAGAGATGTGAACCAGAAGCGTTTTCAGGCCGAACAGGTCATTCGCCTCCTGATCTTCATCCCACTTTGCCCGGCGCAGAGCGGTAGTTACTTCAGTCCGCGCTATCCGGTTCGCCCTGCGTTTCTCGATGCCGGTCTGGTCAGTAAGGTTGCGGGCAATATCCAGAGGATTAAGCCCGCGACCAACGCCGTCAGTAAGCACACGCGCCATATCGCGCTTAACATCAGCACTCAGCCCCTTCATTTCCTCAAACACACGCGCATGTACCAGCGCCATGCGATGCTGGTACGGGTCGCTTGCGAGGATGGACGCCAGTGAATCACGCCCGGCGGCATACACAGGCGACTGCTGGCTGAGGTTGTAGAACGACTGCCCGGTCCCTTTCTCCGAAGCCAGATCGATGTACTCGTAAAACCACAGGTTGTAATCGCCACCTTCAAGCAGCACCTGATCAACCAGGTAACTGGCATCATTCAGGATGATGGAGAGCAGCGTTGGGTTTAGCTGGTATTCGTATCGGGCGTTTACTGCGAGGGAGGAAGGTATTTTGTCGAGTGCTGATTTGTACGCTTTGCCAATCTTATTCATTCGCCTAGCGAAGTCTTTCATTGCCCGGCGTTCCAGCGCATCGGCTCCAGTCGGATCCTGATAGTTACGCGGAAGAATTGGTGGCTTCGTTTTCTTCGTCGCCATCCTCTTCTCCTAACTGGAATTCATCCACGTTTTCATATCCAGCTGCTGTGCGAATTTCTTCACGGCTGAAGGCCGGATTCTCTCCGCTACCCTGGAACGTCTGGTTAATCTCTGCCATGGTTTTGGCATTGGCGAGTTTCTCAGTTCCAGTCTGCTCGTTGAGGTCATCCCAGATAACCGTCTTCTCGCTGACAGCATCTATGATTTTTAGGTCGATTAGCTTGTCACTGAAGTCTTCAATTTCGAATGACAGGTCACCGCGGCGTGACTGACAGCGAGCGTTGAAATATTTCTGATCCTCGGTGCTTGCCCTTTCACCCGTCTGCATCCCAACCAGAACTTTCACAGGTATATCAACAGATGCAGCGAATGTTTGTAGGTTGACGTTATATGTGGGCTCAGGATCTGAAACGGCAGAAACCATCGACGTAACCTGCGCCCCCTGAGTGATCAGAAGAACGTCATTGCCGATGTTTAACTCTCTGGCAGCATCGTTATATCTCTCCTGAAGCTCATCAACAGAGACTCCGTACATAGAAGCAAGGCTGTTGAAATCAACATCTTTATCGAAATTAATGCTCTGCTTATTAGCAGCGTTCTTCAGGAACGCTTCACCTGAACCACCCTCAACCTTCTCAAGGCTGACGCAGGCGTTATAGCCAGGCTCAAGGAAACCAATAGCATCGTTAGAATAGTCACCAAGGATGAAGACGCGAT
>OGST01000471.1_pt1 | contig 22516 bp, 23 predicted proteins | sample 1574021 | NCBI WGS metagenome assembly OGST01 (sample SAMN03295847, study PRJEB24534) | human gut metagenome | isolation source: fecal sample 7 from infant 6 | host: Homo sapiens | place: USA: Pittsburgh, PA | collected 2014-07 | reverse complement strand
ATATAATTATTTATAGAGATATTATTTTTAATAATATCTCTATTTAATTATTATAAGTATTTGAAAGCCATAATGAATTAATATAAAATTAAGTTATTATATTATTGAAAAGTGAGAGTATATATGAAAATTGGGGAGTTTAGTAAAATAAATAAAATAAGTATAGAAACTGTAAGGCATTATATAGATTTAGGACTTATAATACCGTATAAAAATGGAGCCCAATATGAATTTAATGAAAAATGTCAAAAGGAGCTTGAAAATATTTTAGAACTAAAATCATTAGGATTCACATTAAATGAAATAAAGTCTATTTTTGTTTATGAGACATTGGGAAAGCTTAGTGTTACTGAAAAAAATAATATATTGCATGATATATTTACTTTAAAGCAAAAGGAAATAAATAAAAAAATAAATGAATTAATAGAGATAGATAATAAATTGATAAAACAAATAAAGGATATAAATGAAATAGAAGCAAAAAGAAATTTTAATTTAGGAATAGATATTAAAAATTTGAACTTATTATCATGTATTGTTTGTGGAGGAGATCTATATTTAGAAGAGGGTAATATAAAAGATAACTACATATTAGAGGGAAAATTAAAATGCTCTTGTGGTAAGGGGTACAGCGTAAAATCTGGAATATTAATTGTTGATGAATATTTAGAAAAAAGTAGTAATGAAATATATAACAATATTATTGAAGACTATATAAAAGAAACTGATGAAAATTACATTTTAAATGTAAGAAAGGGATTAGATTGGACATGCAATAAGCTTTGTCAAATTAATTTTAGTGATAAGGTAATCTTAGAAATAGGAACTGGATTAGGTTTTTTATTAAGAAATTTATATAATGATTTAGATAATAGTAGTATATATATTGCTATAGATAATAATATTGAAAAGCATATTTACTTGAAATCATTAATTGAAAGAAGTGATTTAAAAAAGAATATAATGTTTATTTGTACTGATTTTAAATATATACCAATAAAGACAAAATCCATTGATTTATTTTTAGACTATGGAGGTAGTAGTAATTATTGGTTTGAGCAAAATGATTTTTCTATTAAAGATATATTAAAGTATTTAAAAGAAGATTCATATGTTGGTTTATCATATATTTTATTTAAAAAATTTGCATTAAGTAATTTTATAAAAGAGGAAAATAGAAAGAATTTTAATATTAATCATATTAAGGAAGAGATAAGCAAATATAACTTTAATATGATATCAGAACAAAAATCAGATTATTTAAATAAGCCTAGTATATATGAAGATTATTTTTCAAATAGTGAAGAAGTTTACTCATATTTGTATTTTGGAAAAAGGTAGGGTTGACCCTATCTTTTCTTTTAATTTAAATAAAAATATAAAAATTAGATACTTGATATGGTGTATAGAAGATATTATAGAATTTTCTAGAGGTGATAAGTATGAAACTTATAAAAAATAAAGAAGATAAAAATGCTATCTTATTTTATCTAGGAAGCTTAATATCAATATTTGGGACAGCTATATATACTTTTGCAATAAGTTTATACACGTTAAAGATTACTGGATCTAGTATTAGTTTTTCTACAACGCTAATTTTAAGTATATTACCTATAATTATACTAAATCCAATTGTAGGAGTTATAGCTGACAAATTTAATAAGAAGAAATTAGTAGTTACAGCTAATCTTTTAAATGGAGTATTTCTATTCATAGTATATTTAATTAGTAATTGGAAAGGCCTAAGTACAGGAATTATTTATTTAAGTACTTTTGTTGTTACTAGCATTAATATTATATTTGATGTTAGCATAGATTCAGCAATACCTAACATTGTTTCAAAAGAAAAAATAGTTAATATTAATGCAGGGAATAGGATAATAGATTCCATATCATCGGTGCTAGGTCCGGTATTTGGGGGAATAGCTTTTGCTATATTTAATATAGAGTCTTTTATACTAATAAATTCTATTTCATTTTTAGTTTCAGCTATGCTAGATACTTTAATTAATTTTAAATATAATTCTAATAGTGAATTATATTTAAAATCTGATGAAAATATTGCTATAGGGAAGTTAAATTATTTTAAAGAAATAGCAGAAGGTTTTAAATATTTAATAAGTAAAAGATATATTATTGAGATTCTATCTATATTTATAATATTTAATTTCTTTATATCCTTTTCAGTTACAATTCCAATACCAATTATATTAAATAATATATTAAAAATTCCAACTAAAAGTTTTGGATTAATTCAGGGATCAATTCCAGTAGGAATGATAATAGGTGCATTTATGGTAAAGAAGATCATAGCTAAATATAAATTAAATAGTATATTTTCAGTAACAGGGATAATTATGTCTGTGAATATAATATTACTTTCTATTCCGCTTTTTATTAATACCATAAGCAATATAAATATATATGTTATTTACTATTTAGCTATAATGATTTTTATGGGAGTATGTATATCTTTAGTTGATATTCCATTTTCATATACTTTGCAAACCAATATAGAAGAAGAATTTAGAGCAAGATCTTTAAGTTTAACAATAAGTATAGTAAGGTAGTTGTACCTATATCATATTTAATATCAGGAGTTTTACTTCAAAGTATAGAAGCTTATGTAGTAGTTTTATTTGGGGGAATTTCAGTATTAATAGTAAGTACAATATTCTATAAATGTATATCAAAGAAATAAAGAGATGCCTGAGACACCTCTTTATTTAGAATGTAAAATATAAATTATGTATAGCATTTACACTAAAATATTTTAATTTATATTATTAATGGGCTGTTGTATACAGCTCTTTAATTGTAGGATAGTACCCAATTTAGCATTGAGATTATAGAATCATCTTGAGGAATATTTACATCTCCTACACTTCCGTGCCCTTCATCATTAGGAATTCCATGACAATCAGATCCGCTTGAAATAAATAAGTTCATATCTTTAGCTAGTTTTAAAAATTTCTCTGTATCTTTTTCTGTATTTTTATAATAAATTGCTTCAAGTCCATCGAATCCTAAATTTAATATATCTTTAACAGGAGTCTTTTTAACTAATACAGGATGTGCTAAAAAAACTAAAGCATTATATTTTTTTAATAGATCAATCCCTTTTTTAGTAGAGAGCTTAGTTGATGGAATATAAGCAGGACAATTATTACCTATAAAATTATCAAATATAAAATCATGGTCGTAAGGATAACCAGCATCAATTATAGCTTTTGCTATATGAGGCCTTGCAATAGTATCCTTTCCATTAGATAAAACTTTATTTATATCAATTTCAATATTATGATATTTTTTTAAGTTATCAACTATTTTATATGCTCTAGAAATTCTTTTTTCTTTAAATTCATTTAATATATTATTAAGCTCTTGATTATTATAATTATCTTTATTAAAAAAGCCTAAAATGTGAATTGATTCTCCATTATATTCTGTAGATAGTTCTATTCCAGGAATTAATTTAACATTAAGAGCTTCTGCCTCACTTAAAGCTTCTTTTATACCAGTTAATGTATCGTGATCTGTTAATGAAACATAGTCTAAGTTTTTTTCTTTTGCCATTTTTACTATATCGCTAGGAGTAAATCTACCATCAGAGCAAATAGAATGAATATGCAAATCGCATTTAAACATATATCTTCTCCTTTCAAATTAATAATATATAACTTAAAATTTTAAAGTTATATATTATTATGATATAATCTATTCATTAAAAATATTTTAACACAATAGATTTACTTTTAATACAAAACATGGAGGATATTTATGCTTTTAATGATAGATAATTATGATTCTTTTGTATTTAATTTAGTTAGATATATAGAAGAGCTAGGAGAAGAAGTTTTAATATATAGAAATGATAAGATAACAATTGAAGAAATAGAAAAATTAGATATAGATGGAATAATAATTTCTCCAGGACCAAAGACACCAATTGAAGCAGGGATATCATTAGAGATTTTACATAATTTCAAAGGAATTAAGCCTATACTTGGAATATGTTTAGGTCATCAGTGTATAGGTCATTATTTTTCTAGTAATATAATTAAAGGAAAAGAGCCTGTGCACGGTAAAATAAGTTATATTAATCATTCAAATAAAGACATATTTAAAGATGTAAAAAATCCATTAAGGGTAACAAGATATCATTCACTTATAATAGATGATAAAAATCTTAGTAATGATTTAGAAGTAACTAGCTATACTGAAGATAATGTAGTTATGGGAGTAAAACATAAAAAATATCCTATCTTTGGAGTTCAATTTCATCCTGAAGCTGAAATGACAGAAGATGGACATAAAATAATAAAGAATTTTATTGAAATATCAAAGAATTTTAAGGAGGATATGAATGGTTAAAGTAAGAGAAGTTAAAATAAATTGTAATCCTCTTGAGGTGTATAATGTTTTCAAGGATAAAATAAATACAATATTATTAGATTCATCTAAAGAAGATAAAGTTTTATCTAAATTTTCATTTATAGGAATAAATCCATTTATGATTTTTGAATCAAAGGGACAAGAGGCATTTATTAACAAAGTAAAAGTTCAAGGTGATCCTTTTATAGTTTTAGAAAGCCTTATAGAAAAGTATAAATGTGATAATAATAATTATAATAATATTCCTCTTATTTCAGGAGCAATAGGATATATATCATATGATACAGGAAGAATATTGGAGAGGCTTCCAGATACAAGTGATGAAGATTTTAATATAAGTGATATGAAGTTTATTTTTTATAGGAATATAATAGTTTTTGATTTAGAAAATAATAAACAATACATAACATCAATAACTGATTATGGTTATAATGAGGAGTTAGATTGCTTAGAAGAAAAGATAGGTTTGGCAACTATAATAAAAGAGAAAAATTTTGAATCAGTAAATAGTAGTTTTAAATCTAACTTTGAAAAAGAAGATTACAAAAATACAATTACTAAATTAAAAAATTATATTGTAAATGGTGATGTTTATATTGCTAATATGACTCAAAGGTTTTATACAGAAAATCAAGAAGAGTCTTTTGAAATATATAAGAAGCTAAGAACTATAAATAAGGCTCCTTTTTCTGCTTATATGAATTTTGAGGATTTTCAAGTGATAAGTTCTTCGCCTGAAAGATTTATAGAAATAAATAAAGGAAAAGTAGTTACAAGACCAATAAAAGGGACAAGACCTAGAGGACAAAATGAAGAAGAAGATATAAAAAATAGTTTAGAGCTTATAAATAGTGAAAAAGATAGAGCTGAGCTATTAATGGTGGTAGACCTTGAAAGAAATGATTTAAGTAAGGTATGCAAACCCCACTCAGTAAAAGTAACTGAACTGTTTAAACTTGAAAAATATGCAACAATATTTCATTTAGTTTCAACTGTGGAGGGAATTTTAAAGGATGATGTATCTGCAGTAAAGTGCATAAGAGAATGTTTCCCTGGAGGATCTATAACAGGAACCCCTAAAATTAGAGCTATGGAAATAATAGAAGAATTAGAAGGTTTAAAAAGAAACCTTTATACAGGTTCCATAGGCTATTTTGATTTTAGAGGAAATGCAGATTTTAATATAGCTATAAGAACAATTATTAAAAAAGAAAATAAAGCTTACTTTGGAGTTGGTGGTGGGATAACTTATGACTCTATAGAAGAAGATGAGTATAATGAAACACTAGATAAAGCAAGAGCTTTAATGAGGGTATTATAATGAGAAATGTAATAGTAGGAAAAGATAAGATAACTATAGATAGTGGATATTTTTTTGCAAGAGGTGTATTTGAAACTATACTAGTAAAAGATAAGCCAATATTTTTAGAAGAACATATAAATAGGCTTAATAATGGGATTAATACGCTACAAATTGGAGAATTAGTTGAATTAGAAGATATTAATAATATAATAAAGGATTTTAATATAAAAAATTGTGTTTTAAAGATAGTTGTGACTGAAAAAAATATAGTATTAGAAACTAGAGATCTAGTATATAAAAGTGGAGATTATTTAATAGGATTTTCATTAAAGGTAGCTGCCACATTAAAAAATTCTACATCGAAATTAACATATATAAAATCTATGAATTATTTAGAAAATCTTTTAGAACGAGAAGAGGCTTTAAAAGAAGGATATAATGAGGTTATATTCTTAAATGAAAAAGGATATGTATGTGAAGGCAGTTTATCTAACATATTTATTGTGAAAGATGGCATAATATTGACTCCAGAAGTTAAAAGTGGATTACTTCCAGGAGTAGTTAGAGATTATGTAATTAAAAATTTTCAAGTAGTAGAAAAAGAAATAAACTTAGATGAAGTGATGAATGCTGATGAAATATTTATAACAAATAGTTTATTAGGTATAATGGGTGTGAGTAAATTTGAAAATAGAATTTTGACAGAAAATAAAATCACAATTAAGATTAGAGAAGAGTATGAATCAAAAATTGAAAATTAGGAGGGGCGTTTAATGATAGATAGAGAAAAGGTATTAGAAGGAGTAAAGTTAATATTAGAAGGTATAGGAGAAAATCCTAATAGAGAAGGGCTTTTAGATACTCCAGATAGAATAGCTAGAATGTATGAAGAAATTTTTTCAGGAATAGGAAAAGAAGCAGAAGATGAATTGTCAAAAACTTTTACTGTTGAAGGTAATGATTTAGTACTTGAAAAAGATATAACATTTTATTCAATGTGTGAGCATCATCTTGTACCTTTTTATGGCAAAGCTCATATTGCATATATACCAAAAGGAAGGGTTGCAGGACTTTCAAAACTTGCAAGATGTGTAGAAGTTTATGCGAAAAAACCACAATTACAAGAAAGATTAACAACAGAAGTTGCTGATGCAATAATGAAATATTTAAATGCAGAAGGTGTTATGGTAGTAATTGAAGGTGAACATATGTGCATGACTATGAGAGGTGTGAAAAAGCCAGGGACAAAAACTGTTACTACAACATATAGAGGATGTTTTAAAGAAGATTACGAATTAAGAAAAGAAGTAATGAGTTTATTAAAATAGGAGGTAGAGTTTTGGAAAATGTTAATAAAATTCTAAATAATCCTAAATATAAAAGCTTATTAAATGAATTAAATGAATTAGAAATAAATAGAGAATTTTGTAATCATACTCTTGAACATTTTTTAGATGTTGCAAGAATTGCTTATATAACTGTGCTAGAAAAAGGATTAAGATATAATAAAGAAGTAATATACTCAATAGCATTATTACATGATATAGGAAGAGTCTTACAATATAATGAAGGAATAGATCATCATAAGGGAAGTGCTATAATAGCAGCAGAAATATTGGAAGATACAAATTTTTCTGATGCAGATAAGGCATTAATTGTTAAATGCATAAAAGAGCATAGAAAGGAAAGTGATGATGAGCTTTCAAAAATAATATATAAAAGCGATAAGCTTTCAAGAAATTGTTTTAATTGTAAATCTTATAATGATTGCTATTGGGATGAAAATAAGAAAAATAAAATTATAATATTATAAAACCATAAGCTAAAGGGGAGAGAAATATGAAGATAGGAAATAAAATAGTAAATTTAGATGAAAGAACTTATATAATGGGAATATTAAATGTAACTCCAGATTCTTTTTCTGATGGTGGCAAATATAATGAAACTCACGAAGCTGTAAAAAGAGCAAAGCAAATGGTAGAAGAAGGTGCCGATATAATAGATATAGGTGGAGAATCAACAAGACCAGGAGCAGAATATGTGTCTGAAGAAGAAGAAATAAAAAGAGTTGTTCCAATAATTAAAGCTATAAAAAGTGAGTTAGATGTTTTAATATCAATAGATACTTATAAAAGTAAAACTGCTGAAGAAGCTATAAAAGCAGGAGCTGATATTATAAATGATGTATGGGGATTTAAAAAAGATGAAAATATAGCTAAAGTAGCAGCGGAATATAATGTTCCATGCATATTAATGCATAATAGAGAAGATAAACCTTATACAAATTTAATGAAGAATGTATTGGAAGATTTAATAGAAAGTATAAATATAGCTTTAGATGCTGGAGTAAAAAGAGAAAATATTATATTAGATCCAGGTATAGGATTTGCTAAAAATTACGAAGAAAATTTAATTGTAATGAATAATTTGGAGCAAATCGTAAATATAGGATTCCCTGTTTTACTTGCAACTTCAAGAAAATCAATGATTGGACTAGCGTTAGAATTACCAGTAGATGAGAGAGTAGAAGGAACTATAGCAACTACTGTAATGGGGATAATGAAAGGATGCAAAATGGTTAGAGTACATGATGTACTTGAAAATAAAAGAGCTTGCATTATGACTGAAAAAATATTAAAAATGAAATAGAGGGTAGGCTATGGATAAGTTATATTTAAAAGATGTGGAGATATTTGCAAATCATGGTGTGTTTAATGAAGAAAAATCTCTTGGACAAAAATTTATATTATCTTTAGAATTAGATGTAGATTTAAGTTTAGCATCTAAAAGTGGAGATTTAACAAAGTCTGTTCATTATGGAGAGCTTTGTCATAATATAGAAAAAGAGTTTCAAAAAGAAAGTTATGATTTAATAGAAACTGCAGCAGAAAAGATAGCAGAATATGTGTTATATAATTATGATTTAGTTAAAAATATAAAAGTATTATTAAAAAAGCCATGGGCACCAATAGGAAGACATTTAGATACAGCAGCTGTGGAAATAAATAGAGGATGGCATAAAGCTTATATTGCATTAGGTAGCAATATTGGAGAAAAAGAAGAAAACATAAATATTGCTATAGAAAAAATTAAAAGTAATAAAGAAATAAAGATGATAAAAGAGTCAACTATAATAGAAACAGAACCTTGGGGATATGAAAATCAAGATAGCTTCAAAAATGCTGTAATAGAAGTAAATACTATATTAAACCCAAGAGAATTAATGGCTTTACTTTTAGACATTGAAAAGGATATGAAAAGAGAAAGAATATTTAGATGGGGACCAAGAGTAATAGATTTAGATATTATTTTTTACGATGATTTAGTAACAAGTGATGATTTTGTAACAATACCACATCCTAGGATGGAGGAAAGAGAATTCGTATTAGCTCCATTAAATGAAATAGCTCCTAACATGATACATCCTTTAAATAAAAAAAGAGTGTTTAGAATGTTAGAAGAAATAAAAAAATAAAATAGTAGATAAAATTATAATTAAAATAATTTTATGATAAAAAAATAAGTTAGATTAAAATGAGACAGTAGATAGATTTTGGTAAAACCAAGAGTGTATCTACTGTCTTTAAAATTATCCTTCAAAGCCACTTGAGACTTTCTTTATATACTCACAAAATTTATATAAATTATAATAATCAGAGACACCTTCCATAGAAATAATATCTTCCTCATAAACTCCATCCCAAGGATGAATTGATATTAATTTATCATTATATGCATTGATTATATATTTTGCATCTGAAAACTCTATAATTAATTTATATTCAGGAGTAAGCTCTTTTTCTATTTCAGCTCCATAGTTTTCATTGTTTAAGGATTCTATAAATTCAGGTAAAATACTGTGTTCATCCTCATTAACATTATAATACTTATATACATTTAAATCGAAAATCTTAATGGTATATGAATCTTTATTATTTAGTTTTTCTTGAATTTCATTCGTATAGTAATTATTACTAGGTTTAGACTTTGGTCTTATGTATTGTGACTTATTAAAATTACAACCAGTAAATAAAAATATAATTAATACAGAACTAAAAGCAAAAAAATATTTCTTCACGATGTACCTCCTCAAATAATAAGCTATATATAAACTTATTCCTATGAAAAAGACTTTAGAACATTTTCACATAAAAGAGAATAGAATAAACTAATAACAATTTTCCTTGGAGGCAGGGTGAAGTACGGAATAGATATAAATAATACTAGAATTTTAAATGCCATTTCACAAGGATTAAAGGAAACAGGAAATTTTGTTGTAGATTTATCTAAAAATCAAAATAAAAATATGGGAAAAAACTTATTAGAAAAAGTTCTTATTGCTAATATAACTAATATAGATTTTTATGTTGGAATAGAATTTAAAAAGGATATTTCAATATGTGAAATATTCTATGATAGAAATTCAAAAGTTTGCTGTGAAATGGTAGAAAATCTTTTGAAGGATAACCTAAAAAAAACGATTTGTGAAAAAGGTGAGCATCTTTACTTGCTTAAAAATATAAATGCACCTGGGTTATATATAAGGGTACCACTAGAAAATGAAGAGATAATGGAAAAATTAAATATAGAAGGAATAGTTAATATATTAGCTAATTTTAATTTGTAATGTGTGATAGTAAAAATAAAAGTCTGAATATGGTATGAAATTGCTTGAAAAATATAATTTCATATCATATTTTTATGAAATTATATAAAGAGATTTTAGTAATAAAAATATAGTTTTTGTAGTAGAAATAAGTATTAGTAATAATAGGGAGAGTATGATGCAGATAATAGCTACTATAGGACCAAAATCTACAGATAAATGGATTATTAAAGAACTTATAGAAAATGGGGTAGATATATTAAGGTTGAATTGTTCCCATTTTAATAAAGAAGAATTTGAATATGTAATAAAGTTTTCTAAGGAGATAAAAAGAGATGTACATATACTGGTTGATTTATGTGGAAAAAAAATAAGGGTATCTAAAGAGTTAAAATATATATATAAGATTTATAATGGACAAGAAGTATATTTTTGTGGAGAAGATTTCTATAGTAGTATAGATACTTCAAAGCTTAAAGAAATGAAGCTTATTCCTTTAACAATAGGTACTGAAGAAATAATAAAAAGTGATATAAAAGCTATCTCTATGAAGGATAATACTATGAATTTTGAAATTATAGAAATAGATAAGGGTGTAATAAAGACTAAGGTTCTTAGAGGTGGAATTATACGAGGTGGAAAGGGATGTAATTTATCTAATATATATGATGATAAAGCTTTTTTAAGTGAAAAAGATAAAGAAAATATATTATGGGCGTTAGATAATGACGTAGATATAATTTGTCAATCTTTCGTTGAAAGAAAAGAAGATATAAATATAATAAATAAATTAATAAAAGAAAAGTATCCAAATAATAAGTGCAAGCTATGGGCTAAAGTAGAAACACCTACTGGTATAAATAATATTAAAGAAATTTTAGAATTAACTGATTCTATTATTATAGGTAGGGGAGATTTAGTACCTGAGTCAGGTATATTAAATGCTGTGAACCTTCAAGAGCAAGCTATTAAAATTATAAAGGAAAATGATAAAAAGGTGATTGTAGCTACACATATATTAAATAGCATGAAGAACGGACATCCTGCAACTTTACCAGAAATAGAAAGCATTTATAAATTTATTAAATGTGGTATTAATGGATTTTTATTAGCAGGAGAAACTTCTATAGGAAAAGCACCTATTCAAACTGTTAAGTTCTTAAAAAATGCAATAGAGTACTATAGCATAGGTGATAAAAATGAGTAAGAAGATAGAAAATATCATTTATTCAGTATTATGGGTACTTTTAGGAGTTGCAATGATTTTATTATTTTTATATGTATATAAATGTGTTTACTAATATATATTTTAAGGTATCTATCCTATTAATATTTAATATGATACTAGTTTTAATTATATAGATTATTAATTGAAATATATATTTGAAATTAAAATCTTTGAAGTAATATTCAAAGATTTTTTATATTTCTTGCTGTTAGTTTAGAAGTGGTATATGTGATGTTACTTTGACTTAAAGTAAAGTGATGGAATAAATGAAATTATATATTTATATTTTTTTATTATAAAATATTCATAAATTTAAAAGTATTTCGATAAATATAAAGAATCAGATTTAATTTTAATGTATAATTGATTTAAAATGATATAAAAGGTGGGAAGAAAATGTACAATATATTACATATAGAACAAAGTGGTTTTTTCTCTAAATTATTAGAAAAAATTGTTAAAGAAAAGGGACATAAGTATATTAATGTAAGGGATTTTAATGAGGCAAGAGATGTTTTAAATTCACAAAACGTTAGTCTTATAATATCATCATTATATGCTAATGGTGGAGATATTGAAGAATTTGTAGAAGCAATAAACAAAAGATTTGATATTCCTATCTTTGTAGTAACTAGTGAAGATATGGATGATAAAAGAAAAGATTTGGTTAATCTCGGAATAAGTGAGTATATACTAAAGAAAGATTTAGAAGAAGAAGTTAGAAATTATTTAGATAGTATATTTAGAACTGATGAGTATATGAGAGATCTTCAAGAAGCTAATATAGCAATAGTCGAAGATAATGAATTTTTTATAGAGTTAGAAAAAGAAATATTAAGAAGTAGAAGAATATATAACGTAGATTACTATAAAGATGGAAAATCATTAATAGATAGTGGGAAAAAGTATGATATATATTTAATAGATATTATTTTGAAAAATGAATTTGGTAAGGATATAATTAGAAAAATAAGAAGAAGTAATATTGACTCATCAATAATAGCTGTAACTGCGTTAGATAATAATAAAGCGTTATCTAAAATTTTAGATTGTGGAGCAGATGATTTTATAACTAAACCAATAGATGAGGAGTTATTTATAGCGAAGCTAAAGTCTAATGTTAGGATATATAGTCTTCAAAAAAAGCTAGACAAATTTATTAAAAATTAATATTCTTAAGGGAAAAGAAATATTTTCTTATAGTTTTTGTAACAGTACTGACATAAAAACATAGTAATATATGTATATAGTTGTTAGCGCAGCTTAGCAATTAATAATTTATCCCCTTAATAAAAAAAATGATATCCGTGGTGGGATATCATTTTTTTATTATATCATTCTCTACAAAAGCTTTCACAATTAGTTTGGCTATACAATTTAGCATCATTTCCGGAAACATTTATAGAGTTTAATGAACATAATTGATTTTCATTATATTTACAACTATTAACTTTACATACTAAACAACTACAAGGATCTCCTTCATCGTAAACATTATTAGTTAAATTCCCATAGGTATATCTATCTAAGAATGATCCACAACATGTATCAGATTCAATATCTGAATTTTTCCCAACAACGTTTATACGGTTAGCAAAACAAATATTTTCTTTGTTATGAGAACAATTATTTGCGCTACAATAAATTTTTTGCATTGAAATCTCTCCTTCTTAACAAATAATTAATTAAAATATCTATCTAATAATCCTTTGAATGCACATCCATGTCTAGCTTCATCTTTACACATTTCATGAACTGTATCATGAATAGCATCAAGGTTTTGTTGCTTAGCTAAATCAGCGAGCTTCTTTTTGCCATCACAAGCACCATACTCAGCTTCAACTCTAGCTTGTAAATTTGCTTTTGTATCAGCAACAACAACTTCACCTAAAATTTCTGCAAACTTGGAAGCGTGTTCAGCTTCTTCATAAGCAATTCTTTTATATGCTTCGGCAACTTCTGGATATCCTTCACGATCTGCTTGGCGTGACATAGCTAAGTACATTCCAACTTCAGTACATTCACCTGTAAAGTTAGCTCTCAATGCTTCTAAAATTTCAGGATCAAGATTACTTCCAGTACCAATTTTATGTTGATCTGCCCAGTTCATTTCATCAGTAATCTCCTGGAATTTTTCAGGACCTACCTTACAGACAGGACAAAATTCTGGTGGTGTATTTCCTTCATGGATATAGCCACAAACAGTACAAACAAACTTTTTCATTTAGAATCCTCCTTAAAATAAATTTAGATAATAATCTAAAATGTAATACTAGTATTTACTAAATGCCATAAAAAATACATAATTAATAAAAAAGTACTATTTTAAAATCATAAATTATAGAATGTGTTAATATTGAATTAAAGTAAATTAGAATACTTAAAAATAAATGTATGATAAACTTTAGGGGAGGGAGGGGGAAGTAAAGCTTGTTTAACAATAATAAAAATAGAAATTATAGTTAATAAATGAAAAAGTTATACTAAGTATTAAATAATAAAACTCAGTATAACTTACTATTTATTTAAAATAACTCATAAATATCAGATAATTCTCTTATAATTTTTTCGTCATCTATGAAGTATTTAAAATCACTATTTTCTAAAGTTTTTTTCTCAGGAAGGGTTGGTAAATTAATTATAAATTCAGTGCCATTAGTATATTCATCATTAACAATAATAAATCCTCCATGCATCTCAACTAGTCCTTTTGTTATTGATAAACCAATACCACTCCCTTCAGTTTTTCTAGATAGAGTATCATCTACTTTAAAAAACTTATCAAAGATAAGGTTTTTTAAATTACTTGGTATTCCTATACCATCATCCCTTACAATTATTTTAGTGAAATTTTTATTAGCATCAATTTTAACTAAAATATTACCATTAGGATTGGTAAATTTTATTGCATTAGATAGAAGATTTAGCAATATTTTTTCTAATGCATAAGTATCTAAATTCATATATAATTTTTCAACGTTTGTATCAAAAGTGACATTAAGTTTTTTATATCTTGTATAGGGAATTATAGATAAGGTTAAGTCTTCGATAAAGGATACTACATCGAGATGTACAAGATTTAATTTAGCTGATCCAGAATCAATTTTAGTTATATCTATTAAATTATTTATTAGTTTCAACATCCTTAAGCAATTTTGTCTTACACTCTTTTCATATTTTAAAAAACATTCTTTTAGTGAATCAGGATCTCTATCTTTTAATGAACTTATAAGCTGAACAGAAGAATAAATTATATTAATAGGAGTTTTAAGTTCATGACTGAGATTAGAAAAGAAATCGTTCTTAATTGAATCATAGTATTTTAGGTTTTCATAATCATCAAATAATTGAATATAAATATCAGATTTTTTATTTCTAGTATAACTTTCAAGAGTTTCTGTTGAAGCCTTAAGATAATTAAGAGCTTCTTTATAATTTTCAAGAGCTTCAAAATCCTTATAAATCAATTTATATGAATATATTGTATTCCCATTTTTATATTTTTCAGAATAAAGTAATGATTTTTTATGATGGAATAGTGCATTATCATAGTCATTTAATTTAAAAAATAAATTTCCATACGTTATTTCTAGCCAATAATCAAAATCCATAAATTTAAACTTTGAAATATTACTTTTATATATATAGTATGCATTGTCTAAGTAGTAAAATAAGCTATTTAATGATGAATCTATTATAGATTCATAGGTTTGAGATATCTTACATTGGACTAGTAGTATATTATACTTTATAAGATAAATATCAATATAATAAAGATCTAACTTATAAATACTTTTTTCAATAACATTTAATAATTTAGTTATCTCAGCTGACTTTGCATTAGATTTCATATATATTTCTACTAACTTAACATAGATATCAATTTTAATATTAATAGGTAATAAATGCTCATAATCTTTTAAAATACTTTTATATAAATTTGTACTATATTTAAATTTATATAATTGCATATGAACTGAAGCTATATGATACTTTGCTAAAATTTCTATTTCATTTTGATCATTAATTTTTGCAATGTATAAAGCTTTACTTAAAAGCTTTATTGATATATTATTTAAATTTAGATATTTATAATATATAATTCCAAGTATTAAATATGCTTGAGATGCATATTTATATTCATGTTTTGCTAAAATTTTAAATGAACTATCAATATTATTATATAAGTAAATATCGAATTTATAGATTTTTAAGTTTACGACAGAAGTATTTATATAAAGAAAAAGTAAAAGTTCAAATTGATTAGTATCTTCTAAAAATGATTTGCTTAAATTAAAATATTTCTTTTGTAAATTGATATTATTTATTTTTAAATTAATAAGGGACAAAGAAATATATAAGACTCCTATAATAAATGAATCTTTTATAAATTCTTTACTTTGAATCAATTCATTAAATATATTTATGGCATAGAAATATTCTTCTAATTTCTCATTACAAAGTCCAATTATAAGTTTTATTATAAACTGTTCATTTTTATCGATTTTATCATTAATCAATCTATTTTCCATATCCTCAATTAAATCTTTAAGATAATTTCTCTTTATAAAGATATTTGGGGTAAAAAGTAAATTGTTTATTATATCTATATAAAAATTATTAGAGTTACGTATTATCTCTTTGTTTATAATTTCCATTAATATAACCTCCATAAAATGACGAATATATAAGATATTTTACCATATATACAATTTTTTGTATAATATTTACTGAGAAAATGATGAAAAAGTTATTATTTTGAAAGAAATTGATATTATTTAGTTTATGGACTTAACATGAATATAGAGTTGCATAATATTTTACTTATAGAATTAATATAAAAGCAGTTTAATTATATAAGAAAATATTAATGATAAAGTAGTATTATGAATAGTATTAATTTGTATTTTTATCTATATTTTGCTAGAATATAGATAAAAATACTTTAATATAAAATGGAGGATTAATATGAAGTTTATTAGACGAATATTTAAAATAGTCAATGATAATTTCAAAATAAAATTAGGAATATGCATAGGATTAATAATGATTTTAATAATTGTGATTACAAGTGGAATTATTTATTCAAATAAAATAAATAACGAAAAATTATCTTTGAAAATGTTTTCCACAAAGAGAATTGAAAAAAATGAACAAGAGAAAAATGTTAAGGATAATAATTTAGAAGTTAAAAAAGGGGAAAAGTTAGAATCTTTAAAAATTAAAATAAAAGAGCTAGATAACATCATTAATGTAGATGAATCAAAAGGGGATTTGGATAAAAATTTATTATATTATGAAAATTTATATAATGAGTTGCTAAAAAAGAAAGAAGAGGAAAAAGCTAAAGAAAATTTGATTAATACTACAATTGAAGAATCAAATACTGAATTTGATAATACATACGAACAAGTTCAAAGTCCAAATTTAAATTCAAGACCAGAAGATAAACCAGTTGAAGTACCAGTTGAAAAGCCTATTGAGAATCCAGGGGACAAACCTGAAGTAGATCCAACGCCTGATAAAGAGGAGAAACCTACCGATATTCCAGAAGATAAACCTACTGATGCTCCGGAAGACAAGCCTACGCAAAATCCAAATATAAATGATGAACAAAATCCTGAGAATAATCAAGAAAATAACTAGGGTTAATTATATTAAAGTTTGTGATAAAGGGTAGAGATTTAATTTCTATTTATATTTTTAAATACAAGAAAATATATATTTATAATATACAATAAAAGATGATGCAATATAGTTATATATTCATATTATAAAGAAAGTGTTAATTATAATATGGAGGATGTTGCTATGAAAAGAATAATATATAGTGTTTTATCTAATATGTTATCTCGTAGTGAAAATGTGAAGAATACAAAAGCTGAATTATCTTCATCAAAAGAATTTCCATATAAAATAGACGTTATAGCTGAAAATTTATTTGTTCCTTGGGCTATAGACATAAGTAATGAAGGTAAAATATATTTTACAGAAAGATCAGGTACAGTTAGGGTAATTGAAAATGGTAAACTTAAGGAAGAACCATTAATTATGTTTACTTCACCTTTTATCAGTAGAGGGGAAGGTGGCTTGATGGGAATTGTACTAGATCCAAATCATTTGGAGAATAATTATATTTATGTAATGCATTCATATTTAGAAGAAAATAAAATTTATAATCGAGTAGTTAGGTTAATTGAAAGAAATAATAAAGCATTTATTGATAAAATTATTCTAGATAGAATTCCAGGTGGAGAAATTCATAATGGAGGACGTATAAAGATAGGTGAAGATAATAAGTTATATATAACAACAGGAGATGCAGGAAACCCTAATTTAGCACAGGATGTTAGAAGTTTAGCAGGAAAGATATTAAGGATAGAGTTAGATGGAAGTATTCCTAGGGATAATCCAAGTAAAAATTCACCAATTTATAGTTTAGGGCATAGGAATCCACAAGGGTTAGCATGGAATTCAAATAATGTGTTATATGAATCAGAGCATGGACAAACAGCACATGATGAGATAAATATTATAAAACCTGGAGCTAATTATGGGTGGCCTTTAGTTCAGGGAGATGAAATTTCTAATGAAATAAAAGCACAATTGCCATTGATTCAAAGTGGAAATATTACATGGGCACCATCAGGAATGACTTTTATAAATAAAGGCCCATGGTCAGGGAAATTACTAGTGGCTAATCTACGTGGAGAACAGTTACTTGTAATATCATTAGATTCAAATGGGACAGCTGTAAATAACATAGACTTATTATTTAAAAGTAAATACGGACGATTACGTGAGGTTGTTCAGAGTAAAGATGGATCTATTTATATTACAACAAGTAATAGGGACGGAAGAGGAAGTATTAATACTTCGGATGATAAAATTATAAGATTAATTCCTAGTTAAGTTAGAAAGAACAATTGAATTTCGAAAAATAAATTATATATTTTAAATTAAGGGGCGTTTTTATACAGCCCCTTTAGTATTATAAAATAAAATTACAATGTTAAAAAATATAAATAATAAATATTTACTGATGTAATATCGATATTATATAATTCAATTAATTAAGAAAATACATTACATATTTACAATATATAGTGATAATTTTACTAAGAGAGGTTAAGATGGGTAGTTTGTTAGAGAATTTTAAAATTGGGCTTGTACTTTCTGGAGGCGGAGCTAAGGGATCTTATGAAGCCGGAGTTTTTAAAACATTATGGGAATTGGATTTAGTAGATAATGTAGAAGTTATATCGGGAACTTCTGTAGGATCTGTGAATGCTTTGTTATTTGCTATGAATGATAGAAAAATTATAAAAGATAGTTGGAGTAGTATAACATATTCTAGATTTATAAGATTACAAGAAAGAACTAGGAATATAAAAATACCGGAACTTATAAAGACTATCACTCATGGTAATTATGAGAAGAGCATAATAGAGCAAATAAAAAATAATGATATAGGACTTTTATCACAAATAGGTATAGAAAATTTTATAAAGGAGTATGTAAATATAGAAACTATAAATATGCACAATAGAGATATCTATGCATGTGCATATAATATAGATAAAGAAAGCCCAGAATACTTCAAGTTAAATGAATATAATAATGAAGAAATATTGAATATAGTTTTAGCATCTTGTGCTATACCAATAATCTTTAGTCCTATAAAAATAGAAAATAATAGATATGCAGATGGAGGAATTAAGTCACCAGAGTACTCTAAAAATAATATTGATAATATTCCAATAGCACCATTAAAGAACTATGATTGTGATTTAATAATTGTTGTAGGCTTATCAAATAAGGATAGGTTAAACAAAGAAGGATTCGATAAAAATAAAATCATAGAAATATATCCATCTAAAAAGATAGAATTAGTTAATGGAGCTGGAAGCGTAATGATGAATAAAAGTAAGTTAATTGACAATATTGAATTAGGTTATAGAGATTCTATGATAAAATTAGCTCCTTTAATTATTAACATTATTAAGGATAAGTATAATAGAGAAAAAAATAACAACTTTTGATAATAGATTGATAAAAGGGATTCTAGCAAGAGTCCCTTTTTTGTGCATAATAATATAGTCAATAAACAATTTTAAAAATATTTATTTGTTTATGAAGAAAGCTTATATAGTAGCCCCCAATTATTTAAAAATAAGATAATTAAATTAAATAGGAAGTTTTATTGCATATTTATATAGTATAGAGTAGCTACTAAAAATTATATTAAAGTAACTACGAGGAAGGGGATATAAAGTGTATTGTGTAATACAAGAAATAAAACTTAAAAAAGAAAATACTTATGGAGAATACAAAGAACTTGAGGCATATTATACATCATCAGTTAAATATGGTGTTAATTGTGGATATTATGGGTATGAATATACAGGGGGTAGATTTAAAAGATCTATAAAGAAGGCTTATAAAATAAGTATTCATAAGAGTTATAGGGAAAATGGTAAGGTTAAAAAGAAACAATGGAGTTTAGGTACAATTGAATATTATGAAATTGCTACTAATTCTGATACATGGATAGGTGATTATTGCAATTTAAATAATAAATGTGAATCAATCGGGATAACAGAAGAACAGCTTTGTAAAATGATATATAAAAAACTTAATCCGTTAGTTGAAGGAATAGAGGAAGAATACAAGAAAACCAATGAATATAAAACTCACAAAAAACACGAAAAAATAATTAATAAATATTTAATAGTGATTATCAAGCGCTTAGTTTTTAATTAAGTGCTTTTTTAGTGCAGAAAATAAAGTGGTTGAAAAATAGGAAGAATTAAGATTATACAGTGAAAAGTCTAATTGTATTACACAGATAGCTAATTATTATATGAAATTTATTATGATCTAATTCACTTAGATAGTTAGGGCTAATTCTAATATGGTTTGATAAATCATTTTGAGAAAATCCATTTCATAGTCTTACTATTTTTATCTTAATAAAAATTCATATTACTATCTAAAATAGAATATAAAATATATTATTTAAATTTAATATAGGAAAATAGCTGCAAAAGTATAATTTTATATTAATGAGATAGGTGAAACGTATTATAATTTAATATGTGAAAAAACAATAAATATGATTTCTTTTATATTTATAGCATCTGATAAAGTACTAAAATAGAAAAATGACTTTATCAAAAGGTAATTGAACCTATGGATAAAGTCATTTCTTATAATTATTGGTGCCGGCAGAGGGAATCGAACCCTCACGGTAAAACCGCATGATTTTGAGTCATGTGCGTCTGCCAGTTCCGCCATGCCGACTAGCTGCACAAACTATTATATCAGAAGTGGATTAAAATAGCAAGTAGTAAAATTTTATGGAACAGAAGGGAAATTTTTTATAATATTATGTTGTTTGAGATTTAGACATCTGTTATTATATAGATAGGATAAATTTGCCCATGGTGGGATGGGATTTGTCCCGATTACTTGTAGTCTACATATTTTAAAATGTGTTCATAAACCAATAGGACTATAGCAATCTATAATTAGGGAGGAGATATAATATGATGTATTCAAGAGAAGTGGAAGAAATGTGCGTTGTTGCTAAGGGACCAAATCATGGACCTGCACCAATTCCTGTTGAAGGAAGATGGGTACAAGCTAAAGAGGTTAAAGACATTTCAGGATTAACTCACGGAGTGGGTTGGTGTGCACCTCAACAAGGAGCTTGTAAATTAACTTTAAATGTTAAAGATGGAATAATTGAAGAAGCATTAGTTGAAACAATTGGATGTTCAGGTATGACTCATTCAGCTGCTATGGCTTCAGAAATATTACCAGGAAAGACTATATTAGAGGCATTAAATACAGATTTAGTTTGTGATGCTATTAATACAGCAATGAGAGAATTATTCCTTCAAATAGTTTATGGAAGAAGCCAAACTGCTTTTTCAGAAGGTGGACTACCTATAGGAGCTGGACTTGAAGATTTAGGAAAAGGTCTTAGATCACAAGTTGGTACTATGTACGGAACAGTTGCAAAGGGAACAAGATACCTAGAAATGGCAGAAGGTTATGTAACTAAGATTGCTTTAGATGCAAACAATGAGATTATTGGATATAGATTCGTTCACTTAGGAAAAATGATGGAAATGGTTGCTAAGGGAATGGATGCTAATGAAGCTATGGAAAAAGCTACAGGACAATACGGTAGATTTGACGAAGCTGTAAAAGTTATCGATCCAAGACACGAATAGTTTGAAGGGGGAAAAGTATTATGCCATTATTTGAAAGTTATGAAAGAAGAATTAATCAAATCATTCCTGTATTAGAAAAGTACGGAATGACTAAAATAGAAGATGCAAAAACAGTTTGCGATGAAAAGGGTATAGATGTTTACGATATCGTAAAATCAACTCAACCAATCGCTTTTGAAAATGCTATGTGGGCTTATACTTTAGGTGCTGCTATAGCTATTAAAAAAGGATGTGTAAAAGCTGCAGATGCTGCTGAAGCTATTGGAGAGGGCTTACAAGCTTTTTGTATTCCAGGTTCAGTTGCAGATGATAGAAAAGTTGGTTTAGGACATGGTAACTTAGGAGCTATGCTTTTAAGAGAAGAAACTAAATGTTTTGCTTTCTTAGCAGGACACGAAAGTTTTGCAGCAGCAGAAGGTGCTATAAAAATAGCTGAAAAAGCTAATAAAGTAAGAAAAGAGCCATTAAGAGTTATATTAAATGGTTTAGGAAAAGATGCTGCTTATATTATATCAAGAATCAATGGATTTACTTATGTTGAAACAAACTTTGATTTCTTCACAGGTAAATTAGAAATAGTTAGAGAAGTTCCATATTCAAATGGACCAAGAGCAAAAGTTAAATGTTATGGAGCAAATGATGTTAGAGAAGGTGTTGCTATAATGCATCACGAAGGAGTTGACGTATCAATCACTGGTAACTCAACTAACCCTACAAGATTCCAACATCCAGTTGCTGGAACA
>OGST01000444.1_pt1 | contig 24068 bp, 40 predicted proteins | sample 1574021 | NCBI WGS metagenome assembly OGST01 (sample SAMN03295847, study PRJEB24534) | human gut metagenome | isolation source: fecal sample 7 from infant 6 | host: Homo sapiens | place: USA: Pittsburgh, PA | collected 2014-07 | reverse complement strand
GAGTACCTCACACCACCTGTCACAGATGCAGAAATGCACCTGCGATTTTCTGCATCCGTCGTTACCTCTTGGAGGTGGCGTATGAAGCAGCAATATCTCCTCCGTAACACCAACATCCGCGCCAATGCTATCAACGCGATTAACCAGTTGCAGCTTGATGAGAAGCGTCCGGTCGTCATTGAGATAAAAGAGATGACACGCTCTATCGACCAGAATGCGAAGCTTTGGTGCTGCCTGAGCGACGTCAGCAGCCAGGTCGAATGGCATGGTCGCAAACTCTCATCTGAATCGTGGAAACATATATTCACCGCCGCACTGGTTAAGCAGGAAGTTGTGCCTAACCTGGCTGGTGACGGCTTCGTGGTGCTTGGCCAGTCAACAAGCAAGATGACCGTCAGTCAGATGCGAGACCTCATCGAGCTGATCCATGCCTTTGGTGCTGAGCGTAACGTCCACTGGGGCGATGAATCTCGCCTGGCTATGGAATGGGCTTCCCGCTTCGGAGGTCAACGTGGCTAACCTTATCAATCGTGTCATGAATGGCGGCATTTACAAAGTACCAACTCGCGGCAAGCGTAAGCCTGAACCAAACCCGTCAGAGATCCCTACACTTCTCGGCTATACCGCCGGTCTCGTCGATAAGAAATGGCTGCGCCTCGCGGCACGGAGAAAACACGCATGAGCATCTATCAACGCATTAACGGCGCTGACTGGCGCAATATCTTTGTCGTCGGTGATCTGCATGGGTGCTACACGCTGCTGATGAACGAGCTCGACAAGATTTCGTTCGACCCTGCGCGTGATTTACTGATCTCGGTGGGTGACCTTGTTGACCGCGGCGCGGAAAACGTAGAGTGCCTGGAGTTGATTACTATGTCGTGGTTCCGGGCTGTACGCGGAAACCATGAGCAGATGATGATTGATGGCCTTTCAGAGTACGGAAACGTCAATCACTGGCTGGTAAATGGTGGTGGTTGGTTCTTCAATCTCGACTATGACAAAGAGGTACTGGCTAAGGCTCTTGTTCACAAAGCAGCTGAGTTACCTCTCATCATCGAGTTGGTTGCCGCTGAGCGTAAAATCGTTATCTGCCACGCTGACTACCCGCACAAAGAATATGAATTTGATAAGCCCGTCCCGAAAGAAATGGTCATCTGGAATCGTGAGCGGATTAGCGACGCTCAGGACGGCATTGTCTCAGTGATAGCAGGTGCTGATCTGTTTATCTTCGGACACACCCCAGCGCGCCAGCCCCTGAAGTATGCAAATCAGATGTACATCGATACAGGAGCCGTGTTCTGCGGAAACCTCACGCTGGTACAGGTGCAAGGTGGTGACCATGCGTAAACCAACCAGCCGCAGCTGCAAAATCTGCAAAACCAAATTCACCGCCACCTATGACAATGTCTGGTGGTGCTGTTCTGAGCATGGTTACGAGTACAGCCAGCGCCTTCTCGCCAGGAAGAAAGCCGAATCAGAGCGGAAGCGTAAACAGGAAGCACAGCAGGAACGCCGTGAATTGAAAATTCGTAAGAAAGCCCTGCAGCCACTCAGCCAATATCACAAACGCGCCCAGGCAGCGTTTAACGCGTTTATTCGCCAGCGTGACGCAGGACAGCCATGCATTAGTTGCGGTCGCAATACCGGAGCAAAGATGAACGCCGGTCACTTCCGCACTGTCGGCGCATCGCCAGAAACCCGCTACGACGAAACCAACTGTCATATCCAGTGCGAGGCCTGTAACTCCTATCTGTCAGGAAATATCGGTGAATACCGTCCTCGGCTGATCGCCAAGATTGGGCAGGCAGCCTATGACCGCCTGATGGGTCCGCACGAAGCAAAGAAATGGACACGTGAAGAACTCGACGCACTGGCAGCGCATTACCGCGCAAAGCTCAAAGCACTGAAACAGCAGGAGGCCGCATGAAAATTGAGTCTTTATTTCTGCTGGCCTTTTACCTAATTCCGCTGTTAGCGATGGGGATTATCAGTCATATCAATTACAAAAAACGTCGCATTCAGTTCTCAGCAATCAGCAAAGGCATTCGTTTTCAAAGAAAGTACCAAATACTGAAAAGTCTTCACCCAGACCGGGAGGATGTATGACTTTTTCAGAACTTCTCCGGTATCAGGCAGAAAGCGTTAAGCGCGCCAGCATGCCGCCAGTAGCAAAGCACAGCCATGAAGCGTCGGACCAAAAGATAAGAAGCACTTTCCAGGTCGGATCGACTATCAGCCTGCCCAATAAACTAATCCCATGGGAGATGTCAGCGTGAATATTCAGTATCTTCAATACGTGCGTGAGCAGCTCATTATGGCAACCGCAGATCTGAGTGGGGCGACGAAAGGGCAGTTGGTAGCTTTCGCCGAGAACGCGCAATTCACCGCGACGGCGCGCAGCCGGGGCCGGAAGAAAATCACCGACCCGGTCACCGGCCGGAAAGTTAACCCGGACGGCCCACCGATGAGTGGCAACCAGTCACGCGCCAAGGGCTCATCTATTGCGCTGGTCAGCCCGGTAGAGTTCGGTACCGCATCGTGGCGCCGCGCCGTCCTGTCGCTGGAAGACCATCAGAAGGCATGGCTACTGTGGAACTACAGCGAGAACATCCGCTTTGAGTATCAGGTGGCGATCACTCAGTGGGCCTGGGCAGAGTTCAGGGAGCATCTCGGCACGAAGAAGGTGGCTGGCAAGACGGTGGAACGCCTGAAGAAGCTTGTCTGGTTAGCGGCGCAGGACGTCAAAGCAGAGCTGGCGGGCAAGGATGTGTATCAGCACCAAGACCTGGCAGCTCTGTGCGGCGTTAAACCTGATAACTGGTGCCATAACTATGCCGACTACTGGCGGTCCATGTGTGCCATCTTTAAGCGTCTTGATGGCGATTCTCTTCTCTGCACTGTGAGAACACGATCACAACAAAAAGCTACTTTTTCGCAGCAGGGTATTGCAAAAGTCAATTAAATAGCATACATTTCATGTAAATCTGATATCGTCGCCATAGCTTCGTAGGTCGACAAAAAAAATTAACAGCCTCGCCATCGTGCGGGGCTTTTTATTTACCTGTAGCTCAGCGGACAGAGCATCTGCCTTCTAAGCAGTTGGTCGCTGGTTCGAATCCAGCCGGGTGAACAAAACCCCAGCCAGGGTATCTTCAGCCGCAGAGCTGACATTGCCACACCCTCATATTCCCGCCGCGAGCGGGTTTTTTATTTCAGGCCCCGGGAATCATCATCGACATGCCTCGTTGTTAAATCCAGCCCGAGGGCCTGACCCCTTACTACAAACAGCACCCCGTTCCTTCGGAGGTGATATGGCTAAACGTATGCAAGATAAAGAAAGCATTGCCGGAGTGTCATGGCTGATTGTCCTTGCTCTGTCATGCTGGGGCGGACTGGTCCGATACCTTATTGACGTGAAGCAGAACAAAGCCACCTGGAGCTGGATCAACGCGCTGGCGCAAATCGCAGTATCCGGCTTTACCGGTCTCATTGGTGGCCTGATCAGCGTTGAAAGCGGGCTTAGCCTTTACATGATTCTGGTTACGTCAGGAATTAGCGGGGCAATGGGCTCCGTTGCACTGACGTACTTCTGGGAACGTCTGACGGGGATGAAAAATGCAAACCAGTGAGAAAGGAATAAAGAATATTAAGGATTTCGAGGGGTGCAGTCTTACTGCATATCCTGATCCTGGAACTGGTGGTGCTCCATGGACCATTGGCTATGGGTGGACTCATCCTGTAGATGGAAAGCCAATTAAGCCTGGAATGACTATTAAGCAGGAAACAGCTGATCGTCTGTTAAAAACTGGCCTGGTGAGTTATGAGAATGACGTTCTCAAAATGGCAAAGGTTAAATTAACTCAGGGACAGTTCGATGCCCTGGTTTCATTCGCTTATAACGTCGGTTCACGAGCACTATCAACATCTACTCTTCTGAGAAAGCTGAATGATGGAGATGTGATGGGAGCTGCAGATGAATTCCTGCGCTGGAATAAAGCAGGTGGCAAGGTCCTGAATGGGCTGACCCGTCGTCGTGAGGCGGAGCGCGCTCTGTTTTTGTCGTGATTGGCGCGCTGGTAAGGCGTTACTGGTTGCAACTGCTTGTGGTGGCGGTAATCGGCGTGTTGGCGTTCTTCGTGAACCACTATCGCGACAACGCCATCACCTACAAAGACCAGCGCGACAAAGCCACCAAGAGTCTCCGCCTGGCTAACGACACCATCAAAGACATGCAGACCCGCCAGCGAGATGTGGCTGCGCTGGATGCCAAATACACCGGAGAACTGGCTGATGCGAAAAAGCAGCTTGATGATCTGCAGCGTTGTGTTCGCGATGGCAAGTGTGGGCTGCACATCAACGCCAGATGTCCCGCGAACGGAACGACCAGCACCGGCGGCCTGGGCGATGCTTCCGGCCCCCGACTTACTGACTCCGCTGAACGGGATTATTTCATCCTCAGAGAGCGAATCGTCACAGTGACGAAGCAGGTTAGCTATCTGCAAGACTATGTCAAAGAGCAGTGCCTCAAATAAACCGGTGCTGAAAATCAACAAACAGGAGCAATACATGGTTAAGTTTTACTCGCGCATCTCCGCTTTTCTATCTGGGTGCTGGGTGTTTATCGCGTCACTTTCGCTAACCAGCGACATCATTAGTCGCACAGCATTCTCGCTGCGACGGGTGGTTGAGTTTGTCATTTCCGCAGTCGCTGTGAAAACCAAGCCTGAAAATGCTGATTGGCGGATCGTAGAGCGAATGTGCAGCGAAACCGTTCGAGAGAAGATTAACATCTTTGGCCGCCACCCTCGCAATACAGGCGCGCTATGCAGCCCGCTGCTGTAGCCATTACAGAAGCTCTTCACCGAGGGGCTTCGATAATGATTTGTGTAACCCCGCAAGGATGGTGATCACATCTTGCTGACGGGTAAGCCGTAAGTGGCCAAGCACTTCTGAGAAGCAGAGTAACAGCTGCGACAAGGTAAAGAGGTAATCATGTCCGACATCTACCAAATCACGCTAACCACCCAAACAGGCGAAACCTTCACGGGCAAGATGTCACGACGTCAGCCTGAGTTGGTTAACGGATTTGTTCCGCTGGCGACAGAGACTGGCGAGTGGCTTTACTTCGCTCCTGCTGACGTGAAACGAGTTCAATTCACTCCAGTGCAGGAAGAGTCACCAGAATTAAAAACGGAGTAAAATATGGCGATCATCCCAGGGCAAATAGCTTCCGGTGGCTCGGCATCACCAGCGACGGTAAGGCAGAAATCAGAGTGTTACTTCACTGGTCTTAATCTGGTTATCCCTACTACGCCAACCAACCTTATCAACCTGGTTAAAAATCTGACGCATACCGGATCCCTTGCACCGTTCTTCAATATAACGACCAACAAGCTGAAAGTGTTCAACTAGGACACTACGGTAACGTTCAAGGTTAACGTGATAGGTACATGGTCTGGTGCTTCAACAAACCGAAGCATGACGGTCGATTTCCCGCAGACTAACGGTAACTCACTGACTAAAACGCGAGATGCTCAGGTCACAACGGACATCCTTTCTTTCCCGACATTCTTCAGTGTCGATAAGGACGGGAATCTGGCAACCAACGGCAGTGATATCACAATTCAGTCAAACGGTGCGACATTCACAGCCACATCAATTCTACTCATTGCCGAACAAATGGTGCCGACAACATGACAACGCAAACACTGACAGTAACTACCGCCTGGCAGCAGATTAGCGACGGCACGCAAACCAAATCAGTGCAGGTGCTTTCTGGCGTCATTCAGATGGCTGATTCTGATACTGCGCCATCAACATCATCAGCCGGTCACGTTATCAGCGGCTGGGTAAGCGTAACGCCGCCGACGAAAGCGTGGGTGCGGGCAACTGGTTCGCAGTCAGCCAGCGTGGCAGTGAGTTAAACAACGGAGTAACCCATGGCTAACGATGACGAGCGCAGGCCATACCCGCCAGTGAACTTCATCGCCTCCGACAACTGGCAGCCATACACCAGGTTGATCCCCGCCAACGAAGTGCATGAGTGGATTAACCGCCAAATCCTCAGCGATACTGGCAGCATTCATAACCCTGACCACGAACACCTGCTTGAAGCTGATCTCTGCTTCATGTGGGCGTCTGACTCATTCGCGAAGAAAGGGCGCTACGTTCTCGGTCAGGCCGAACAGGTAATGCTCCGTGCCGGTGGTTGGCAGAAAGCCAGAATGGAACAGCAGATGTATGAATGGTTCGGGCGCATCCCGAAGTTCATCATCACGCTGGCAGCCGATTACTGTTCACAATGCAGTGACCTCGAATTCTGCTCGCTGGTAGAGCATGAGCTTTACCACATCGCCCAGGCTACCGATGATTTCGGCGCGCCTAAGTTCAACAAAGAGACCGGGCAGCCAGTGCTAACACTACGCGGCCACGACGTCGAAGAATTCACTGGTGTCGTACGTCGATACGGTGCCAGCAAAGAAGTACAGGAGCTCGTTGATGCGGCCAATGCGCCAGCAGAAGTGGCTCACATCGATATAGCCAGGTCATGCGGTACATGCATGTTAAAGCTGGCCTAACAATATGACTGATTATGACAGGCAGGTAATCCATGGCGACACTGAAAGGTGAGGTCAAAGCCTTCATCGTTCAGTCTCTTGCCTGCTTCGATACTCCATCTCAGGTGGTGGAGTTGGTCAAAAAAGAATTTGGCCTGAGCATCACTCGTCAGCAGGTCGAATCCCACGACCCGACGAAAGCAAACGGCAGGGGGCTGGCGCAGAAATGGGTGGACATGTTCAATGCCACCCGCGAACGCTTCCAGAATGAAATCTCCGATATTCCGATCGCCAACAAGGCGTACCGCCTTCGAGTTCTCGACCGTATGGCAACGCGCGCCGAGGGCATGAAGAACCTCGCGCTTACGGCAGAGATCATCGAGCAGGCGGCGAAGGAATGCGGCGATGCCTATACCAATAAGCACAAGTTTGAACATTCCGGCCCGAATGGTGGTGCCATCCAGACGATCACCATGAGCAAAGAGGAATACAAATCCGCACGGCAGGAGATGATGGAGGATGACGACTGCTGAGCAAAGGGCATTTGCCCGTAAGGTTGAATGCGAAGAGGACGGACTTTATTACGCTCGATACTTCTTCAAGCAGCGCACCGGCGGCAAGATGATTGTCGCGCCTCACCACAAGGTGATTCAGCAGACGCTGGACCGCGTTATCGATGGTGAAATTCAACGCCTGATCATCAACGTCCCGCCTGGGTACACGAAAACGGAGCTGGCTACCATCAATATGATGGGCCGCGGACTGGCGCTGAACTGCCGGGCCCGCTTCATGCATCTGTCATATTCGCACAACCTGGCGCTGCTGAACTCCTCAACCGCGCGCGGCATGATTAAGTCGCAGGCCTACCAGTCGATGTGGCCGATGTCGCTGCGCGATGACGCTGACAGTAAGGCGATGTGGTGGACTGAACACGGTGGCGGCGTTTACGCGTCGTCAGCTGCCGGGCAGGTTACCGGCTTTCGTGCCGGGCATATGGAGCCAGGCTGGCAGGGCGCGCTGATTATCGATGACCCGGTTAAGCCAGACGATGCTTACTCTGAGATCGTACGCGACGGCGTGAACAGCCGTTTTAACGAGACAATCAAATCACGACTGGCGATCGAGACGACGCCGATGATTGTCATCATGCAGCGGATCCACTACCACGACCTGAGCGGTTATCTGCTGCGGGGCGGGAGTGGTGAGAAATGGCATCACCTGAATCTGCCGGTGATTATCGACAATAGTCAGCCATACGCAGCGCAGTACCCTGAAAACTCACACGCCATACCGATTGACCATGGCTTACCTGACGGCTGGCTGTGGCCTTTTAAGCACAATGAATCGCATCGTGTATCGCTGTTCTCGCACCGGCGCACCGCAGAAGCCCAGTACATGCAGAAGCCTCGCAGGTTTAATGCAGAAGGCGCTCTGTGGACAGAGGTGATGATCAGCGCGGCACGCGAACTGCAAATTCATCACGATAAGGTTCGCACTGTCGTAGCCATTGACCCGCAGGCAACAAACAGCGACGAAAGCGATGAAACAGGCATTGTCGCTGCCAGCTCATATGGTGCTGGTGATAAAAAGCAGTTCTCTGTGGATGGCGATTACAGCGGTAAATATTCACCTGCCGGATGGGCCAAGAAAGCCATATCGGCTTATGAGCAACACGAAGCTGACGCGATAGTTATTGAGACGAACCAAGGCGGAGATATGGCGGAGGAGACACTCCGCAACGCCGGGTTCAAAGGTCGCATCATTCGTGTCCATGCCAGCAAAGGTAAGTATGCCCGCGCGGAGCCGATATCGGCGCTCTACGAACAGGGGCGAGTGGCAAATCACGGCAATCTCTACGTGTTGGAGAACCAGCTGATGGAATACATCCCCGCCACCGCGAAGAAATCACCTGACCGACTCGATGCGATGGTTTACGCACTAACTGAACTGAATGGATCGCAACCTGTGGGGATGATGATTCCGAAACGCCTTCGTTAACCAAACGGACAAACCATGACTGACAAATTAACTCTCGCCGTCAACCATGCGTTGAACGATGCGCGGATGGCGCGCGCCCGTATGGGGCTGATGGCGCCTACAATGGGGCTGGATAATAAGCGCCATTCCGCATGGTGCGAGTATGGCTTCCCTGAGCAGGTCACCTACGAAAACCTTTACGCCCTGTACCGACGCGGCGGTATTGCCCACGGCGCCGTAGAGAAGCTGGTGGGCAAGTGCTGGCAGACTAACCCGGAAATCATCGAGGGTGATGATGCCGACGAGAGCAAGGATGAAACGGCTTGGGAGAAGAACGCCAAAAAGGTTTTCACAAAGCGTCTATGGCGGGCCTTTGCTGAAGCAGACCGCCGCCGCCTGGTCGGACGTTATGCTGGAATCCTGCTACACATCAATGATTCCAGAACGTGGGATCAGCCGGCTGTTCGTGGGAAATCACTCAAAAAGGTTACAATCGCGTGGGCTGGCTCTTTAACTGTAAGTGAATGGGTCACTGACCAGAAATCGGCAGATTACGGCCAGCCAAAGCAGTGGAAATACGTTGAGAGCCTACCAAACGGCGGGACTAATCAGCGCTTCGTACATCCCGATCGCGTCTTCATCCTTGGTGACTATTCTAACGATGCTATTGGTTTCCTTGAGCCAGCTTATAACGCCTTTGTAAGCCTGGAGAAGGTAGAGGGTGGATCCGGCGAGTCATTCCTGAAGAACGCCGCTCGCCAGCAGAACATCAACTTCGACAAAGAGGTTAATTTTGGTGACCTGGCTTCGATGTATGGCGTATCGGTTGATGAGTTGCAGGAGCGTTATAACGATGCGGCAAGAGAGTTAAACCGAGGGAATGACACGCTACTCATTACCCAAGGGGCCAACGTTACATCGCTGGTTTCTCCAGTTTCAGACCCTTCGCCGACATACGATGTAAACCTGCAAACCGCTGCCGCCGGAGTTGATATCCCGACGCGCATTCTGGTTGGTAATCAGCAGGCTGAGCGCTCCAGTACTGAGGACCAGAAATACTTCAATACTCGCTGCCAGTCTCGCCGTGGCGACCTGTCATTCGAGATTGAGGACTTCTGCGACAAGCTGATCGAATTAAGCATCCTCGATCCGGTCATTCAGAAGACCGTTATCTGGGACGACCTCAACGCGCAAAGCGACAGTGAAAAACTGGATGCCGCTCAGAAGATGTCGCAAATCAACAGCGCTTCCATCGGCACGGGTGAGCAGGTGTTTACTGGTGAAGAAATTCGCGTGGCCGCCGGGTATGAGGGTTCGCCCGAACCACTTCCAGAGGTAGATGATGACGAAGAAGAAAGCGAAGTCACCGATACTTCCGGGAAACCTTAAAGACCCGACGGGTGCCGACCGACTTGAGCGCGGGGCGATGAGAGAGTTCGCCAGGCTAATGAAGCGAATTGGCAAGGCGTACAAGGGCATTCTCGACCGCATTCCTGCATCGCCATCAGTAAACCAGCGTTACACCTTCGACCTCGATTCCACCCAGCTATCAATGCTCCTCAGCAATGCCTCATTGCTGGTGGATGAGATATTGGGGGCAGATAACGAGACGGGGTTCTGGTTCTGGACTGATTACGTCAACCCGGCTTATCAGCGCGGAACGGCGCAGGAATTTGCCAATCTGGCGCAGCAGTCAGCCGTGTACGCAGCAGGGCAGGAAAGTGTATCGGCAATCCTCCTGAGTGAGCCGTACCGCCGCAGACTGATTCTGGTTCGCGCTCGCACCTTTGAGGAAATGAAGAACCTCAGTGCCACTGTGAAAGCCGACATGGCGCGGATTCTGACCGATGGGCTGGGGCGCGGACAGAACCCGCTGGAAATAGCGACGCGCATCACTGAGCAGACGGGAATTGAGTCTCGCCGGGCTAATCGAATAGCCCGGACGGAGATTACCACCGCGCTGCGCCGTGCGCGCCTGGACGAAGACGACGAAGCCAGGGAGCAATATGGCATCCGTACAAAGCAGATGCATATATCAGCGCTAAGCCAGACGACCCGTAGCACGCATGCCGCGCGCCACGCTCACCTGTACACCGCAGAAGAACAACGGGAGTGGTGGGCTAAGGATGCAAACAGCGTGAACTGCAAATGCTCCACGATCGCGGTACTGGTCGATGAAAACGGCAAGCCGCTAAGCGACACCATCATCGATAAAGCTCAGAAAACATTTAACACAATGAAAGCCCGTGGCTACCAATGGGCTAAGGGTTAACACATGCCAATGCAGGTCAACATCACCACTAAGGTGAACAGCCAGTCTATCCGGCGCGAAACATACAACGGGCGTGAGCATCTGGTTCTACCGAGTTACACGCTTCCTGCGAACGTCGTCATGAATGGCGGGCTGTACACGCAAGAACAAATCGACGCCCACTATAAGGGGCTGGAAGGTACCCTGGCGCCGCTGGGTCACCCTCAGGTTAACGGTCAGTTCGTGTCTGCTTTCTCGCCTGAGGGGATTAACGCAGGACATATCGGCGCGTGGAACCGCAACGTTAAGAAGTCCGGTAATCGTATCTACCTCGAAAAGTGGGTTGATGTTGCCCGCGCCGGTGAGTCTGAAGGTGGCCGAGAACTACTCGAGCGCGTCGCAGCCATCGAGCGCGGCGATGACGTTCCGCCGATTCATACCAGTGTCGCCGCTTTCCTCGACCAGCTTGAGCCTAACGAACAACAGAGAGCTACGGGTGCCGAGTGGGTGGCGAAGATTCACATCATGGACCATGACGCCATTCTGCTGCATGAGGTTGGCGCGGCGACACCAGAGCAGGGTGTGGGCCTGATGGTCAACGCAGACCTCGCGCAGCCTCTGAGGGCTAATTCAGGCGCGTTGGTGGGTGAATCCTACCGGGAGCGCGAACAGCGTCTCGATCGTGCAGCCAAAGCGAAGTTTGCGGCGGGCGCGGATGAATACGCCTGGATTGCTGACTTCACTGACTCGCAAGCGGTAATCATCCGCAACGGCGGAACTGCTGAGGTGTTTGGGTACAAGTCTGAGGGCGGAGTTATCACCTTCGACGATACCGGCACCGCAGTAGCGCGCCAGGAGTCGTGGGTGGCAGTCGTCGCTAACAAATTCAAAGCTCTATTCACACCGCAGGAACAGCCTGCACCAAACCACAAAACGGAGGGCGACATGCCTTTAACCAAAGAAGAACTGGAACAAATCGGCAGCATGATCGGCCAGGCTGTTGCGACCAATACTGAAGCGGCTATTAAGCCTCTCGCGGAAAAGGTTGATGCGCTGCAGGCCAATCAGAAGCAACTCGCGGAAACCCTGACCGCGAACTCCCGTGCCGAAGAGAAAGCCAAGCGTGATGCGGTTGCTAAGGTCCATGGCGACATCGTGGCCAACGCGCTTTCTGGCGATGCGCTGGACGCAATGTTCAAGTCGCTGGGCGAAGCTGCTCCGCTGGGCGCCAACAATGCTCAACAGCACAAAGAAACCGGCGCACCTGCCGCAGACGAACACTTCAAGTAAGGAGCCGGAATAATGCCACGTTATCGTCGCGTTAATATCGACGGTCAGTCTCTGTACAAGACCGAAACTCGCACTACGGCCGCAGCGCTACTTCCGGGTACCGCCGCAACCATCAACTCATCCGATGAATTCGCTCAGGCCACTGCGCTAACCGGACGCCTGTACATCATCGATGTCGGTTATCACCAGGGCCTGACAATCACCGAAGAAATCCCTGCCGGGGATTCGGCAGTAGGTAACTACGTCGAAGAAGGTCGTGAGCTGGCGCTGCGTTGCCTGCCTGGTGCGTATAAAAAAGACAGCCCGATCAAGCTGGGCACTGCCGGTCAGTTTACCCTGGCAACCGATGACACTGATTCAGTGATCGGATACAGCCAGGATGAATACACCATCGCGGCCAGCACTACCGACTTCATCCGCGTGCGCATGCGCGTTGGCACTGCCGCCGCTGCTGGCGCGTAACAAAAGGACAAACACATATGTATTTCTCTAAAGAGACGCTGGCGACTAACTCCCGCCTCGGAGGGCACTGGAGCGAACTGTGGGCAAACCGCAACATGTGGAACCTGCAGAACGATTCCATCATTGCGGCTAACCGCGCAATCATGACGCCTGACATGCTGGCTTGTAACGCTGTTGGCGGTTTCTCCCGTGACTTCTGGGCTGAGATTGACAACCAGGTGCTGCAACTGCGCGATCAGGAAGTTGGCATGGAAATCGTGAACGACCTGATCGGCGTTCAGACCGTGCTGCCGGTCGGTAAAACCGCCAAGCTTTATAACGTGGTTGGCGACATCGCTGACGACGTGTCAGTAAGCATCGATGGTCAGGCGCCGTTCTCCTTCGACCACACTGACTACGCGAGCGACGGCGATCCGATTCCGGTGTTCACTGCTGGTTACGGTGTTAACTGGCGTCATGCTGCTGGCCTGAACTCTGTAGGCATTGATCTTGTGCTGGACTCGCAGATGGCTAAGATGCGTAAGTTCAACCAGAAGCGCGTCAACTACTACCTGAACGGCGATTCAAAAATTCATGTTCAGTCATATCCGGCGCAGGGCATCAAGAACCACCGTCACACCAAGAAGATTAACCTTGGATCTGGTGCTGGTGGTGCGAATATCGACCTGACTACCGCTGACATGACAGCGATCTTCGCGTTCTTCGGTAAAGGCGCATTCGGCACCACTGCACGCACTAACAAAGTCGCCGCATACGATGTGATGTGGGTTTCCCCGGAAATCTGGGCAAACCTCGCGCAGCCTTACGTGGTGAATGGCGTTGTAAGCGGCACTGTATTGCAGGCGGTTCTGCCGTTCGCGCCGGTGAAAGAAATCCGCATGAGCTTCGCGCTGACCGGTAACGAGTTTATCGCGTACGTTCGTCGCCGTGACGTGATCTCTCTACTGGTTGGTATGGCTGTCGGTGTTGTTCCGCTGCCGCGTCCACTGCCTAACGTTAACTACAACTTCCAGATTATGTCTGCTGAAGGTCTGCAAATCACCGCAGACGATCAGGGCCTGTCTGGCGTTGTCTACGGCGCTAACCTGGCGTAAGGAAACAGCATGGCTAAATACGAAGTAGTGCGCCCTTGGTTTGGCGTGAAGGTAGGGCAGGTGGTGGAGTTGAAAGAGCTTCACCCTGCGCTGAAGTCTAACGTCCGTCTCATGAATGGTGAGGCAGGCGGAGAACTTACCCCGTCGACGCCTGATGCCGGTACCAGTGAGAAATCCCGCAAAGAGGTTATCCAGGCTCGTCTGACTGAACTGGGCATCGAGTTCAAGGGCAACCTGGGTGCTGAAAAGCTCAGTGAGCTGTTGCCGGATGGCGAACTCGAAAAGCTTTTCCCTGCTGAATAACAGCCGCCGCTAAGGCGGTTTTTTTATGCCCTCTTCGGAGGGCTTATCAGAGGCTCGCATGATTACCACAGTACAGGCCAAGGAATATCTGGAGTCAGTCGGTATCACGCTGCCTGATTTCATCCTGCAGGCTCTTTTAGAGCAGGCTGGCAGCATTCAGGAGTGTCTGGATGCGCATTACCCTCCCGCAACCGCTCTGCTAATACAGTCCTACCTGCTGGGGCTAATGGCGCTGGGGCAGGGTGACAAATACATCAGTTCTCAGACAGGGCCCAACGGCGCATCACGCTCATTTCGGTACCTGTCTTTTGCTGACCGATGGAAAGCCTCTCTGGGGCTTCTGAGGGGACTAGATAAGTATGGATGCGCTACAAGCCTGATCCCGCCTGATCCGACTAACACCGCTTTTGCTGGCGTCTGGATTGCCCGAGGCGGCTGCATGTGCAACGGGAGTCGATGATGGGGTTGATATCGGTCAAGCAGAGGCTTCCTGAGCCCTTCGTAAAGGTCTGGGTTATCACTGACTGCGGGCGGCGGGTCACGGGTTACGTTAAAAGTAACGGTGAATGGTATTTGCTGTGCCGGAAGGTAGCCGCTGAGAATCCGGAGGTTATCCGGTGGGAGGATAATAGTGTCAACCACGGCTAACTGGTCTTACACCAATGTCGCCACTGTCTACCCTCGCGTCTATGACGACTGGAACAACACCTGGACAAACGGCACACCATACCTGATTGACTGCACCTGGACGGCTAACAATGAGGTTGCGGTAGATGCCAATGGTAAAGAGTTCACCACTAACCTGATTTTCTTCACTGAGCTGAAGCGTAACGGCGTCAGCTCAACCATGCCGCAGCGAGACTGGTACATCGCCAGAGGTGACACATCGGCGCAGACGGATCCGCTGAAGGCTGGTGCCAATGTCATCAAAGCGGTCACCGAGTGGGATATGTCACCATTCGGCGAGGAGTCGGACTACAAAATTCTGACGTGAGGTAATCATGCCCGTTAAAGGTATCAAGCGTGTTCAGATGAACACCCGCAAGGTGCTGGCAGAAATTGCCGGGCCACGCACAGAAAGAGTGCTGACCGAGGTCATGATTGTAGGATCGTCTCATGCAGCACTACTTACTCCCATTGACACCTCCACGCTCATCAACAGCCAGTACAGAAAGCTTGAACCTATATCTGGAGGGATGCAGGGAAAGGTTGGGTACACGGCTGCATACGCTGCCGCCGTTCATGGCATGTCAGGGAAGCTAAAAGGTCAGCCACGTGGACACTTCGGAAGAACTCGCGCTGGAAAAGAATTTGGCGGCGGAACCGGGAAGGGGAATTACTGGGATCCCGATGCCGAGCCGGGGTTCCTGACCAAAGGCTTTGAGCGTGACGGTCTCAACGAGATTAAGGCCATCATCAAGCAAGGGTACAAAGTATGACGCGTAGCGAAGTGTATGACGCGCTGAGAGCGTGGTTGAAGTCGCATGGCTTTGATGTTGGTTATCGCGTCCAGAAGCGATTCTGGAATGAGTTGGAGAATACCGAGGGGGAAAGATACCTTGTCATCCAGCAGAACGGTGGCGGCAAGCCAGAAGAAGCGATAACCCGCGATTATTTCCGCATCCTCCTCCTGTCAGGTCAGAACGACAGCGATATTAACCAGGTTGAAGACCGCGCCGACGCCATCCGCCAGGCGATGATCGACGACTACAAAACCGAATGCATCATTTCGATGCAGCCAATAGGCGGCATCACCGCCATCCAGACCGAAGAAGGGCGTTACCTCTTCGATATTTCCTTTCAAACCATCATTTCCAGATAACACGGAGATAAAGACATGCAGGAGTTAACCTTTGCATATCTGCGTGAGGCTCTTTCCTATGACCATGATTCTGGTTTATTTACCTGGAAAGTGAGGCCGAAAAGCCACTTCAGCAGTGTGAAGGCATGTAATCAGTCAAATTCTCACTTTGCCGGGAAAATTGCGGGGAGCAAGGATCCTAAGCATGGATACCTACGAATTAAGCTTTGTGGGAAAAATCATAAGGCACACCGGCTTGCATGGCTTTTTATGCATGGTTGCTGGCCTGAGGGTGAGATTGACCATGTTAATGGCATAAGGGATGACAACAGAATGGAAAACCTTCGCGATGTTTCCCACAAATTGAATATGCGAAATAGGGCCACCCCAATAACAAATAGGCATGGTCTGCCTGGCGTCTCATATAGAAACAGAAAGAAACCATGGTTTGCGCAGATTATGAATAACGATGGCAGAAACGAATATCTTGGTTCATTCAAAACTCCGGAAGAGGCTTCTTGCGCCTATCTCCTGAGGGCGAGAGAGCTTGGCTATCACGAACAACACGGTAATAGGAGTTAAAATTATGGCAGGATGTGAAGCGGGTGCTTTCACAGGGCGCGACGTCGTCGTTTATTACGCGATTGGCTGCCCGGAACTACAACCCACCGCAAGCGCTTACCGTCGACTCGGCATGATGCGCGGCAAAACAGTAAATGCTGAATGGGAAACCGCAGATGCAACCGGCGATATGAGCGCCGCATTTACTCAGGAAAATCTTGTTACCTATAAGAATATTTCGTTCTCAGGTGACGGTGTTACCCGCAAAGAAGATGTGTACGCGCAGAATGCACTGAAGCGTCATGTCTATAATCCGCCGGCAGAGACCAGCAACCAGCCGTATGTGTGGTTCAAAATCATCTCCCCTAACGATATCACCGAAGGTCCGTTCATGGTGACGTCATGGGGCGATGAAGCGCCGCACGACGATGTCGCCACCTGGTCTATCGAAGCATCCAGTGCGGGACAGGTTGATGTACGCGACGTCGGCGCCGTAATCGCGATCACTACGCAGCCGCAGAACCGCACGCTCACGGTGGGCGATGCGCTCAATCTTTCGGTGGCAGCCAATGTCTCTGACGGCTCCACTCTGACCTATCAGTGGAAGAAGGGCGGAACTGACATCTCTGGTGCGACGAACGCTACCTACACGAAGGCGAGCGTCGTTACTGGTGACGCGGGTTCTTACTCCTGTCAGGTTACATCCTCAACCGCCGGATCGGTAACCTCCAGCCCAGCTACTGTAACCGTGAACGCAGCCTAAACCCATGGGAGGCTAAGCCTCCCTTTTATTGAGATTTTCCATGAAAGCAATCACCGATATCGGTCAGGCCGTCATTCGAGCAGGCGGCAAAGATATATTCCTCAACCCTTCATTTCTCGCTATGTCGCGCATCGGCTCACCGGAACAGATTGTTGATGCTTTCGTGAAGGTTCATGCCGGGCACTATCCGAAACACCATATCGCCGATATCCAGACTCTGAAGGCTGTTAACGCTCGTTGCTTTGCTGAAATGGCTGCGTCGGCTGCCAGCGTAGTCCGGCATTGCTCAGAAGGTAACATTGCAGAGGTGATTGGTTCGTACTCAGTGAATGCGGCAGGACGGCTGCTGTTCAAGCCGGGAGCCATTCCGATCGAAGATGTTATTCAACTCGCCCGCCACCTGATGCTTCATGGCGTAATGGGCGATCAGCCACCGGAAGAGCTAGAAGGAAAGAAAGGCGAATACAGCGACAAATTCGATGTACGGTCATTCGTTTACACCGCCGTTGCCCACCTCGGAATGAGCGAGTCGGACGCCTGGAACATGACGATGACCAGCTTCCTGGCTGCCATGAATGCCAAGTTCCCGCAGAAGGATAAAGGGAAGGTGCCAACCCAGGAGAAATACGACGAGGTTATGGACTGGGCAGAGCAGATGCTGGCGATGGATGCGCAGAGGCATGGGCCGCATTAAATGGTCCACTTAGGTTGCGGAGGGCTGAAAAATGTTATCAAAAATGGTTTCTGAACGAGTCGGAAAGCGATTCCAGAACAGGGAAATACCACAATTACCAATGAGCATCAAAGGACAATTAATGAAGAGCGTCAAAATTGAATTTTCATCCGATGGTATTGTAATCATGCACGCTGGATTTAAGGTCTTGCAGGGTAATCGCGTGTTGGTTGAGGATTCCCTGTCTGGCAAGATTTCAGATGTATTTGTCCGTCACTATGAAGTACGTGCTGATGACGGCCCTGTATCTATTCAGTTTGCGAAAGGGGATATCCCCGGCTTAAATGTGAAGGCCACACTATCCTGAGCTATCCGTACTTGCCTTACTTATCCGCTGAGAAATAACATGCAGTCTGGTTAACCAAGGAGATATGCATGTTTGTAGCAGATGGATTGAAAGCCGACCCTGACAATAATGGATGGGTCTTAGGTTGGGGCGTTGTGCGCACTTCGCCCTGGCACCTTGTCGGGGTATATGCCACCAGGGATGTAGCCGAAACGAAAGCCGCTGAGCTGGGTGTTGGTTACGATGCCGCTTACGGTAGCCATCGTGTTGGAAGCGATGATTTCGTGACAGGGACAAGATTTCTGGATTGACAACTTAAGCCCACTCAGGTGGGCTTATAAATCTAGAAGATCAACGCTTTTACCGCTGCCCCAGCCTTCACGAATCATCTTGTCCTCAATGTAGGATATCTGATTTACATTGCCTTGTTTCTTGAGGATGGCACATAGCTGGTATGCAGCGTAGTGGTTGGGGTAATAAAACTTTGAGTTAGGTGATAAGCGACCCGTTACTCTGGCGTATTCGTCGCAATCAGATCGATGTTTTTTCTTCATTGCCTGAATAACGATTCCAGATATAGCAATGCACTTTTCGCAAAGCGAAATGGCATTCTGTAAGTTTTCTGGATTGTCTCTCAGGTGATACTGTTTCTTGATCTCCTCCTGCATGGCGATATGGAGATCGATTATTTCCTTATTGTTCATGCCGGAAATTGTGGCTATTTTTGAGGAGAATCTATCCATAATTAATTTTCCTTCAAAGCCTTAACTTCTTCTTCCAGGGATGCCAGTCTTTCCGCTATGGAGGCAAGGTTCAGTGCTTGGGCACCTTTGTGTTTCTCCGCCCACGCCTCTAAGGCAGCAACCATTTCGGCGTTAGCTGATCTTCCATTAGCTTCGGCCAGTTCATTTATCCTGGCTTTCAAGTCTTCAGGTAGCCTTAAATTGACTTGCGGGTGCTTATACCTTCTATCAGACATAACGACCTCTTAATCTTTTCGTACAGATTAAGTAGGTATCTATTGACTATCAATGCGTACCTACATACTATGTATGCGTACCACATACAAAGGAATAGATATGAAAGTTAAAACACTGAGATTGCCAGAGTGGCTGGAAAAAGCGATGGAGGACTTGGCCAAGAAGAGTGATCGGTCTTTCAGCAAAGAGGCGGTCAGAGCGATGAGAGAATATGCAGAGCGTCAAGGGATTAAATGCCCAGAATGAGTGAAGCCCCAACCGTTGTAGCGGTCAGGGCTTCGTTATCAACAAACCACCTAGGAATATTGACATGACAAGTATAGCAATTCTTGAAGCTGTTAACACCTCTTACGTGCCGTTTAACGGTCAGCAAATCATTACTGCTATGGTTGCTGGTGTGGCATATGTAGCGATGAAGCCAATCGTTGAAAATCTCGGCATGAGTTGGGGGACTCAGCAACAGAAACTGATGAAGTGCTTGGAGAAATTCAACTGTATTCATATGAATATGGTTGCTGCTGACGGTAAACTCCGCAAGCTTCTCTGCTTGCCGCTGAAGAAACTCAATGGATGGTTGTTCAGTATCAATCCTGAGAAAGTTCGTGCCGATATTCGCGACAAACTGATTCAGTATCAAGAAGAATGTTTCACTGTTCTGCATGACTACTGGAATAAGGGTGGCGCTGAAAACCCACGCAAAAAGACAACTGTTGATGAAAGAACGCCGTTACGCGACGCTGTGAATATGCTGGTCAGCAAAAAACATCTTATGTACCCAGAAGCGTACGCAATGATCCATCAGCGATTCAACGTCGATAGTATCGAACATTTAGCCCCTGAGCAGATTAATGATGCTATTGAATACGTTCATCGCGTAGTTCTGGAAGGTGAATTCCTCGGCAAGCAGGAAGAACTACCCGCGCCGAAACTGGATATCAACTTCCCGATTTCTTGGTTTGTTGAAAACGCGCCGTATACAGTTATTCGTCAACAATGTGGTGATACGATAACCCTTGATCGCGCGGCACTGGTTGATTGCAGCCCGGCTTATAAATTGGTTTCGGCACTCACAGCCGCCGGATACGACGTTAGTGCGGTAAGCGCTGAGCTAAAGGCGCTGCGCACCATCATGGCTGAGCAGAGCTGGGCGATGAAAGAAATGGCCTCATACGTCGCTGTTCGTGATAAGGCATGTCATCGCATTAACCTGTAACCGATATCACGATTACCACAAACCCGCTTAACTGCGGGTTTTCCTGTTGCCATGTATGACGGAGGCGATATGTACACACGCGAGAGACTTGCAAGACTTGAAGCCACAGACGAACTGCGAGAGCGAAACATCCGAGGTATTGAATCCGAGCTGAAAAGCATCAACCAAAACCTTTCCTCAATGGAAAAGCGGTTCATTGATAAGATTGACGACAACCAAAAATGGCTGGTTGGCCTTTTGGTATCTGCAATACTCGTTCCATTATTCATTGCTTTAGTCACCAAGTGATCTGTAACTGTTCTGTCGTCGCGCGATCCCTGCTGACCTCTCCGTCAACAGGTGGTAGGATTTGACCATCTTTTACTGATGGGGATAGGGATATGAAGAAGGTGCTTTTTGTGGTTGGGGTTTCGCTATTATTAGCCGGTTGCGCTCAAGAGAGACCTTTGACGTCATATGATGATGCAGGTCTTTGCATTTTAAAAGGGCAGGCTATGGGTTACGGGAACACCGAAATCATCCCAAAAATACAAGCTGAGTTTTCACGCCGAGGAAATCTAAGTATCACCAAGGACGACTGTGAAACCTATATCAATACAGGTATTCAAGATGCCAAGGTAAAAATGAAAACAAGCGACAGCATCATCCAGCAATCCAATCAGTCGATGACGATAAACGCAATTCAAGGCTACTAAATAACGAATCAAAATGAACCTCGCTCCGGCGGGGTTTTTTATTGCCCGGAGAAAAGATGATGACCCAAAACGTCGGTGATATTGAATATGTGATTAAGGCCGATACCGCTCAGTTGCTGCGAGCTGATAAGCAGGTGGTTAATGTCACCAACAGCATGGAGTCAGGATTCAAAAAGGCCGATAAATCTGCTGATGCCCTTAATACGGGATTAACAAAACTTGCATCGACACTCAAGCTGGTTATTGCTGCTGGCACTCTCCGTGAAATGGCTCGCATGGTACAAAGCTACCAGGAGATGGCCGAACGCGTACAGATGGCGACCTCCAGCCAGGATGAGTTCGAGCGGGTACAGAAGCGTCTACTTAATACTGCTAACGGCACTTATCGTTCGCTGGCAGAGGCCCAGGAGCTTTATATCCGTAGTGCTGACGGACTGCGCAGCATGGGGTACTCCACCGAACAGGCAATCGACGTTCAGGACTCCATGTCTTACGCGTTCGTGAAGAACGCCGCATCTGCCGAGCGTGCTGATTCTGCTATTAGTGCCTTCACCAAAGCGATAAACACCGGCACTGTATCTGCCGACCAGTGGGAGTCTATCACCACAGCCATTCCGACAGTCATTAACGATATTGCTACAGCTAGCGGAAAATCAGCTGCAGCAGTCCGCGCTCTTGGCGCATCAGGTAAGCTTACAGCTTCGGATCTTACCGAAGGCCTGAAGCAGTCACTCGAGGCAAACACAGCTGCAGCTGCGGGTATGTCTAATAATCTGGTTGATGCCAGCGTCAGGATGCGGACCGCCGTTACCTCTATGCTGGTGGCAGTTGAAGGGCAGACCGGAGTAATTCAGAACTTCACAAACAGCATCATCGCCGCAGCCGATACGATCCTGAGCTTCTCTGAAAACTCTGAAGCCATGAAGGGATACATCGACAGCGCAACACTGGCCGCCAAAGCATTCGCCCTGGTAATGGCCGGGCGCTATGCCGGATCGTTGAAAGACGCAGTAAGTGGCAAGCTTCAGTCTGTCGCCGCCACGCGCCAGCAGACCGCTGCAGAAAACCAGTCTGCGCAGTCATTACTCATTGCTGCTAACGCAGCGCAGAGAAAAACTCTTGCTGACAAAGAAGCGGCTTTCTCAGCCGTTGCGCTGGCTCAGGCTGAACTGAATGTTGCTCGCGGCAGTAGTGCTGAAATGACGGCGCTGGAAAATCTCAACGCAGCAAAATCACGTGCCCGCGCTGCTTCGCTGGCGTTGGTGGAAGCCGAAACCGCCCAGGCTGCAGCTACTGCAAGGGCTGCGGCTGCGGCACGCGCTGCGTCGGTGGGGTTTGGACTTGCTCGTGGCGCTCTCTCGCTGATTGGCGGCCCGGCGGGTGTTGCAATGATTGCTGCATCCGCGCTGCTTTACTGGTGGCAAACTGCCAAGCAGGCGAAGGAAGAGGCGGTTGCTTTTGCTGATGGTCTGGACAAGCTCAACAGCTCTATGAAGACGATGAGCAACACCCAGCTTAGAGGGGCTATAGCAGACGCCAATATCGCCCTGAAAGGGCTAAAGGCAACCATAGCGGATTCAACCGATGAGATTGAAGATCTCACTGCTAAACGTGATGACTACATAAAGAAAGGGAGCCAGTTCAATACAACAGCAGAGCAAGGTAATGGGTTACTCCAGAAAGCAGCAGAGCTGACCAATCTGATAAATCAGAAAGAGCGCGATCGTGCGGAAAATCAGGACAGGCTGACTCGTACAGCCCAGGCCCGCGATAGCATGGAGAACACTCTTAATAACAATATGCTCACCTCGATGGGGGTGCATGATCGCCTAATAGAGAAAGGCTCTACCCTTGAGCAGGTGCAAGGGGCTGTGGCCAGAGCCTTTGGCAAAACTGCCGATGAAATCAACCGGGCCAATCAGGCCGGGCAGAACTTCAATCCCAAATCATTACAGATCGCCCCTCCAACTGCCGATGGCGATAAAGTAATCCTGAACCTTGAAGAGCAGAACGAGCTTCTGAAAATACAGGATGAACGCCAGCGGGCAGTGGCAAAAGCCAGAATGGCGGCATCTAAGGTTACTGACAACCCTAATCAGATCGCGTCTGCTGAGCGTCTGGCTGCAGAGAATTACGATCTACAGGAAGCTGAGGAGGCACGACGCAAAGCGCAGCAGCAGAATGAACAGCAGGGCAAAAGCGCAGCCACTCAGATGGAGGCCAACGCCCAGAAAATTGCTGATTATAAGCAGCGCGCAGAAACTGCTGCCGGGGCAACACAGGATTTGTCACGCGAACAGGCCATGCTAAGGGCTGAGCAGTCTCTTAATAAAAGCGCTACGGCTGGGCAAATTGATGAAATAAGAAAATATGCTGCCGCAGAATGGGACGCAGCTAATGCTGTTAAGCAGCGCCAGCAGGCAGAGCAGGGGAAAAAATACGCAGAGCAGGAAATTGTAGCGGCAAAGATTATGCCTGATGCAGTCACCGGCGCTGTGGTAGATCCTTTAGCGCAAATCGATTTGCAGGAGCAGCAGAAACTGGCTGCTCTAGCCAAGTATCAACAGATAGATAAGCAGAATACTCAGCTATATGAAGATGCAAAGACAGCTATTCAAATTCAGGCGTCGAACGCAAGAAGAAAGATAGCGATTGACGAAGCCAACGCTCAAGCCACTGCTATAGGCGCAATCCTTGGTTCAGCCTCACAAGGTTTTGATAGCCTTGCGACAATGATTCAAAACACTTCTGGGAAAAGTAGCGGCGCGTATATTGCAATGTTTGCCGCGGCAAAAGCGTTTGCCATAGCACAATCGACCCTTAGCCTCAACACGGCGATTATGCAAGCCATGGCCGATCCGACTGCTCTTACGCCAGCACAAAAAATGGCGAACTACGCAGCCATCGCCTCGGCCGGTGCTTCCCTGCTTTCGAATATTGCAAGTGTCAGCATGAGTGGCGGTCGTCGCTACGGCGGTACGGTTTCTGCTGGTAACGCCTATCGTGTCAACGAGGATGGCCGTTCTGAAATCTTCCAGACCGCCGGGGGGCAGCAGGCATTCATCCCGAACCAGTCAGGGAAGATTATTCCTGCTGATAAGG
>OGST01000424.1_pt1 | contig 25359 bp, 20 predicted proteins | sample 1574021 | NCBI WGS metagenome assembly OGST01 (sample SAMN03295847, study PRJEB24534) | human gut metagenome | isolation source: fecal sample 7 from infant 6 | host: Homo sapiens | place: USA: Pittsburgh, PA | collected 2014-07 | reverse complement strand
GCCTACTTCTGTCTGAGGCTGGCTTCACCCGTGCCGACGCCGCCCGAGGCATCCACCTAACGGGCGGGAGAGCCGCGAAAATCGCGCGCGAGGCAGGCGTGGAGTCGCTCGTCCTCACCCACATTCAACCCTGGACCGACCCGAAGATCGTCATCGCGGAGGCACGTGAGGAGTGGGACGGCGCGATCTCCACCGCATACGCGGGAGCGACCTACTCGCTGTAAGGATCTGCCGCACGGCGGGCAGGGCCCAATGAAGCTAAGCACACCTGGGGCGGAGTAACGGCCCTGAAGCGCAGAAATCCCTGTTTTAGTTAGCTTTTGAGGGCCTCAACGATTCGCGGTGCAAGGGCCGTGAACGCCTTAGCCCGATGCGAAATCTTATTCTTTTGTTCCGGGGCAAGCTGCGCATTTGTCTGGCTCATGCCCTCCGGTACGAAGATCGGATCGTAGCCAAAACCATTGTGGCCACGCGGCTCGTCAAGGAGCGTGCCGCGCATAACCCCAACCTCAACCGTTTCACTTCCACCCGGCATTACTAGCGCGGCAGCACACACAAACTGGGCGCCTCGATGCTCGGCATGAACGTCGTGTAACTGCCCCAATAAGAGGTTCAGATTCCCCGCGTCATCGCCGTGGTGGCCCGCCCAACGAGCGGAGAAAATCCCCGGTGCACCGCCTAAAATATCCACGGCCAGGCCTGAATCATCAGCAACCGTAGGCAGACCCGTTGCCGCAGCCAGCGCCCTCGCCTTAATGAGAGCATTGCCCTCGAACGAGGTCGCGTCTTCAACTGGCTCCGGCACATCAAAATCGCGAGTAGTGGCAATCTGATCCGCCGTGAGCGCAGGCATCAGGGGAGTGAGGATTGCGAGTAGCTCATCCACCTTATGTCTGTTCCCAGTAGCTAAAACCAGCTTAAAATCGGGCATCGTCTTGCCTCCTGCACATTTGTTTCCAGCTTCTACCGATCTTCGGCAGGGCCCTTTTCCTCTCTGGACGCCTGCAATTTTGCGTTGAACCGTTACAGTTCCTCAGCTAACGCAGCCAACTGGATATCACGCAGCTGCTCACAGCCAACCTGGGCCAAACCAAGTAGCTGGTCAAGCTCACCTCGGTCAAACGGGGCGTGCTCAGCCGTGCCCTGCACCTCAATGAACTTACCCGACCCGGTCATCACCACATTCATATCCGTATCAGCGCGCACGTCCTCCTCGTACGGCAAATCCAACATTGGCACGCCATCGATAATGCCTACTGAAATAGCCGAAACCGAATCCGACAACACCTTACGATTTGCCTTATCAGGCGCGATCAAACCTTTCTTTTGTCCCCAGCTAATCGCGTCGGAAAGCGCCACAAAAGCACCCGTAATTGACGCGGTACGAGTGCCCCCATCGGCCTGCAAAACATCGCAGTCAAGAACAATCGTGTTCTCACCCAAAGCCGCCGTGTTCACAACCGCGCGCATACTGCGGCCAATAAGACGGGAAATCTCGTGCGTACGGCCCCCAATCTTGCCGCGCACAGACTCGCGCTGCGAACGCGACGAGGTTGCACGCGGGAGCATCGCATACTCGGCCGTCACCCAGCCCTCGCCACTACCCGTGCGCCAACGCGGCACGCCCTCAGTCAAAGACGCCACACAAAGTACGCGAGTATTACCAAACTCGATCAGGCAAGACCCCTCCGCATTATCAATCCAGCCGCGCTGAACCCTAACTGGACGAAGCTCGTCAAGCGCGCGCCCATCATGCCTAACCATTGAAACATTCTTCGAATCACTCATACTTCAACCGTACCGCGTAATAGCGTGGAAATATGAACATGCCACTACCGCTCTCACAAGGCAACTGGGACCCCTGCACCTATGCGCGCCCATTCATTGACCCGCGAGCAGTCGCCAAACGCGAAATCCCCGCCAAAACAATGTACGACACCATTGCGCAACACTGCGGCGACCTCCAAGTTGAAACCACCTTTGCCTACCTGATCAGTGAACGAGGCCGGTTCATCCCCAACTCTCAAGGCGGAGCAAGGCACCGCCTCGACGGCGTGGATCCGCACCAGATCAAACGAGTTTTCTTTCTGGGAGCGCAGGGTCGCGCTGCCCTCCTCGGTATTCAACTACACCCCACAGACAGTGACGGATATGCCGACCTGCGTCAAAATACCCACCTTGACCCAACGGATGTGCAACTGCTGGCAACCTGCTCCGGGCTGGCAAACTGGCACGACAATGGCGCTTTTTGTGCGCGCTGCGGCGAGCGCACAACCTACGCAGCCGCAGGGTGGGAGCGCAAATGTCTGGGCTGTGCGCGCATCGAATACCCGCGCACCGACCCGTCAATAATCGTTGCGATTCACGATCAAAACGATCGCATTCTGGTAGCGCACAACACGCGGTGGCGGCCAACATACGCCTCCCTAGTAGCCGGATTCATGGAAATGGGCGAAGCACCCGAACAGACCGTCGCGCGAGAAACACTAGAAGAAGTTGGACTACACGTCGACCGGATCGAATACGTCGCATCCCAAGCATGGCCCTTCCCCCGATCCCTCATGCTCGGCTACCGTGCGCGGGTTGTGGACGGAGCCGGGCTGGAACCGACTGTGGACGGAGTCGAGATCGACTGGGCCCGGTGGTACACGCGCGAAGAATATGGCGCCGCCCTTAAAAATGGGCAGATCGAAGCACCCGGCCCCATCTCCATCGCCCGCGCCATCATCCGCCATTGGTACGGACAGCCCCTGCCCGGCGACGAGTAGCCCCTTGCGGGCGCGCCGCTTTGGCGAGCAGGCGCCCCCCAAGCCTGACAGCGGCTTTGGTTTCCTCTGCCCCGAGTAGCCACCCCCTGCGCAACCCAGGGCAACAAGGAGCACCTTGACCATCGCGCGGTCACTCGCTCAAACCGTCATCCACCGGCCTGAAAACCGGGAAAAACCACGCGAATTAGGCAAATTTTGCAATCCACAACCAACGCGCCCACAATTTGATGTCCGTCCCCTAACGCATAATGGTTGAGGACAGGAGGTAAAGCAGATTGGGACAAAATCCAGACGCCCTACTTGAAGCACTTGACCCGGAGCAACGCCAAGTGGCCATGCAAGTGACCGGGCCGCTATCCGTGCTGGCCGGTGCCGGAACCGGTAAAACCCGTGCCATAACTTACCGGCTTGCCTACGGCAGTGCTATAGGTGCGTTTGATCCCGGTTCCGTCCTCGCTGTCACCTTCACCCAACGCGCCGCCGCCGAGATGCGCACGCGGCTGCGAGACCTGGGCGTGCCCGGCGCACAAGCCAGAACTTTCCACTCCGCCGCACTACGCCAACTTCGCTACTTCTGGCCACGAGCTATTGGTGGGCCCATGCGGCCCATCATGGACTACAAAGCACCCATCGTCGCCAATGCCGCCAGACGCCTAGGGCTGTCCATAGACAAGACCGCAATTCGTGACATGTCCGCAGAGATTGAATGGGCAAAAGTTTCCATGATCGGGCCCGGCGCGTACGTTGACGCTGCCACAACGCAGCTACGCGAAGCGCCCGCCGACCTCGACCTCGAAACCATGGCAAACCTGCTGGCCGCATACGAAGATTCCAAAGACGAACGGGGCGTCATCGACTTCGAAGACGTCCTCCTTCTGCTAACAGGCCTTCTTCAGGAACGCGACGATATCGCGCGAGCCGTGCGATCCCAATACCGCAACTTCGTTGTCGATGAATTCCAAGACGTGTCAGCCCTTCAATTCGCGCTCCTCCAAGAATGGCTCGGCGGCCGGCACGATGTTTGCGTAGTAGGAGACGTAGCCCAAACAATCTACTCCTTCGCCGGAGCAGACCCGACCTACCTCGTAAACTTCGAAAAATACCATCCCGGAGCGCGGCGCGTGCAACTCAACCGAGACTACCGCTCCACGCCACAAATCGTTTCAATCGCTAACAAAGTCCTCGAAGGAGCCGCAAGCACCCGACGCAGAAATACCGCTGCGGGCAAAGGAATGCCCGAAGGTGCCGTTCGGCTCAAATCGCAGCGCCCCTCAGGGCCGGCCGTGTCTTTCGCCTCCTACGCCGACGACCAATCCGAAGCAGCCGGTATCGCCGCCCACATCAAATCCCTAACGGAAGACGGCCTACCACTTCAAGACATAGCGATCCTCTACCGCACTAATGCACAATCCGAAGCCTTCGAACAAGCGCTCGCGGACGCCGGCATAGGTTTCATCATTCGCGGGGGAGAGAAGTTCTTTGAACGCGAAGAAATTCGACGCGCGATCGTGATCCTGCGTCAGCTGGTACGCATTAACCTGCCCGGTGCTGCCACGAATTCTGGAGGAGGGAGTGAAGCCAGAAATCTAGACGCACCCGGTAAACCAGAACAGGTGGACGCTAGCGGACTGGGCCTTGAAGAGAACACCGTCGAAGCAGTCAAGAACGTTGCTTCCGGGCTGGGATGGACGGTGAAACCTCCATCAGGGCAAGGTGCGGTACGCGAAAAATGGGAGAGTCTCGACGCCCTCGTGAACCTTGCCATCGAGCGAGAAAGTTTGCCTCTCGCCGAGTTTGTGCAAGAGCTCAATGAAAGAGCCGAAGCTCAGTTGGCCCCCACTATTTCAGGCGTCACCCTCTCATCACTCCACGCCGCGAAAGGTCTGGAATGGGAAGCCGTCTTCCTCGCGGGTACATCCGAAGGTTTACTTCCCATCTCGCTTGCAAAAACACCGGAGGCGATTGAGGAGGAGCGGCGTTTGCTCTATGTGGGAGTGACCAGAGCAAAAACGCACCTCGTGGTTTCCTACGCCAAATCGCGCGGAGCAGGCAGAAATAAGACGCGTGAGAACTCGAGATTCCTCGACTCGATTTGGCCCGTTGAAGAGTACAAACCCATCAAGCCTAAACGTGTCGCTCCCAAGTTGAAAGACGAGCTTGCCGACGCTCCCGAAGATGTAAAGCGTCTATTCGAAGAACTCAGACAATGGCGCTTGCAACTATCGCGGGAGATCTCTAAACCGGCGTACACCATATTCACCGACCGCACGCTTATGACCATAGCCGACGCGAAACCCGAAACGCTGATTCAACTGCGGACAATCCCCGGTATTGGAGCCACTAAGAGCGAAAAGTACGGCGCCGATGTTCTGAAGATTATTCGGGACTTCGCGGGGGAATGAAACGCGGGTGAGGGCCGCTTTGTTTATGCGTCCGGGGAAGCGCCGCTTTGTTGCTGCAGCCTCGGCGCTCGCCAGGAGGCGGGGGCGAAAACCTGCTTTGCGCTCCCACTGCAGCACTAGCGTGTTTCCTCCATTTCGCTGACTTATCTTTTTAGTCGTGATCCGATTGCTTGTGCACCGGAACCTTCACACTGGCTGGCAGGCCAGTGCATGAGCATTCGCGGTGGATCGGCCAGCTGAATCTATCCACAACAAAATTCTCGTCAATGAACCGCACCTCACCCGGCGGTAAACCGTAACCGTCAATCTCGTTCGCCACCAGGCGCGCCGTCATCATTGCCGAGGCTGCTATCAAGTCAGGGGAGAGGCTCGGAAATGGTTGATGGCGACACTGAACCTGCAACGCGGGCCACTCCTCATCGACGTCGCGTAAGTTGCGGTCCACGCACTCCAGACACGGGGATCCGCCCGTGCGGACAAATGGGCCAACCTGGACATTATCCTCGTTAAAAATTACTGATAGTAACGGGATACCCGAATCCTGCCACTCACGGATTAGCGAGTATGACGATGCCCTCGCGAACAACGCAATAATGAGATGTGGTTCAGATGCCAACGGCTTGCCCAGACCGACACTCCGATTTAACGTTGTGCGCGAAGAGTTACCCATGTCATCGCCCAAATACCGCAGGTCAAGTCGTTTGATCGACGCGCCGCGAAGCGACTCCACGAGGGCTGACAAATAGGTCCTCATCTTGAGGAACTGCGTGGGATCGCCACAACTGTGCGCCACTATGTCAACGCGGATCTGCTCGCGTTTGCCGAGGGCGTTGGTGGTGCCATCTCTTCGCATTAGTCGCTTACTGTCACTGGTTGACTGCACCTCTGCGGCAAGCTGGGTTAGATGGCGCTGTTTTAGTAGATCTTCAAGCTTTTGGACGCGAGCTTCAGAAATGTTGCGCTTCTTCGCGCGTGTATGTGTGGCTGTGTTGGACGAGTGGAACTTCAAACTCTGCAAGTAGGACTGCTCGACGGGTTCAAGACCGGTGAGCACTGTGCTCGCTGGCCCCATGCCAACTTGAACGTCTCCGTTCGCGCGAACAAAAACGGCTGTTCCTTCACGAAGCTGCATTGCTCCTCCTTGGATCCGCGTGGGGCTCTAATTGTGGCAACCGGGCAGCAGGTTGACCGGGCTTATGTCTTTCTATAGGGTTCACGATTCCAGAATGTGATGGCAGGGTCCAGGGGTGAGCCGCCGCTGTGGAAAACCGCTCTTTCATCGATTCAGACCCAAAGCGGCCAAAACGGGGTGCTGTTTGGACAGTTCCCCTCACGGATGCAGTTGCAGCCACCGCCTCATGCGTGATTCAGACCCAAAATGGCGGAAAGCAGTCTCCAATTTGCCGCTTTCCCTCACGGATGCGGTGAGGGGTTTCGACTCTTGATGGTATTCAGATCCAAAACGGCCAAAACGGGGTGCCATTTGGACAGTTCCCCTCACGGATGTAGGTGCAGCTAAGACCTGTTGCGGTATTCAGAGGTGAACTGGCGGTTAAAGAGCCCAAAGATTGTAGCGCGTCCCTATAACTGTTGGTGAATCTGTCTTAGCTTTGCCGCCTATCTCGCTTACGGCGCAATTGTTGCTTTCCGAGTTCTACATCCATTGTTGAAGGTCGACATGAGCAATATTCAGGTGATTATCCTCGGGGCGGTTGTCGGAGCTATCTGCGTCGGGCTGATTGAGGTTACCTGGAGGGTTCTTGACAGATCCAGAGATCGCCAGCCGGTTTAGTAAATTTTCTCTCCTATCCATAGGCACCGATAATCCATAGGGCATTCACAGTTTTTAATTTTCCGGGCTACTATTGAATGTTGATCACGGAGATCATCCGTCAAATAGACGTTTTTGTGGGAGGCATCATGGATGAGTTCTTTTGGGGCGTTGAGAGCCCTGGCATGATCGACTGGTCGACTATGCCGACATACAACACGATTATGGCGGTGGCAGCAGGTGCTGCGCTGATCGCTTTGGCGATGATGCTGGGGGACTTGAGGAAGTCGCTGGAGGGCAAGCCGTTTAAGGCTGATGGCTACTCGATGGCATTCGGTGCTCTTGGGCTGATTCTGGTGACTACCGGTTTCCACATGACCACTACTTGGCCACTAGCCGCTGGAGGCTTCGCGTACGACAACATTATCTTCGGTGAGACCTGCCTCGGTTTCGGTGCGTTGCTGATCTTCGCATGTTTTTACCTTTGGAAGCGTCGTAATGACCTTATGGAGTCTCAGGACGCTTACTCAGATCTGCTGAGTACTGCTAAACCACTTTCCATCTTCGCAGGTGGTTTGGGCTTGGGTCTTTGGGGTATCTCCCTGGCCGGCGTCATGTACAGGCTGTTCACCGCGCCGCCTCAGGAACCAATCTCCGGTTTCTTCGCTACCTGGCCTTGGTTTGAAGCAATCTTCATGTCGGTCTTCTTCTTCGTCATCGGCCTGGCTTGCGTGCTGTTCCCGTTTGGCGTTTTCCGGGCTTCGAATGAGGCCAACAGCGAAGCTAAGGGCGGCGGCCTGATGGCTCTCGTGATGCGTTTGTGGATGATTTGCGGAATTCTGATCGGTCTGTTCGGTTGCCTGAACTTCTACACGCACATCGGACTCATCGTAAACACGATGTAGCATTTCGTAACTTCAAAAATGCGGGGGCCTTAGCTCCCGCATTTTTGTATCAGGACGGATAAGAGAGCTCCCGTCGAGACGTTCAGAAGCAGTAACGCGAAGATTCTGGTGAGCATATTGTCCTTGACCCTTCAACGCATCGGTTGCTAGCTTCTTGCTTTTGAAAGCGCTGCGGAAAAAGATGATTCCGCCGCCAGCGGCTAGGACACCGACGATCAGGCCGATGAAAAGGCCGATGACGAGGGCGCTGAAGCATCACGCCTTAACGCCCTCTATGGGAATATAACTAATCCCGGAAGTCACGGATGCCTGGTATTGCCTTCGCTACCGATCCTCGTCATCATGAGAGGCCGCATCATCACCGGAGTCCTCGGCGGACCCATCCCGGCTATGATCCGAATCCGACCCTTCAGCACCAGACACCGACCCCCTATCCTGAGAGCCGGATCCGTTGGCATCAGAATCTGACGCATCGGAAACGCCATCGGGGGAGCCGACGCGCTTTGCATCGCCCTCCGAATCCTGGCCCGGCTCAAGTCCCTCAGCCCAGCCCAGGGTGCCCTCCAACAACTGTTCCAGAGCTGCGTCAATGTCTGCATCGGCGTCGGCCTTTTGCTTACGCGCAAGAAGGAAAGCCTCTGGGTTGGCAAGCTCCGTAGCCGTTGGAGCAAAGTCGGGGTGATTCCAAAGCGCATCGCGCTCACTGCGGCCTCGTTCGCTTGAAACAATCTGCCAAAGCTGCGCGGCATTACGCGCCTGACGAGGACGCAACTTAAGGCCGATCAGTTTTTCAAGCATCTGCTCCGCGGCACCGCCCGAAATGCGCCGGCGACGCATCAACTCGCGCAACTGCTCAATGTGTGGCAGGTACGGGCGACCAGCTTCGAGAGTGATCACCTCAACCCAACCTTCTACGAGCGCAAGTTGGGTTTCTAAATCCTCAAGCGCCTTCTCCTGCGAGGGAGTGGGCTCCCCGTTGAACGCCCCAGCCGTCATCGCATCCTGGAGTGCCGCCATGTCTGTCGGGTCAATCGAAGTGGCAGCCTCGTAAATCGCATCCGTATCAATACGGATCTCGGCCGCGTAGTTCTGCACGGACTGCAAGATTTCTGACCGCAACCAGGACACGGAATGGAACAGTCTGGCGTGCGCGACCTCTCGTAATGCGAGGAACTGGTAAACCTCATCCGTTGGGATATCCAGACCATCCACGAAGGAGTTCACATTAGGAACAACGAGGGCAGTGCTACCCCCATCGGTTAACGGAATGCCTACATCGGTTGAGCCAAACGCTTCATGAGAGAGACCACCGAGGGCCTCGCCGATCTGGCCGGCAAAAACCGCTGCGGAGAGACGCTCCATCATGGGTTGCGCCTGGGTGAACATGGCAGACAACCCCTCCGGCAATTCGCCGATTCCCTGATTCGTCATCTGATCCATCTGCTGCTTCAAAGCATCCGAGAGGGCGCGCGCCGCATTCGCCGCAACCGGCTCGACCATCTGCTTCCACGTGTCAAGGGTGTTGTCCACCCAGTCAGAGCGGCGCCATGCGTGGCGTTCACCTTGCGGAGGAGTTAAATCCGTAACCGCATCCAGCCACAAATCGCCAACCTGTAGTGCTTGGCGGATACGCTGGCCCTCCGCTGCAGAAATCTGCAAGTCGCCGTCCCCCCATGCGCGGTGGCGGGCGATCTCATGGGCCATCTTCCAGTTGATTGGACCGCTACTTGAACTCATCATGTAGTTCAGTTGCCCAAGCATCGAGCGCATCTCTTCGGGAGTGCCGGGGAACTTCATGCCGGCGCCCATCGACGCGGGGTCAACGCCGCTAGAGCGCATCGCCTTTATCATCTCGTCAGCAGCTTCACTGCCGAGCATGCTTCGTAGCATGTCCTCCCACGGCGACCTCTTGCTGTGATCGTTCGAGTCAAACATGTCCGGGTTGTTTTCACTCATGTCCTACAAATTACCGCCTCTTTTGAAATGTCGCGCTGAGAGAGCGTGGGATGAGGGTGTTTTTGGCTGGTATTTAGCGGTTTAGCCCGTAGCGAACTGATTCTATACGTGAAGGGAAGTGGTGGAGAAGAAGGGGTGTAACTGCCGGGGAGTGAACCATGGCATTCACGTGCGTGAGGGGAAGTGGGCTGTAGTGCGCGAGATTACTAAAGATATGAGATGGCATTCACGTGCGTGAGCGGAAGTGGCTGGTTTCGTGCTTAGACCCGCCACTTCCGGTCTGAATGCCGAAGGAGCGCTTGGTTGGAATCAGCTGCGTGAGTGGAAGTGGTCAATCAGACTCCCTTTTCGACCACTTTGTATCTGAATACGCATTGGTGAGTAGAGACTTAACTGCATCCGTGAGGGGAAGTGACGGTTTTGGGGGCTGAACCTGCCAGCTCCCCTCACGCACATAATGACCCCGCGCCTCTTTACACTTGGAAAAGGTCGAGTCATTCGCGCAAAATGGTTTCGGCGGTCCACACAGTGCTAGACCGGTTGGAGGAACACATGGCTATCGAGTATTACAACGCTCCCTCGGAAATGAACGAGGGCGGCGAGAATCGGCCTGCTCATGCGCGTTCCCTCCGTAGAAAAATCGGACGGTGGGGTGCGCTAATAGGCGCGTTAGTTCTGGTCGGGGTCATTGCATTCGCGGTTCCGATGCCGTATGTGATTACGTCTCCGGGGCCGACGTACGACGTCCTCGGTTCTATGAATGGTGATCCTGTAATCGAAATTGCCGCCCCCGACGTTGCGAAGCAGTCCGAGGGGCAGCTACGCATGGTCACTGTGTCGAGTTTAGGCGGTCCGGATGCACACGTGTCCCTCGTGGATTTTCTACTGGCGAAGCTAGATCCGTCGAGCAATGTAAGGCCGGTGGAGGAGGTCTATCCGCGTGACCTTACCCGCGAAGAATTGGATGAGCTCAGTAAAATCCAGATGACCTCCTCGCAGTCGACCGCCGCCTCAGTGGCGCTGGAGGAGCTCGGCTACGACGTGGACGTGACCATGACGGTTGCGGGCGCAACATCGGGATCGCACGCTGAGGGTGTGGTCGAGGAGGGCGATGTGCTCCAAGCGATCATCACTCCGGATGGGGAGAGGCATGCGGTTGACCGACCGTCGGTTCCGTTCGCGCTTCCAAAGACTCTCCCGCCAGAAACACCCGTGAAACTGGAAATCTTGCGTAACGGTGAGAAGAAAACCCTTGCTATGCGCACCTATCTGCCTGAGGAGGCGGGGCCGGACTTTATGGGTTCTCGGTTCGGTATCTACCTGAGCGCGGACGTGAAACTACCTGTCGACGTAACAATTCACCTGGAGAACGTCGGCGGCCCATCGGCCGGTTTGATGTTCGCACTCGGAATCATAGATAAGTTCACCGGCGGCGATTCGACCGGCGGTGCGATTATCGCGGGCACCGGCGCGATCGGATATGACGGTGAGGTGCAGCCAATCGGCGGCATTGTGCAGAAAATGTACGGTTCAAAGCGCGATGGTGCCCAATGGTTCCTTGCCCCGAAGTCGAATTGCGACGAGGTGGTGGGAAACATCCCCGATGGCCTAGAGGTCTGGCCGGTTTCGACGCTTGCGGAAGCACGCGAGGCGGTGCAGGCCATCTCGAAGGGAGCCACTATCGATCACCCGGTGTGCGAGGCCAAATGATCCTTCGCCGGGCATGAAGGCGCTTCGGGTCCTCTCCCACTGGCCCAGGGTTCCTGCGGCGTACACCATTCCGACCCAAACTGGCGTGTGCCCGGCTTCGATTAGGCTCTTCCCCTCACAGACGTGGCAAGGCGATTACTTATCTACAAGTATTCAGACCCAAACTGGCAAAAACCGAGCGCTGATTAGGCGCTTCCCCTCACGGATGTGGTTGAAGCCGTATCGTTTTGCGGTATTCCGAGGGGAACTGGCAGATTCAGCGTGCAAAACCGCCACTTCCCCTCACAGAGGTAGCTAGGCCTACGCTTGCCGACGAGCATTCAGACCTGAAGCGGCGATTCTCACGCCGCTTCAGGTCAGTTCCCCTCACGCACCTTCACTAGCGCGAGGAGTGTAGAACAACTAGCGCGAGACGTGTGAAGCCGCCGTAAGAGCTGGAGGCTAACAGCCGCAGCCGCCGCCCCCACAGCCAGCGTCGCCGCCTTGTCCGCTCCCGGAGCCGCAATCACCTCCGGACCCGCAGCCGCAGCCGCTACCGCATCCTCCGGACCGGCGCTCTTCGGCGGGCATGAACGTGGTGAACAGAGCTTCAACCAGGCCAGGAACGAGGTTGGTGCCTTCGGCAACCTCATCATTGTTGTCATGGGAGCGGGCTCGCACAGCACACCAGGACTCCCCGGTGCGGAGAACGCCTGCAACAATGCGGACCTCGTCCCGGTCAGGGTGATTAGCGAAGAACTCGACGGCCTCTACAGGATCGGTGGGCGCCTGCTCCTGCACGGCGGGCGGAACCATAACTCGTTCGGTGGCAACTGCCGCGCCGGCAACCGACTCGGGCCAGCCCAGTTGTGCGAGGGTTTCCTCCAGGTCCTCGCCGGGCAAATCCTCCTGAATGACTGCAGTGAGTGCGGTCTCGGTGCCGTCCCAGCTGGCCTCGAGGTGTGAGCGCATGTCCGCGGGGAGTTCCTCCAAAGCCAACAACTCTCCGGTGGGTACCAGTGCGTAAACAGTGGAGGCATGATCCCAACCTAAGGCCGAGGCCGCTCGCTCAATCTCGTACACAGCGTGCGTGAGGCCCAGCTGAGCGCCGGTCACGCCATTTGATTTGGGTGAGGCTGGTGTAGCCTCGTCCTCGTTGAACATTGTTCACTTCCTTTGTCCGTAGCTCGCCCTACACTTGAACCAGAACGTTCAGCCCCGATCGGCACGGCGTAAGGCAGGTATGTTATGCACCATTATTCCCGTGTGCCTTATGTCTCGCCAATCGGTAGACTGGACGGACGATGTAAGCAAACTCGCTAGTTTTCGAGAGGAAAAACGTGAGCGGTTTTCCATTCCAGGGCTTTCCTGAGCCGCCCAGGCCGCAAAAGCCCAGTCATCCTAAGAAAGGGATGACGCCTTTCCGGATCACAATCCTGGTGCTTGTGATTTTTGGGGCGTTCATCTACGTTGCGTCTGATTTGTGGACGCAGGTCCTTTGGTTTAACCAGTTGGAAGCCCAACGAGTGCTGTGGACCAAGTGGCTGTCGATTCTAGCGATTGTCGCTGTGGCAACGGTTGTGAACGCCACTATCGTTGGTCTGAACATGAATTGGGCGCACAAGAAGCGTCCGCGTTCCATGCTTGGAGCCCGTAGCGAAAGCATAATGCAGTACCAGGAAAAAATGACGTCGCTGCGACGCATCATTTTCTGGGGTGTTCCGCTGGTTATCGGTCTATTCACGGGCCTCGGGCTTGCCGCCGATTGGCGACAGATCATCATGTGGATGAACCGTACTCCGTTCGGAATTACGGATCCGCAGTTCAACACCGACGTTTCGTTCTACGTGTTCACGTTGCCGCTCTTGAAGATGATCCTCTCGCTGTTCACAACGGTGTTTGTTGTGAGCCTTCTAGCTTCCATCGTGGTGCACTACCTTTACGGCGCTATTCAGGTGGCTCCTCGTTTTCGGGTTACGAGGCCGGCTCGACGTCAGGTTGGAATCCTTGCGGCAATCCTGTCGCTAGTGGTCGGCCTGCGCTACTGGATTGCCCCCTACCGGGCGCTGGTTGAGACCACCGGCTCTCCTTCGGATGGTGCCCTGTACACGCAGGTTAATGCTTACATTCCGGCGCAGCTGATACTCGCGGTTATCTCGGTGCTTGTAGCGATACTCTTCGTGGTTGCGGCCTTCCGCGGCACATGGCACCTGCCCGTGGCGGGTGTTGCTGTTACGGTGGTTTCCGCCCTTGTTCTGGGAATGGCATACCCTGCGCTGATCCAACAGTTCAAGGTGCGTCCAAACGAGCGCGCCCTGCAGTCGCCCTACATTCAGCGCAACATTGACGCGACGCTTGCGGCATATGACCTCGAGGATGTTGAAGTTCAGACCTACGCGGCGAGGACTGATACCGCCACTGGCCAGCTCCGTGACGATGCGGCGTCAACGCAGCAGATCCGTCTTATTGACCCGGACATAATTTCACCGACTGTTCGACAGCTAAAGCAGTCGCGCTCGTACTATACGTTCGAGGATCAGCTGAACGTTGATCGTTACGAGATTGACGGTCAGAAGAGGGACACGGTTATCGCGGTTCGCGAGATCGACCTCGAGGGCCTCGACAACAACGAACAGAACTGGGTTAACAGGCACACCATTTTCACGCACGGATACGGCGTGGTGGCCGCTTACGGCAACAGGGTTGACTCGAAGGGTGAGCCGCAGTGGTGGGAGGACGGTATTCCTTCCACCGGCGACGTTGGAGAGTATGAGCAGAGGGTGTATTTCTCGCCGAACTCGCCCGAATACTCGATTGTTGGCGCTCCTGAAGGATCCGACCCGCTCGAGTTGGACTATCCCGATGAGCAGTCCGGCGGCCAGGTTCCAACCACGTTCGATGGTGATGGTGGCCCGTCCATTGGTAACTTCTTCAACAAACTCCTATTTGCAATCAAGTTCCAGTCGACGAACATCTTCTTCGCGTCTCAGATTAACTCTGAATCGCAGATTCTGTACGACCGTGACCCGGCACTACGAGTTTCGAAGGTTGCACCCTACCTCACGCTTGACCGTAGGCCCTACCCGGCAGTGGTAGACGTGGATGGTGACCCGTCCACGCCTAAACGCCTCGTGTGGATCGTGGATGCTTACACCACGTCGAACCACTATCCGTATGCGCAGCACGTGAATGTTTCCGCAGCAACTGCGGATGCCTCCACGCAGGATTCAGCGCTGTACGCCGCGCAGCCGAACATCAACTACATGCGTAACTCGGTGAAGGCAGTGGTTGATGCCTACGATGGTTCAGTTTCTCTCTACCAGTGGGATGAGGAGGATCCGATCCTTAAGTCCTGGATGAAGACCTTCCCCGGTCAGGTGAAGCCGCTCGCGGACATTTCGGGTGACCTGATGGCGCACCTTCGCTACCCGCAGGACCTGTTCAAGGTTCAGAGGTCGTTGCTTGCCGCATATCACGTGACCGAGGCCGGCGATTTCTACACGGGCGGTGACCGTTGGAGGCTGTCCGAAAACCCCACGTCAGTGCGAAACGTTGATGGCTCTACGCCAGTTCAGCCTCCGTACTACTTGACGATGCAGATGCCGGGCCAAGAAAGCGCAGAGTTCTCACTGACCTCGGTATTCGTGCCGGGCGGACGTGCGGATCGAGAACCGATGGCAGGCTTCCTCGCTGTTGACTCTGAGACGGGGTCTGAGGCAGGTAAGGTGCGTGAGGGGTATGGTCAGTTGCGTCTGCTCGCGCTTCCATCCTCGACCACGGTGCCGGGGCCGGGCCAGGTGCAGAACAACTTCAACGCGAACGCGGAGATTGCGCGAGAGCTGAACCTGATGGACCAAGAAGGGTCCGAGGTAATCCTCGGAAATCTGCTGACTCTGCCTGTTGGTGGCGGCCTGCTATACGTGCAGCCGGTCTACCTACAGGGTACGGGTTCAACCAAGTACCCGGTTCTGCGTAAGGTCATGACCGCGTTTGGTGATTCCGTTGGCTTTAGTGAGACGCTTGAGGGCGCCCTCGATATGACATTCAAGGGTGACTCGGCGGCGGAGCTAGCTGAAGGCACGGGAAGTACGGACGGATCCGGATCGGGAGACGGTGAGGATTTGGACCTGTCGACCCAGCAGAAGCTGACCAGCGCCTTGCAAGGTGCACGTGATGCCATCATTGCGGGTGAGGACGCGATGAAGGCTGGCGATTGGGCCGAGTACGGTAAGCAGCAACAACGCTTGCAGAACTACTTGACTCAAGCACTGCGTTTGCAGAACGAGCTGGACACGCAAACTCAGCTCAGCCCTGAGGAACTCACTGTTGACGCGCCTGAACCGACGGCCGCGCCCACTGAGCCGGAGGGCACAGCCGCTAAGTAGTAGGGCAAACCTGGGGCCTCCCGTCTGCCGCTGACAAGCTGGTAGGCGGGAGGCCTTGCTTTACCCCGGGGTGGACGCCGCGGCGTTGCCTCCGGCGATGAGGGCTCATGGGCCTGGCTTCGGCCCGCGCTTTTGGTGGGCCCGGCCTCTGCATACGGCTCGAATTCTCGGTTGGCAGCTATAAACCACGTGCCCGACGGGAAATGCCTATTTTGGTGGTAATTCTGGCCGGTTGGGTCGGAATGCGGTCACAAACGGATTGCCTTGCCGCGCTGCGTGAGAGAAAGTGCCTGATTTCTCCCTCGTTCTCGCCGTTTTGGGTCTGAAAGCTAGCGGGGCGCTCGAGCGCCTAACGGTTTCGAGAGGAGAAGTGCCTCCATGATCAGGATTTTGTGTCACTTTGGGTCTCGCACGCGATCGGGACGCGCATGACATACGGTTGTAGCGGGTAGCCAGGAAGGGAGGCCGTTTTGAACCTAATCGTCGAGGTAGCAGATATAACTTTGCTCGAAGTCGATGTGATTGTGAATGCGGCAAATTCCTCGCTGCTGGGAGGAGGCGGGGTTGATGGCGCAATTCATCGGGCAGCCGGTCCGGGTTTGCTTAAAGAATGCCGCAAGATACGGGACACGGAGTTGCCGGACGGGCTACCAACTGGGCAGGCCGTAGCTACAAAGGCTTATGAACTGCAGGCACTTTGGGTCATCCACACGGTTGGTCCGAATCGGCATGCAGGCGAGGGAGATCCGCATCTGCTCGAGTCGGCATTCCGGAGCTCTTTGGAGTTAGCTACACAGTTGGGTGCCCGATCGGTGGCTTTCCCAGCTATTTCTGCTGGCGCCTACGGTTGGGGAATGGACGAGGTCGCGCGGGTCGCGGCTTCAGCTGTTATGGCCTGGAACAGTGCAGAGAATGGTGCTTGCAGGGCTTTACAAACGATTATTTTTGCGGTTACGAATGAGAATGCTCGCGCGATATTTGAATCGGTGCTAACTCTAGCGGCGGGCTCGTTCGAAGTTGATTAAGGAGGACGCTGATGGCGTGGGTGATTCTAGTGGTTTCCGCGATGTTTGAGGCCATGTGGGCAAGTGCATTGGACCGTATGGCGGGTGGTGCTCTTACGTTGCTAAATGTGCTGAGTTTTGTGGTCGGTTCGATAATCTCTGTGGGTGGCCTGTATTTGGCGCTACGTGACTTGCCGGTTGGAACGTCCTACGCGATTTGGGTTGGGATTGGTGCGGCAACAACGGTGTTGTGGGCAGCGTTCGCTGGGGTTGAGACACTAACAGCTTTGAAGTTGGTCTTCATTGGCATGATCGTTGCTGGCGTTGCCGGCCTAAAAGTTGTGTCATAGCGCGGGGGCGCATGCACGAGTCTTGAAATAGGCTTCCCACACATGGGGTGGTGCTTCGTTTCAATGTTCAGATGAGGCGTCTCGTTAATGCTCCGGGAAAGTATCTGGATCTAAGCTTGCCGAGGCGAGTGGACAGGCTCCCAGATTTGAACTCTCCCCAGGTGAACCGTTCGAGGTGTGGGAGTTTGCTGCGAATAGTCTCTTCTCGTTGACGCTCGTCATGTAGGACAGTCTCGGGACTGACCAGGCTGCCGTCGTATTTGATCATGCCGTCAAATTCGAGCGCTAGCCCCTTCGATGGGTAGGCGAAGTCCGCGAAGTAGCGGCGTCTGCCTTCTCCGATTTCGAATTGCTCGGTGGCGGGAGGAAATCCAAAACGGTGAAGTTCGAGTCTTAGTAGCGATTCGCCGATGCTTTCCGACCAGGGGGAGATGAGACGCAGATTGCGGCGTGCGCGTCGTTTGCCACGGTGATCTTTTCGGCTTGCCAGGATTGTTTCGAACCTTAGAAGGATGGTCCTAAAGGCTGTTTCGACGGCTGCCCGGTCACGTTTGTGTTCACGGACGCGTTGTTGGATGAACCAGTCGACTATGGGCACACAATGGCGTGCGGGGTGGCGCGCCAGTAGCTCCACACAGAGGTAGTCCCACCTCAGCGTTTTCATGCCATCGATTGTTGTGTAGGCGGACGCGGGAAGGGTTCTGGAGCTTCGTTTGACCACTGCCTCGTGGATTCGAGGCAGATTGTGGCTGTGCGTTGGTGCGGATGCCTCTAGGCTTGTTCCGGGCGATCCCGAGGGTGCTTGTGCGGGCAAAAGACCGAGGGCGTTGCCGAACCACTGGTAAGTGGCCTCGCCTACGAAACGTAGTTTGCATTTGGAGTGGTGGCGGGAATGCTTTACTCCTGTGATGAGCTCGATTTCCCAGGTTTTGTGTGGGATCGGTGCGCCGTGGATGAGGGCAGCAATGATTCCGTCTAGGGTCGTGCCTTCGGCGGACATATCAAGTACGCGGCGGGCGCGCTCCTTTTGGACGGCTTCCCAGATTTCCCAGGGGGCACCGGGTTGAATTTGCGCCCAGAGGCCGTAGGCGAGTCTGACGCGGCTACTGTTTTTGCGCCTCGTGATAGTGCGACCTGATTGCGCCCATGTTGCGATGTCGTGAATATTTCCCATGCGTGAAAGGGCATCATGATTGCGATTTTCGAGGGGTGCTATCCGACGAGGGGTGTGGATTCTGTTATGAGAGCCCGGCTTGGGGAAACTGGTAGGGAATGGAGAACATGTGAGCAGGGGCGGGCCGGCGATGGAGGTGCGGTCGGAGGCAGACTATGCGGGGCTGGGCCGTATTCAGACGGGAAGTGCCAGGAATCCGAGGCGGTCAAGACGGTTTAGGTCGGAATCGCTACGAATCCGCCTCTGCACGATCGCGATTCCGACGGGAAGTGGCATATAAGGAGACTTTTGTGGCACTTCTGGTCTGAATCGTGATTTGTCCTGTAACGCAAAGCAGGGGGCTAGTTTGCGAGAGGACGCCCCCACCCGTCAACTTTCCACTTCGGGTCTGAACCGAACAGGTACATGATTCCCTCCAAAATTCCCCACATGGCAACGATGGGAGCGAGCCCCAGTGCAGATAGCAAGGTAATCAGCAGCTGGATAACCGCTAGTTTGTATTTACCTAGGTAAAAATTCTGGGTTCCAAACGCGCCTAGCAAAATGGCCAGCACGCCGGCCACGACCCTGTCTTTTTGTGGTTTGTCATTGGCATCTCTGTGCTTGTTGCGGCTGGCATTTAGGGTCTGAAAAGTGTTTCTTATCTTCCTAACCGCAGAGTTTTTCGAGGCCGCCGCCATTTCACTTGTTGTATCTGGTGAAGGTTCAGGTCGCTTGCCCGTGTTTTTCTGTGAACCACCCGGCGGCAGAGGTGCCCGGTATGAACTGCGTTCTGCGCGCGAGTGGCCGGCATTGGCATTACCGCTCACTCGGGGCTTGCGCGGTGCCCGTGGGGAAGTGGCGGAGGCGTGCTCGATGCGTGCAGCATCTCTTTGGAAATCATTGTCTTGAAGCTGAGGGAGGTTGTATTCGCAGGTAGTTTGGGTCTCAGACTCGTTGTGTGTCGCGCCTTCCTCGGTGTTCCAATACTTTTCAGGTTGAGGAAATGCGCTCATCGGGGCACCTCCTCTCCAACCGGTGTTTGGCTCTCGCTCGCGATTCAGATCCATAGTGCCAGAAGTTCTCTTAAATTTTTCAAGGCGTGCCTTCGAAACGCAGATTGTTATCTTTTTCGAAACTGGCGCGACGTCGAGCTGGAGAACCGCTCATTTCTAATCCGAGTTATTCACAGAATTTTGAGACGGTCTAGGAATTGGCGCTCGTATGTCGTACTTTCCTTGTACAGGTTTCAGATTCGAGGAGTTCAGTGCGATGCGCCATCCCAAAACCATGACAGCTGTGGCCATACTAAGTTTGTTTAGCGTGGGCATCGCAGGGTGTTCTTCACCGGGGAATAACGGGGCTGAGGAGGCCCAAACTTCTCTTGCTTCCCAAGCTGCAACTGAAGCCCCAAGCGCAACTCCGACAATTCCACCGGCAGACGTGCTATACCCGCACCCCAAACCAGAAATGCCGGCCGAGGCGCACGAGCACTCCGTACTAGGAGCGCAGGCGTTTTCTGTGTACGTCCTGGAAATGTTTGGATACACAGGTGCTACTCAGGATATTGAGGCATTTGCATCGTTATGTATGGATGACTCGGTTTCCTGCAATGGCTTCTTAGATCACATGAAAGCAACGAAAAAAGAGGGTTCTTATTACGAAGGATATGAGCTTCGAGTAGTGAGTGTGAATGGAAGTCTATATGGGGGCATTCGCCCTGAGGTCGAATATGGTACTCAGCTCGCAGCTTTTGTTCCGGGGCATGTGTTCCACGATGGTGCGACGGGCGAGATAGTTAGGTACGAGGACTCAGACATCATCGGTGCGGTAGAGGTTGTCTGGAGTGACGGATGGAAAGTTGCTGAGCTCCAGATGGAGGGGGCAGACGATGATTAAATCAGTGACAACGGCGCTCTCTCGTTTGATCCTGGTGTCTTTGTTAATCCAGGGGAATACCTCGTTTACACAAGGGGATAAGAATGGGTCGTTGACTGACATTCCCAAGCCGCCGAGTGCTCTTGCTCCCATTTCTTCCCCTATCTTTCCGGTTGTCGGCATCTATGATTTGGGTTTGCTCCCTGATGGTTCTAAGGGCGTGCGGTTTGATTCGGCTGGTAAGGCGGGCTGGGACACGCTCGAGGTGTGCAGTTTGCGCCGGTTTTCAAATGGCAGTCATGCGCATCAGTTGTGTTTTGATCCGGTTACTGGCCGGGTCCAAGCTCCAACCGGCGGCAGCACCACTGATGGTGGAGTTGAGTATCGTCCGGTAGATCTGTCACAAATAGTTGCTAAAGCGGTCGATGACGCAAACTTGGCAGGCATGCGAATAAACATTCAACCCAACAAGGGTTGGGTTTTTGCCACGGTGCCAACAATTGTCTACATGACTGGGGAGAAGCCGACTAACTCGGTAAACGTCGATGGGTTTGACGTCACTGTAACTTGGAGCGTTCGAGAGCACCAGATCCAGTTCAACGAACCCGGCGGAGGTGCCTCTGAACTGGTTGTTTCCACCGATGGCGCGCCTTATCCGAACGAGTCAATCACCTGGACCTACCGCAACGAAGGCCGAACTCACGTGTCCGTGACAACCGTGTGGGACGCGAAAGTTAATGTAGCTGGTTCCAGTTTCGACATGCCGAAGCAGCGTGCCACCACGTCCACTAGTAGCGAGTTCGAGGTGCGCAAGCCCATCATCTCGCTGACAAAACCTAGCTATTAGCCGCCAGGAGCTCGAATGATAATCCGAGCGTCAGCAGGAGCCTAGATGACCTCGTTTGTCCTCTGTAGACGCGAACAGCGTGCAATCCTGGTCAAACACGGTGCAAGCGAAACTGTGGCGTGGCGAGGGGGCCAGCTTCATCCTCAAAAATTAATCGACGTAAACCCAAGGCGAGCCGTCCTCTGTGCGGATGAATCGAGAGCGTTCTTCCTGTACGCCCGGGCCTTGCGGGGTGAGGTAGTGGGCGCGGAAGTGGACCATGCCCATGGAGTCAGGTTGTTGCCCCTTCACGGTTTTGATGATCTCGAGGCCTGTCCACGTGATGGCGTCGTCGAAGGTGAGGGAGCTCGGTCTGGTTTTCGCATGCCAGGTACGGAGCAGGAAGTCGCGGTCTTTACGTGCAAAAGCACAATACCGGGCGCGCATAAGGAGTTCGGCCGTGGGCGGGTTGCCTCCCCGATGGAACGGGCCACAGCACTGTTCGTAGGGTTTTGCGGAACCACAAGGGCACATGGTTTCTCTCTCTGCCGGTATTCAGACCTAAAGTGACTCTACCGAAATCTTTCCGACCTAGAGGCCTCTACCGCGTGGTGGCAGCCTGCTTATTATTCAGTCGAGCAGTATCTGCCCAATGGCTCGTCGCAGGGAATCGATTCAGACCCAAAGTGGCTAAAACAGGCATCTAAACTGGCAGTTTCCCTCACGATTGTGGCTGGAGCATCGGCCTCGCGCGCGATTCAGACAGGAACTGTCAAAAAATCGGCAGAAACAGGAGCTTTCCCTCACGGACGTGGTTGCGAGCCATGTCAAGATGACAAGTTGAGGTGCCTTGTGTCGTAGGGTAGGTTCGGTCTCGCAACGGAGCGGTCGCTCAGGACGCATGCTAACAGGGGTGCGGATGTCGCTAAGGTGCTGTCGTTAGAGAAGAGCGAGCAGCCGGGAGGCAGGTCTAATTTGCCGGCTCCCTCTGGAGGCAGGGCCGTATAACGTCAGTTACCGCAAGGATTACTGTCAGGTTTGATGCTGGCGCACCCTTCGCTTTGCGCGTCCTGGATCGCGCTGTCTGGATCCCAGCCGTTTGACGCAAGATACTGGATCTCCGTGTAGTTAGTGCACTGCTTCCCAACTACGATGATGTCGTTGCAAGAGGATTTTTGTTCCGCTTCTTCTCGGCGTTTCTTGGCTTCCTCTTCCTTCTTCATCTCCTCTTTTTTCTTGTCCAGCTCGTCGCTGTATTTGTCGATGGAGCCTTTGAGGGCAGTGGAGTAGTGTTCCGCGTTAGATTTTATTTCGCTTATTCGGTCGAGTGTCGCGTTGGCCGCGCGCAAATCGTCAAGACTTTTCAGCTCGCTGGGCACCTCGGGTATTTCGGGCGGCGAGTCGACCAGTCGTTGGGCACCCATCAGTAGATTTAGTGATCCTTCGACCTTCCCGTACCCTTCGGAGGTGTTTGCTTTCGCTAAGCTCGCTTTCGCGCTAGCTAGAGCCTCCGTAATCGCGGTTCGGTATTCGCCGTTCTTCTCACTGATAAGAGGCGCAGCGTAATTTAGTACGCCTTCGGTGAGTTTTTGGACCGATTCGGTGAGGATTTTTGTGTGCTCCTTGGCTTCGCGAGTAGCTCTAGTTATGGCCTTCGCGTCGGCAGCGGAGGAACAAGTCGCGATGGCTTTGGGGGCTTCGCTCAGTGCTTCTCGTGTGGCTTTGATGAGGGGAGTGGCTTCGTCGCTGGTGGAGTACCCAAAGGAGTTTTCGTCGTTGAAGAAGTTGAGTAACTCCCGCGCTTTCACGGCTTCTGTTTCGTACTGCTTTACAACGGCTGCGTGGTCTTCGGTGGCTTCGGCGCAACTGTTTTGCGATTTTGTCAGGTAGTGATATGCCATGAAGCCGAGGCCAAATACTAGCGCCGCGACGAGTAGCGCTGAAACTAAAATCTTTCCCGTTTTCATGGTCTTGGCTCCTGGCCGCCACCTTTCTGTGAGCGTTCTTAGCACAAGGATAAACAGTTTTTATCGGGAGCGGTACATCTTCAGATTCCTCGCGAGGTTGGTGTGCTGAAGAAAAAGCGCTGAGATTTCCTCTAATTCGTGCGTGGCGGACGGGGCGAAGTAGAGAAGATGAAAGGAGGCGTGGTTGGGCGCCGAGGGGAAGTAGCGGTGTGGTAGTTGTGCGTGAGGGGAAGGAGCAGTGCTGTGATGGTGCGTGAGGGAAAGTGGTCATCTGGGAGGGGTTTCTGCCGCTTTGGGTCTGAACGCTGGCCCAACCTGCCAGGTGTATGACCGTGCGTGAGGGGAAGTGCCTGTTTGGGCTATCAGTTTCGCCGCTTTGGGTCTGAATCGCGCTGGAGGAGGCAGCTACAACCTCGACCGTGAGGGGAACTGTCGTTTTAGGACCTGTTTTAGCCACTTTGGGTCTGAATCGTTGAAGGTGGCGGGATGAGCTTTGGCCTGGATGCTGTTTCATCGGCCGACGTGTTCACCCTCAATTTGGTGGCTATCGTCGTGCTGTTGCAGAGCAACAAAAAATCTCGCCACATTTCGATGTGGCGAGATTTGAGTGGTAGCGGGGGCAGGATTTGAACCTACGACCTCCGGGTTATGAGCCCGGCGAGCTACCGAACTGCTCCACCCCGCGTCGGTATTTCAACTTTATGAAACCGGTGGCTGGAATTCAAACGCTTAGCGGGTGCTGTTCGTCACCACTTGCTAATCGGAGCTCGGAAAAGAAGTTACCAACGAACAGAAATGCGCATTTGTGAGATCGCGAGGACCTCACAAATAAGCAAATGAAGCTCAAATTTCAGCCTACACGCGAGGGGGAGGAGGGCTGGCGTCGGGCACCTTCAACGAGAGGCTCGATTAACGGCGATTGTAGTAGTGCAAGTCCGGACCCGTTCCGGTGGGGCGCGAGGTGGATGAGCGCGGCCGCGATCGCAAGGCGCCCGCTGGTGAATGTGGGGCTCGGTAGCGAGCGAGAAAGTATATAGGGAGCTTGCCTGGCAACTGCATGCTGCCACGTTGCGCGCGAGGAAGTGGCCGGGAGTATGGTGAAGCCCATGGGAATGGCGTGGGCGCTTTTGGTGATTGTGGGCGCGACATTGGTGGCGTCGGGCGTTCAGAGCATTGCTGGCATGGGCTTTGGGCTGGTGGCAGTCCCGGTGTTTATTACCTTGTTTGGTCCCGCGGAAGGGGTGCTGTGGGGTAATGTTATTGGCTCGGTGACGGCAGGGACGTTGCTCCTCGAGAAGCGTAAGGACGTGGACTGGGCGATAGCGATTCGTTTCACCGTGGCGGCGGTGCCGGTGATTTTCGCGACGGTGCTACTAACCCGCAACTTGGATGCGTCCATGATGGACATTGTGGTGGGGCTGATAATGCTGACTCTCGTTGCGTTCACCCTTTTTGCGCGAAATATGCCTCGGGCGCAGGGACGTCTCCCCATGTATTTCACCGGCGGAATGGGTGGATTCTTGTCGGCGTCGGTGGGGCAGGCGGGGCCGGTCCTTACGGCGTATGCGCGGGCGGCGCAGTGGCCGCAACGCAGTTTCGCTGCGACGTTGCAGGTGTATTTCTTGGCGATGAACGCGGTGAATATTCCACTGAAACTGGCAGTTGGGTATGGTCCGCGCGACGGGCGCCTGGCAGTTGCGACCCTCGTGGCGGGTCTTGTCGGGACGGGGCTTGGCACCGTCGCGGCGCGTAAAGTCTCGTCGCACATCACTAAGCAGCAGGCACGCAATTTTGCGATGATCGTCGCGTGCGTCGGGGCCACTTTGGTGTTTGCGCGCGGACTCGTTAGCGTCCTCGGCTAGGGGCCTGAACGGGTAGTTCCCGTCGCACAGCGCCTAACCGCAGTCGCCGGGGCGTTCTTGATGGCGAGGGGTAGCTGCCTCCTCGTGAATGAAAATCTCGTTGAGCGAGGAACGCTCGCGGGGCGAAACCCCCTGGGGTATCGTGTGGTGGGTGAGGGAGGAAGGTGAACCATGGAGAACTCGACGGTAAAGGTGCTTTCGCAACCAATGCCGCAGGGGCTCGGCGCCGACTACGTTGGTGCGACCGGCGCGAGGAGGGCGGAGCGGCGCAGGCGCCTACTGATCGCGACGGCATGGGCGGTAGGGGTTTTGCTTTTCCTGGGACTGCCAACGGACCTGATCCCCAACCCGATTTTTGGGCGCGAAGTGCCTATTCGCTGGTGGGAGTACCCGGTTGTGGGTGCAACGACGGCACTCACGTTCGCGTGGTTTGCCGTGCAGGC
>OGST01000421.1_pt1 | contig 25526 bp, 24 predicted proteins | sample 1574021 | NCBI WGS metagenome assembly OGST01 (sample SAMN03295847, study PRJEB24534) | human gut metagenome | isolation source: fecal sample 7 from infant 6 | host: Homo sapiens | place: USA: Pittsburgh, PA | collected 2014-07 | reverse complement strand
GGGAACCGCCGTGGTCGAGCCGCGTATGCGAGCCAACCTCACCGGCGCGATCGGACGCGCCACCAAGAATCCCTCGCGGTCAACAGGACAACTACTGGCAGCGCTTGGTACGACCTCGGTGAAAGTAAACAACAAAGGTAATCACAACATTAAGGTCGGCTTTGCTGAGAACCGCCGCGACGGCAGAGCGAATGCGTTGATCGCCAACGTCTTCGAACACGGCCGCAGCGATCAGCCTGCACGCCCGTTCCTTGCACCCACAAGGTCGCAAACCCACAGGGGTGCGATCGAGGCCATGAAGGCGGCGTTGACGGCGCGGATTGAGCAGGTGGGGCCATGACCGCGTTATTGGAACAACTCACGATGATCGCTGACAAGCTTGGTTTGCCGTTCGAAGTCGGCCTCTACACAGCCACGACCGCGCCAGAAACGTATCTGGTGGCAACCCCGCTGACGGACGTGTTGGACGTGTTCGCAGACAATCAACCCAGTATCGAGGTTGAGGAAGTTCGCCTCGCACTTTTCACGAAATCTAACTATCTCGACCTGCGCAACCGGGTCACTCGCGCCCTGCTCGACACAGGATTAACGATTACTGGCCGTACCTATGTCGGCTTTGAAGCTGATACCGGATTTCACCATTACGCGATAGACGTCGCAACCCACCACACCTACAGATAAGGAGAATTTCTCATGGCAACGATTGGCTTAGACAAGCTCTACTATGCCACCATCACTGAAAATCCCGATACGGGTGAGGAGACCTACGCCAAACCCAAACCCCTCGCGAAAGCGATCTCCGCAGAACTTTCCGTCGAAGTGGCCGAAGCGATCCTGTATGCCGATGACGGCCCATCCGAGATCGTCAAGGAATTCAAATCCGGCACCCTCACTTTGGGGATTGATGATCTGGGTGGTGAAGCAGCCGCAGCCCTCACTGGGGCGACAGTGGACTCCAACGGCGTTCTCATCTCCGCCTCCGAGGACGGCGGCAGCCCGGTGGCGATTGGTTTCCGAGCCGCACGCTCCAACGGGAAGTATCAGTATTTCTGGCTCTACCGGGTCAAGTTCGCCCTCCCAACCGAAACGCTGGCCACCAAAGCCGACTCGATCACCTTCTCGACCCCGAGCATTGAGGGCACGATTTTGCGGCGTAACAAGCCAGATGCGAAGGGGCGTCATCCGTGGAAGGCCGAAGTGCTAGAGGGCGGCACCGGGGTCAAACCCGAGACGATCACCGGCTGGTACGCCCAAGTCTACGAACCCGCTACAAGCTAACAAGAGGAGTACCAAGCGATGACCAGCAAGAAGAAAACTGAATCTGTTGTGGAACCAGGGCGCTCCGCCACTGTCACCATTGGCGGGGAGGACTACGAGCTCGTGCTCACCACAAAAGCCACACGTCTGATCGCCGAGCGCTATGGCGGCCTCGAACACCTGGGCAACGCCCTCGAAACGTCTGACAACCTGGGCAAAACGCTCGGTGAGGTGATTTGGCTGATCACGCTGCTGGCCAACCAATCAGTCCAGATCCACAACCACCGCCACCCAGACGACAAGCGCCCAGAACTGAGCGAGGACGAGGTTGAACTACTCACTGTGCCTGCCGATCTGGCGGATTATCGTGGCGCGATCGCCGAAGCTCTCCAGCGCGGCACCCGCCGAGACATCCTCACCGAGCCAGCCCCAAAAGCACCAGCAGCGGACGCATAGTCGATAACGACAATTCTGTGTTCATGCGGCTGACGTATATCGGCATGGCCCACCTTCACCTATCGCGGGTGGAGGTGGGCCTGACCGTGTTCGGGGAACTGTTGGATCTGGTCGACTGCTGGCGGTTAGAAACCGGCAGAGCCCAGCCGCTACGTCAATGGTTCATCGACGACGTGATTCCTGCCGGGATTTAGATACTGTTCCAGTGGACTTTTAGTTCGTGAGCGAATTGTGTGGGCATTGATTGATGCCATTGATGACCCGCGTCTGGCACAACGATGAGGCGGGCATGTGGGATCTGTTGGCTGATGGTGCGGGCGGCAGGAAGATTCGCGCGGTCTTTCGAGCCGCACGCAATCGTCGTTGGAACCGTGATATTTCCAAGCTCTGGCTCGAAATCAATGGCTGATATTTGACGCAGGATTTCCAGCAACTGTTGCTTGGAAATCTGTGGTGGGCACACGAGACGCTCAGGCAAGACTCGCATGAGAACGCTTTGAATGCGCATCAATGCTTTAGGAGAGCGTGCCTGGGGAGCTGAAAGAAACAGCGACCGAACCATGTGCGGGTGCCGAATTGCCAGATCAAGACCCATCACCGCGCCAAGAGATAGCCCAACCACGTCGACTGGATCATTTAGTGATGCGGCGAGTTCGTCCGTGCGCTCATGTAACGACCATGGCGTTCCTGATGGCTGATCGAAAACAGTGGGCGTGAGCGCGTCAATGCTCTCGAACTCGTTGATGACGCCATTCCAGGCTTGCGGGGTCTCACCGAGTCCGTGGAGGAAAAGCACCGGAGTGCTCATCGCTGCAAACCACGAGTGGCAAGGTGCCACGCTGCAAGCCCGATCGCACATATTGCGAAACCTGCTGCATTAGCGATGCCCGTGACGGGATGCACGACACCGCTCATCCACAAAACAGCGAAAACGACCGTACCGATGAAGAGTAAAGCAAACAACGGCCATACCCACCGGCGATTAGTTACAACATTGGCCCACACGATTCCTCCTCATCCTCTAGCCAATTTTAACCCCCAGCAACGCGAAGGAATACAGACCTATGGCTGACTCCAGTTTTGGTTTGAAGATTGGGCTTGAGGGTGAGCGTGAGTTCAAGCGCGCGATCACGGATATTAACCGTGAGATGCGAGTGCTTGGCAGTGAGATGAAGCTCGTAGCCTCCTCGTTTGATAAGAACGACAAGTCCGCCGAAGCACTCACAGCCCGTAACCAAGTGCTGGGAAAAGAGATCGAGGCTCAGAAAGCCAAGATTGAGACCCTACACGCAGCCCTCGAAAACAGCGCTTCCTCGTTTGGGGAGAACGATAGCCGGACGAAGAACTGGCAGATCCAGCTTAATAACGCGGGTGCGGAGCTCAACCGGCTCGAAAGTGAACTCAAATCGAATAATGACGCCCTGTCGGATTTCGGGGACGAAGCAGACGGTGCCGGTGACGATGCTAAAGACGCCGCCAAGGACGCAGGACGTCTTGAGGGTGCGGTGGATGATCTCGGCGACGAGATGGCCTCGACTTCTGGTAAGACCCGCATTTTCGGTGACGTGTTGAAAGCCAACCTTGCCTCCGAAGCCATCATCGCGAGCGTGAAGGGTATCGGGCATGCGATCGCCTCGATCGGTCACAGCATGGCCAAAGCCTTGAAAGAGGGCGTGGAATACAACGCCCGTATGGAGCAATACTCCACGTCCTTTACGACGATGCTGGGTGACCAAGCCAAAGCCCAACAACTCGTTAACGACCTGAAGGTTGAAGCGGCGAAGACTCCGTTTGGTATGGAGGACCTCGCGGGCAACATGCAAACCCTCCTGAGCTTTGGCATGAGCCTGGAGGATGCGAAAAAGCACCTCAACGAAATCGGCGACATCTCCCAAGGTAACGCGGTGAAGATGGAATCGCTGACCCTTGCCTTCGCTCAAATGTCTTCGACCGGCAAGCTCACTGGTCAGGACTTGCTGCAGATGATCAACGCCGGATTCAACCCCCTCGAAGAAATCTCCCGCAAGACCGGCAAGAGTATTGGTGAGCTCAAGGAGGAAATGGCCAAGGGCGCGATCAGCGCTGACATGGTTGCGGACGCGTTTGCTTCTGCCACGGCCGAGGGCGGGCGTTTCTACGGGGCTATGGACGCCCAATCTAAGACCTTCTCTGGTCAGCTCGCGACAATGCAGGACGGGATCGAAAACCTCAAAGGCCTCCTCGCAGGAGGAGTCTCTGAGGCGTTGGCGGGTTCGGTGTTGCCGATGGTCAACGGCTGGATCGACGAACTCACGGCAGCGTTCGAAGAAGGCGGAACACCCGCCCTCATCGACACCCTCGGCACCGTCTTACAGGAAGCTCTCGCATTTATTGCCGAGCAACTACCCATGGTGGTCGAGACCGGCATGAGCATTTTGACCGCGCTCCTTGAAGGCATTATCAAGGTGTTGCCACAAGTAGCAGAAACAGCCGTGACGCTGATCATCGCTTTAGTAGAAGCAATCATCGAAACGTTGCCGTCTTTATTGGAGGCGGCGATTCAGATCATCGCCACCCTCGTCTCTGGGATTGGCGAAGCACTACCGGAGTTGATTCCAGCTGCGATGGAAATGCTCGTGGCTTTGGTGCAGGGCCTGGTCGATAACCTGCCATTGCTTCTTGATGCGGCGTTGCAGCTCATCACCGGTCTCGCCGAAGGCCTCATCGCAGCCATCCCCGTCATCATCGAAGCACTCCCGCAGATTATCACCGGCATAGTGACCTTCCTCGTCGGGGCGATCCCGCAAATCATCGAAGCAGGCATTCAATTGTTGACGGCCTTGATTGGTGCGCTGCCGCAGATCATCACAGCAATCGTCGCAGCACTCCCGCAGATTATTACCGCGATCGTGGGCGGTGTGGTCGGCGCGATCCCGCAACTCATCGACGCAGGGATCCAGCTGCTGACGGCGTTGATTGGTGCCTTGCCGCAAATCATTACAACGATTGTGGCCGCGTTGCCGCAGATTATCGCAAGTATTGTGTCGGCGATTGGTGGGGCTATCCCGCAACTCGTCCAAGCAGGCATCCAACTCTTGACGGCACTCGTGCGGGCGTTACCCCAGATCATTTCCACGATCGTCGCAGCAATCCCGCAGATCATTACCGGCATCGTCTCGGCCGTTGGCCAGGGCATGTGGCAGATGGCGGAGGCGGGCAAAAACCTCGTCTACGGCCTGTGGAACGGAATCCAATCCCTAGCGGGGTGGCTGTGGAATTCGATCTCGAATTGGGCAAGCGGGATTTGGGACTCCATCACCGGTTTCTTCGGCATCCACAGCCCGTCTCGCAAGATGGCCTGGGCAGGACGGATGCTCGTCGAAGGCCTCGCAGGCTCCATCCGCACGGACGGCAACAAAGCCGTCACCGCTGCCACTGGTTTAGCTAGGGACACGATGGACGCCTTCAGCGAGCTTGAAGACGGACTTCATGTACCGATCGACGCAGTGGCAGACCTGCAAGTGCCGAACGTTGACCTCACCCCACAACCCATAGCTATCAATCGCGATACGAGTGGCGGTGCTGATAGTGAGCGTGTGGATGTCGCGAGCATCGTCGACGCGACAGCGAAGCGGATCCTCGGGTCTTTGGATATTTCGGTGACGTTGTCGGATGGGACGCTGGTCGGCAAACTCGCACCCGCTCTCGACAAACAACTCGCGCGCCTTGATAGGCGGCAGACCGTGATGGCAGGAGGCTACTAATGTTTGGCTTCACCCTCAACAGCGCGGTGACGTCGGCGTCGCTTGGTCTGCGACTCACGGCACCGGTGGCGATTCCTGCAGCCGTCCGTGCGGTGGAGGATATTGAAGTCAAAGGCAGAGCAGGTACCCTCACGCGCTTCACGGGCTGGGAGGACACCGAGATCGAGCTCGATCTCGCCGTGCCTATCCGTGACGGGCTCCACCAATACCGGCGAGCCACTCACGAGCTCACCAATGCCCAGACCATTGCACTCACGGCTGAGCCTGGTATTTACCGCAAGGTTAAGCACTGCGAAGTCTCGGAATTGCGCCGTGAGCTGTCGGGGTGGGGGTTCTTCACCGCGCGGCTCACCTGCCAACCCTTCAGCTATTTGTCTGAGGGATTGAAGCCGGTAACGATGTCGGAGTCGGGGACGATCACCAACCCAGGACTTCTTGATGCGGATCCGATCATCACTGTTACAGGCACGGGCATGCTCTCGTTGACGGTGAACAAAACGGTACATCAGGTGAATTCGCCAGCAGGCTCCGTCACACTCGACAGCGAACGCCTCGTCGCACACGCCCACGGGAAAGTCCAGACCGATGCGCTCAGTGAAGCCTTCCCAGTTTTGAAGCCTGGGGTCAATCGGATCACGCTCGGCGCTGGTATCTCGAAGATCGTGATCACGCCGAACTGGCGCAACCCCTAACACCCAACTCACGCAAGTTCCGATGGTCATCCCTTCGTGGGGTGGCCACTGTTGTCTTTGGAAGGCCTCTCATGATTACGGTTCACGACCGCACCGCCACGACATTCACCACCACCGGGCTAGGAGTCTTGGATCGGGAGATCATCAACCCGATCGTGACGGAAGAACTAGGTGGCGAATTCTCCTTGACCTTCACCTACCCAGCAGATGGACCTGCAGCCACGCACCTCGTACTTGAGAACATTGTGGCAGCGCCCGTGCCAGGGTTGGAGCAACGTCAGGGTTTCCGGATTAGCGAGGTCGTCACCACGATCGAAGGTTTGCTGGAAGTAACGGCGTTTCATGTCTTCTATGATCTGGCGGCGAACCTCATCGCCGACACCTACGTGGTCAACAAAACCGCGAAAGGCGCACTCACTCAAATCCTTGGCGCGGCAAACACGAGCCACGGGTTTACTGCTACCTCGTCGGATACGGTGACCAGGTCTTCGGCGCGGTTGGTGCGCATGCCCATCGCCCAAGCTCTGATGGATGCGGGCGAGGACAACACGTTCGCTGCGCGTTGGGGCGGTGAGATCACCCGGGACAACTGGCACATTCACCACGGGCCCATGCGTGGAGCCAACCACGGGGTGGTCATCCGTGACCGCAAGAACCTCACCGGCTTCGAATCATCCATTGACTTTTCGACGGTGGTGACACGGATTCTCCCGGTCGGCTACGACGGCCTACTCTTGCCTGAACTCTATGTGGATAGCCCGAAATTGGGAGATTATGTGGTGCCGCGTATCCGAGTCATCCGCTACGGACAAGTCAAAGCCATCACCGACACGGACAATCCGCGCGAAGGCGAGCTTCCGCTCGACCAAGCCCACTCTGAGCTGCGCCGTCTAGCGGCGGTAGAATTCAGCGCAGGACATGTGGATGAGCCGTCTGGGTCGTACAAGATCCGCTTCGCTGACCTTTCACAAACCCGTGAATACGCCGATCTCGCACGGCTAGAGACCGTGGAGATTGGCGATACCGTGACCGTCCGCCACGCTGATCTTGGTATTGCGCTGACGGCGCGGGTGGTGGCATACGAGTACAACCCGCTCACGCTCCAGTACATCTCGGTCGAACTTGGAACCGTAGCTCGGAAGTTCACGTCTGTCACCCGACAGGTCAAGACCGCCATCAGCACGGCGGTGGCTGCGTCGGATGCGGCAGGGTTCGCGTTGGCTAGTGCGGATGGGAAGAACACCAACCACTACGGCACCACCCAGCCTGCCAGCGCGCAGCTGGGTGACACCTGGTTCAAGCAGAACGGCGAAACCACCGAAATCTGGATATACCGGCTCACCGACACCGGGCAGCCTGGCTGGGTGGCACTCGCTACTGACCTGAACCATGCCCAGATCAGCGCGGAACTCGACGCCGCCCGTGCAGAGGTCGACCACGCCCTCACCGCCGCACAAGACGCACAAACCGCCGCCAATGCTGTCGCCACTCAGATGGCTTCGGCGCAGGTGGAGATCGACCAGGCCAAGGCTGCTGCCGCTGGTGCTACCCAGTTGGCGCAAGACGCCCACGACGTTGCGGTTACCTCGGATGGGCGGCTCACGGTTGCCGTTGTTGACCCGAGCGTAGCGGACGCGGCTGGCAGGCCAGAAGGCGCACTGTGGCAAGTGCGCGTAGACGGAGTGATCGCCCGCCAATATCTCCTCACCAACAACCAATGGGAACAAACACCGGTGGGGGCTGCGATGATCGGGCCGAAAGCGATCAGCCAAGCACACATCGCAGACGCCGCCATCGGCACCGCACACATCGCTGATGCCGCGATCACCAACGCGAAAATCGCCAACCTGTCAGCGAGCAAGATCACCACCGGCTACCTGGCAGCGGCACGCATTCAGGCTGGATCCATCACCTCAGACAAGCTCACCATCGCTAACGGGTTTATTACGAATGCGATGATCAAGGATGCGGCGATCACGGATGCGAAGGTTGGCAGCCTATCCGCGAACAAGATTACGACTGGCACTTTGTCGGCTGCACGCATCGCAGCAGGCAGCATTACCTCGGATAAGCTCACAATCGCCAACGGATACATCACTAACGCGATGATTAAAGACGCTGCGGTCACATCGGCCAAAATTGCTTCGCTGGATGCTGGGAAGATCACCACCGGGACGTTGTCGGCGGCTCGGATTGGGGCGCGGTCGATTACGGCCGACAAGCTCGCCACCAACGCCATCCAAGTAGGCCTGGCAGGCTGGACGCAATCGATCCGAATCACGCCCACGCAGATCGCCTGGTATGACGGGACCACCCTGGAAGGCAAGATCACGAGCGCTGGGATGCAGTTTTGGTACGGCAGCCGCTATATCGGCGAGTTCGCGCGGCGTGCCCATAAGGACAAGCCGAATGTGCAAGGAATCGTCAACCAACTTGCTTACAAAGGCGACTACGTCGCCTGGACCTACCAGAAGGCAGACGGCGGCACCTACTACACGTGTTTGACGTTGGATCCGAAAGGATTGTTTTACGGCAAAGCAGGTATCCACCTAGGCTCCGATCTGCGTACTGGTGGTTACAAGTTCTACACGACCGGCTCACGCTACGTCACCTTGCAAGACTGCACGCTGACGGGCAAGGGAACCTATTCGGGCTGGGTGGGACAAAGCGGGCTGTCGAAGATCGTATTCCACACCTACGACCTGATGGTGGTCACTAACGGCTCGTATTACAACATGACCCGCCTGTTCGACCGCACCAAGGATTTGATGTCGCGGATGAACGCAATCCTGAGCTTACTCAATCAGGGGTGGATCACATCCATCTCCGGGTCTGGGTCGAACATCACGTGGCGGTACTTCTCCAACACTGGCCTGTCGGCCATGTCCACCAACCTCGCATAAGTAAAAGGAAACACTGATGAAGATCATGCTCGCCAACCAGCACCTCCAACCCATCGCCGACCTACTCACCAATATGCCGCTCAAGGCCGCTCAGTCCCGGGCTCGCTCGAAACTCCTCACGCTAGTGAAGGAGGCGATCGCGCGATTCGGGGAAGATGAATACGACCTCGTCACCCACTATGCGAGCCTCGATGAACATGGTCGCCCAGTGTTCGCCGACGACGGCACCTTCATGCTCGCCGACCCCGGCAAAGCGAGTGAATTCCTCGAAGCCCGTCAAGCCCTGCTCGCGTCGATCGCTGAAGTGTCGGGGCCAACCTACGACGGCCACGACAAGGACGTGAAAGCACTTCTTGATGGCTATGAGGGTGAACTGTCCGGCGAAGCGGCCGAGGCCTATGACGTCCTCTACGACGCCATCACCAAGGACAATCAATGAAGGCCGAGGAAGAAAAGGACACAGAACTGACCGATGTTTCAGATGATGAGTCAACGCCTAGCGAAGAAGTGCAGCTACCGATCGTCCCGGTCGAATCCGATGCCACGCCCTCACCACCAGCAGAGGCTATCGAAGCCCAAGAACTCCCAGCGCCCAAGGCGGCGTCCTTCGACTTGAGCCTGCCAATTCTCGAGGTCCTCACCGACCCGACCATGTAGCCCAGTACTACACCAATTTTTGATGCCTGCACCCCAGATGGGTGTGGGCAATTTTTTATGCCCACGAAAGGAAACACCCATGTCTCTAAACGCCATCTGGCACGCCATCCAAACCGGGATCGCCGGTATTGGTGCCTGGCTCGCCGCCTACCTCGGAGGCTTAGACGGTTTGGTTTACGCGTTGATTGTCTTCGCTATCGCCGACTACATCACCGGGGTGCTCGCCGCCATCAACGAACGCCGCCTCAGCTCATCGGTTGGTTTCCGAGGAATCAGCCGAAAGATCCTCATCTTCACCCTCGTCGGCCTGGCCCACCTCATCGACGTCCACATCCTCGGCGCACCCGGAGTCCTACGCGCGGCGGTCATTTTCTTCTACCTGTCCAACGAAGGCATCTCCCTGGTGGAGAACGCCACCCGCCTCGGCCTACCCGTCCCATCCCAAATGCGCGGCGCGCTCGATGCGATCGCCAACCGCGCCGACACCAGGCCCTCACTGACCGAAACAACCTCTGAACACCCAACAGATAAGGAGATTCACTGATGAAGAATTGGCTCGCGCTTGAGGCCGACATCGACCTCATCATGAACACACACTACACACCCGGCCGCAACGGTAGACGGATTGATAAGGTCATCATCCACCACAACGCAGGCAACCTCACCATCAGGGGCTGCTACGACGTGTGGCAAACCCGTCCAGCATCCGCCCACTACCAAGTAGAAACCAGTGGCCGCATCGGCCAACTCGTCTGGGACCGGGACACTGCCTGGCACGCGGGAAATTGGGTAGCCAACACCACCAGTATTGGCATCGAACACGCCGACGTGAGCTCCAGCCCGTGGGCTGTATCGGAGGCGTGCCTCGATAACGGTGCACACCTCGTCGCGGCCGTTTGCAAGTTCTACGGCCTTGGCCGACCCCAGTGGGGCAAGAACGTGTTCGGGCACAAGGACTTCTCTGCTACGGCCTGCCCGGCATCTCTTGCTGGGTCCCAGCACGCCGCATACATGGCCCGCGCCCAGTCTTGGTATGACCAGATGACCGGCAACACCCCAGCACCAGCACCAGCACCAGCCACACCGGACATCGATGCCCTCGCTGATGCAGTGATTCGCGGCGAGTACGGGAACGGTGATGAGCGCAAGCGCCGCCTCGGAGCCAACTACGCGGCTGTCCAGGCTCGCGTGAACGAGAAGCTTTCCGGCAACGCATCCGCCCCGAAGCCCGCCGGGCCCAACATCGACGCATTGGCTGACGCCGTGATCCGTGGCGAGTACGGCAATGGCGAGGAGCGTAAGCGTCGCCTCGGGAACCTTTACGGCGCGGTGCAGGCGCGAGTCAATGCCAAGCTCGGCTACTAACCACACGCGCCACTACGGCGAAACTTAGCCCCGCTTCTACCCGTCATGGGTGGTGGCGGGGCTTTTCATCATTCTTGAGGCTTTCTTACCCGTCCGGATTCGCAGGTGCCCGAGGGCGTATGGGTAGAAGGCCCACACGCGACCTCCGGCGAGGGGTTAACTCGACACTCATTCGTGGCCTTCTACTGAGAGGAGGCCAGTGATGGCGTTAGATGAGAGAGAAAAACAAGCAGCCAGGCGCATGCGCTTGGACGGGCTTGGGTATAAAGCGATCGCTGCACGTCTTACGGTCAGCCGCGACCAGATCCGCGCCTATGTCACCCGTACTGGTATCGAACCAACAGCGAAAGCTGACCCTGATGGGCGGTGGTGCCGCTGGTGCGGAATCAAACTGTCGCAACGCGCGGATGGGAAGAAACCATCGTTCTGCTGTAGTAAGCATCGGCGAGCGTTTTGGCACACCCACCCAGACGCAGGCATCCGCAAAACCTTCTATGAGTTCACATGCGCAAACTGTGGCATGCCTTTTCAGGCATATGGGAACGCGGGGCGTAAATACTGCAGCCATGCCTGCTACATCCGCCACCGGTTCGGCACCAAGGGTGGCAATCGATGACCAAGGGCGTGTTTGATGCCGAGGTTGATCTAGCCAGGGTTGTGGGGTTCATTGATCGGCTCACTGACACTGGTGCACTGACGGACAGTGAAGCCCGCGTGGTGTTGACCCGTGTGGCGGGGGAGTTTCCTGCTGTTGTTGGTGGGCTGATTTTGCGGGTTCGACTGGATAAAACGCGGGTTTAGAGCGTAGATGGATACAACCAGCTGAACCCCTTATTTATTAGGGGAAACGAGCAGTGTAAGGAGATTGAGATACGTGGGTGAGATGAGGGTGATCTCGGCGAGACCGGCACGGCCGCAGCGGTTGAGGGTAGCGGCCTACGCGCGGGTGTCCACTGAGCACGAAAGGCAATTGTCGTCGATCGCCGCCCAGGTATCGTACTACTCCCATCTGATTCAATCCACCCCTGGGTGGGACTATGTCGGGGTATTTATCGACGAAGGTATTACCGGCACCTCCACCAAGCATCGCGATGGATTCAAGCACCTCATGGACACCGCTAAGGCAGGCGGCATTGACGTTATTTTGACGAAGTCGATCTCTCGCCTTGCCCGCAACACTGTCGACCTGCTCGCTACGGTCCGTGAGCTCAAAGACCTTGGTGTGGCGGTGCGGTTCGAGCGTGAACAGATCGACACCCTCAGCGCTGACGGGGAACTGCTGTTAACCTTGCTGGCCTCGTTCGCCCAAGAAGAATCCCGTTCACTATCCCACAACGTCAAATGGGCAATCCGGAACCGGTACAAGAATGGTGGCACAAATTCTTTCGTCGTCTACGGCTATCACTGGGCAAACGGCGAGTTCACGATCATTGACGAAGAAGCCAAGATTGTGCGCTTACTGTTTGCCAATTATCTCGATGGGATCAGCCCGGAAAAGACAGCTGGCATGCTCAATGATCAAGGTGTGCGTTCGCGCGGAGGGGGACGGTTCTACGGGTCCGTGTTTCGTCGCATGCTCGAAAACGAGCGCTACAAGGGCTGCCAGATGCTGCAGAAAATGTACCGCCCCACGATCCAAGCACCCACATGTGTCCTCAACGACGGGGAGCTGCCGCGATACTGGGTCGAGCAAGCCCTACCACCAATCATTGACGAGGTGATGTTTGACGCGGTGCAAGCAGAAATCGCGCACAGGCGTGAGGTGGGTCCGGCGGCGACCCCGTCAAAGAACACGGGCGTGTTCACCGGGCGGATCTGCTGCGGCGCGTGTGGGAAGAACTATCAACGCAAAACCCGCACCTACAAGTCTGGAACCTCGTATAAGTTTTGGCGCTGCTGGAGTGCCTGCACCGGGAACGGCAACCCTTGCGGCGGGCACAACTTGCGCGAAACGCTCCTCGAACAAGCCTGCGCAGACATGCTCGGCACCCAGGGTTTCGATCCTGTCCATGTTGCTGAGCAGGTCGTGATGATTGAGGCCTTCGAGCATCAGCTCACCTTCCACCTCGCGGATGGAACCATGGCACCAGTGGGGTTAACCAGTGAGGGGAGGATGGCATGAGTCGCACCGTCACTGCTATACCCGCGACAAAGAAGCTTCGATCTGCCGCAGTCTCATCTGGTGTACCGGCACGCAGGTGGGTGGCGGCGTATGCGCGAGTTTCCACTGAGATGGAAGAGCAAACCTCCTCGTATGAGGCTCAGATTGACTACTACACCACTTACATTCGCTCACGTTCTGATTGGCAGTTCGCGGGCATGTATTCCGATGAGGGCATCTCTGGCACTTCCATGAAGCGCCGTGAGGGATTCCAAACCATGATCGATGACGCCCTGGCAGGCAAAATCGACCTAATCCTCACCAAGAGTGTGTCCCGGTTTGCTCGCAACACCGTCGACTCCTTGACCACCGTGCGCAAGCTCAAAGACGCAGGCGTGGAAGTCTACTTCGAAAAAGAAAACATCTGGACATTCGATTCCAAAGGTGAACTACTCATCACCATCATGTCGAGCTTGGCGCAAGAAGAATCCCGCTCAATTTCCGAGAACGTCACCTGGGGCCACCGTAAACGCTTCGCCGACGGGAAAATCATGGTTCCCTACGCTTCACTGTTGGGCTACAAGAAAGGCGAGGAGGGAAACCTCGCCATCGACGAAACCCAAGCCCCGATCGTGCGGCGCATTTACGCCCGCTTCCTAGAAGGCGCAACCCCTCAAACCATCGCTAAAGAACTCACCGCTGATCAGATTCTTACACCGCGTGGCAAACAAATCTGGTCGCCCTCGACTGTGCGATCGATCCTGACCAACGAGAAATACAAAGGCGACGCGCTGCTCCAAAAGAGCTTCACTACCGACTTCCTGACCAAAACCATGAAAGTCAACGAAGGCGAAGTACCCCAGTACTACGTCACCGGCAACCACGAACCCATCATCACCCCAGCCACCTGGGACGTGGTCCAAGCAGAACTCGCCAGCCGCGCAGGCAAAGGCACCTCTAATACCCACCCCTTTGCCAACAAGATCACCTGCAGCGAGTGTGGTGGCTCGTTCGGGAGGAAAGTGTGGCACTCCACTAGCAAATACCGCCGCTATATCTGGCGCTGCAACAACAAATACAAGAAAATTCATCGTTGCGCGACACCCCACGTCACCGAGGAGCAGATCAAAAACGCCTTCGTCGCTGCCCTGGCTGAGCGCGTCACCAACACTGACGTTCTCGATGACACCATGTGCCTGCTCGACGAAACCGTCTACGACACCCATGAGTTGGAAACTCAGCAGGCCACACTAGGGGAGCGGATCGAAGAAACGATCACGCTGATGAACCAACTCATCACCACCGCAGCAGCCACAGCCCACGACCCCGACGACTACGACCGCCGCTACCACCAGCTCGAAACCCGACACCGCCAACTCGAGACCGAGCACCAGCACATCACCGACAAGATCGACGACCTGCGCCACCGCCGAGCACAAGCCATCAAAGTCCATGTCTACCTCGCCACCCTGCCACCACTCGCATACAGCGACCAAGCATGGAACACCCTCGTCGACCACGCCATTATCAACGCTAATGGGGCCATCAGCGTCATCTTCAAAGACGAACAATCGGCCAGCTAACTCGCTCACAGCAATAAAAACCAGCAATTCCTACCCCCGTCTTTGGAAAACACCCCCTACCGAATGAATCTGCCCCCAAGCCAGTCTTGTATCAAAATGAGCGTCTAAGTATCCAACATGACGTCGAAAATGATAAGTAGGCGTTTGCGTTAGTGCGTACGCCCCAAGGGGGTCAAGAAAATCGCTTGCGTTAGCGGATTTGGGTTTTCCGTTACCTAGTATCCTGTTTTCCCTGTTCAGGTAGGGTGTCGGGGTTCAACTCGCTAACGGAGATGAAAAATGCGCCTCTGTGACCCGGCGTTAACGGTGGATCAGTGGTGTTGGTTCTAGGTTAGTAAACTTAGAATGATATTGTCTTATTTTCGGGCATTAGCCCGAATACCGCGTTATCGAAAGTGCTTTTAAAGCAAGCGCCTAAAACTGAATTTTGCTCTGTTGCCAGAGAGGGCCTATTGGCATCCTAAGTACGTCTAAGGCCTTGGAGTACACGCCTCCAAGGCCTTAGAGTCAGCGATTTAAAGGGCAAAAATCCCCACGGCTTTAACCGTCAATTTGCGGAGCCACATCAACAAATTCGGTTATAGGCACCGCCTGCTCACGTACCTTTTGAGCTTCGTCTTCGCTAACTATCCCCTCCGCCTTTTCTTCGGCATCACACCGGGCCTTGTAGTTTTCTATCTCATGCGCCTTGGCCGCCTCGTCCCAGCCAAGAATATCCGCAGCTATTTTCGCAACCTCGTCAATAGCAGCCAATCCGCGATTCCGATGCTCGTAACAGAGTCTGGTGCGGCGCGCCAGTAAGTCTTCCACATGCAAAACACCCTCATATAAAACACCAAACGCTATTTCTGCACGTCGAGATGGAGGTTTCCTCTTCGTCCATACGCAATAGGCTGGGCTTAGGCTTCGGTATAGGCTGCGGATTCCTGGGAGAAGCCTGCGTGCTGTGAAGAGCGATATTTAGTTCATTGATGGTGACGTATTTGATGTAGTCGTACCAGTTGTTTGGGAAGCTCTGGATATAGTGGATTTTCTTGTGTTTATTGGAAAATCGCAGGAAATAGAGTGAGAGGCTGAAAGGCTCTGTTCTTAGCTGGATGCCTTGCGATTTTGGGCAATATTTTATGAGTATTGATGATTTCTCTTGTTCACGGGTTCGTTAGGCGTTTTCGCGAGGCAAAATCGCTATCTCTAAACCGGCGAGTACGACTTCCATGATGATTTCAAAGTATTCCTGACTCATGCGGTCTTCATTTTTCGGGTTGGCTAGCGGAATTAAGTAGCCCTGGATGATGTCAGCCAGCGTTGTGGAGCAGACAGCTAGGGGCTGAAGTTGGGTAATCATTTGGCCTAGGTCGTGGCGCTGTTCCTGCTTGGTTGGGCTGCGCAAGTTGCGAGCAGTAATGCTCCACAGCATCGTGTTGATGATAATTGAGTATGCGATGTGAATGTACTTGCTAAAACCAGCATCCCGTAGTTTTTCGTAAGCCACCTCCAAGATTGGTATCAACGCGGCGTTCATATGTCCATACATCAGTTTGTCGGTGACTCCGGGGAATTCAAGAAAGACAGGCCTGACATTTTCTGCTAGGGAGATGAACCAATCTTTCCATTCCAGCTGCTCGTCCGGTAGTTCGATGGTGCTAGTGATCTCGCCTATTACAGAAGCGGTAATGGCGTCACGGTTTTGGTAATGGTGGTAGATGACAGAGGGAACTACTCCCAGACGCTGCGCAAGGTCACGAATCGACCATTTTTCTAGACCGCACTCTCGGGTCAGTTCCATTGCGGTGTACATGATCTTTTCCTGCGTCAGCCAGGCGCGTCTACCCGTGTTTACCCGCTTGTCTTTATTCCCCACGAAAACAGCATACCCTCAACCTCGACAATACTAGAACATTGTTCTAGTATTGTCTCAGCTTGATTGGTAGCTCACTTTGGAAAGGATGTTTTAATGTGCGCCACTAATGAACGAAACGAGAAAGTCGAATCAAAAATAACGGGACTGTTTCCCCTGTTTTTGACGGTGCTACTGGCATATATGGGGCAGATGATTCTTAATCCAATTCTGGCTCCACTATCGCGCGAAATCGGGCTGAAGGAATGGCACATTGGCGCCACCATTTCGTTAGCAGCCATAATGTTTTCTCTTACCTCCACCAGGTGGGGACGGGTCTCATTGCGATGGGGATCTCGGCGTATCTTGCTTATTGGCATGCTTGCCGGAATCCTGGCTCTAAGCGGATTCGCTATGGTGGTGTGGCTAGGATTTAAGGGTCTGCTCACCGGCATAGCGTTGATCATAGGAGTAGTCATAACTAGGGGCGTGCTGTACGGCGGTGCCATCGCATCAGTTTCCCCAGCCGCGCAAACCTACGTTGTGACTCATACCTACAATGAGACGCAACGGGTAAAAGGTCTGGGAGTCTTGGGCGCTGCACAAGGATTCTCGTCTATTCTTGGAGCCTTATTGGGCGGCAGCCTTGCAGCTATAGGAGGTTTCATGATGCCCCTGCTGGTGATGCCTCTGGTCATGCTTTTAGGCGTTGCCGTTTTACTGCTAACATTCAAACCCACAGGTAGCGAAGAAAAAGTCGCTCAACCGGCAAAAGTTTCCTATTTTGATTCAAGAGTATTCGTGTTCCTGGCTTGCGGTTTCCTAATGTTTACCGCTTTTTCTACCGTGGCTACACTTTTCGGCTTTTTACTGCAGGATGTTTTGAATCTAGCGGCCGGCGCCACAGCAGGGCTCACCGCTTTGTGCATGTCAATAATGGGTTTGGTCATGATACTTGCGCAGGCCTTGGTGGCTCCAAGGTTAAACTGGGGTGCTAAAAAACTCTTTAGAAGAGGATTAATAATCGTTCTTCTCGGGTTACTACTCTTGGTTTATCCACTAAATCTTGGACTGTTCATCGTGGCCAGCATCTTGACAGGCTTTGGTCTAGGCCTGGCGATGCCTGGCTACAACACGGCGCCTACTTTGCAAATGAAGCCCGAAGAACAAGGTGGGCTAGCCGGGTTGATTAATGCTAACAATGGTGCAGCCTATGTAGTGGCACCGATAGCCTCCACCGCACTTTACGGACTCTCTCCGTGGCTACCAATGACATGTTGCGCAGTCCTGATAGCTGCGGCAGTTTTGCTGAGTTTTTACCATCCCGAGTTCCGCAAATAATCTCTTTATGATTAGAAGCAAAAACCATAAAAATCCCTGCTAAAGCGGTATTGACTTCAGCAGAACTATGATGTCTAGTCGCTACGAGATTCAAACAAACTCAAACGTCTCAAAAACCCCATGCAAACACGAGGTCATTCAGCTCAATCGCTTGTAATGGTGTGTATATTCTTCTTGGTAATGACCCTGAAGCTATTGAGAATACCTAGTGTTACATCGGCAAGATAGAAAACTTTGTTGAGCGCTTACGCGATCATGACAAAAAGAAGCCGCAGTGGGAAAGAGAATCAGCCAACGAGTGGACAACATCGACCAGGGGAGTGCCAAGCTTCCCGTCATAAACGCGCCGATAGCTTGCACCAAAACGATGCTAAACACGAGTCCGAATGCGATGGCGAGCTTTTTTCGCAGGTGTGAATCTGTGGCGGCTTCTTGCGCGCTTGGCCCATGATCGTGGTGATGCTCGCTCATGATGACCCCCTTCTAGAAACTCGGCTCGTGAATCCCTCGTTCACTCCTGTAGACACATGTCTGAGCAGGCGTTGATTTGGTCAAGGCGGACGCTATGGTCGGCGACCTCGGTAACGAGTTCAGCGTCGTGGGTGATGACAATGACGACGGCACCAGTGTCAGCGAGTTTACGCATTACTCGGGAAATCGCGACAAGGTGTTTGTAGCCAACACCGGACGTGGGCTCGTCGAAGATGTAAACTTTCTTGTTCGCAGCAAGCGCTGTAGCAATAACCAGACGTTGACGTTGCCCGCCAGAGAGTGCTTGCGGATGATCAGCCTCGTGGTCGGCAAGGTCGAGTTCTTCAAGGATCGCGTGGGCATCGATGTGTTGCTTTTCGGCTTTGGTCGTGCCGAGCGTGACTTCGTCGATGACGGTATCTGAGAACAACTGTCGGGTGGGGTCTTGCATGACGAGATATGCGTCTCGGCTGGCGAATTTTTGTCCGCCGAGTGTGATGGATGCATGTTTGGCTTTTTCTAGTCCGCAAACAATGCGTGCCAGAGTTGATTTCCCTGAACCGCACGGGCCGAGGAGCGCCGTGATTTTCCCCGCCGGAAACAACACGTGGTTAATATTGAGGACTGTGTTTCCATGACGGTAGGCAAAGGTGAGGTTGTCGATCGTGAGCCCGTTCCCTGCCGGTGGCGGGAGTTGTGGAATGGGCACGGGAACAAGGGACCGTAGTCCAAGGTGTTTGCGTTCCGCCTCTGGCGTGGCGTAGAACTCTTCGCCGGTTGCGGTGAGGGCTATCTTGCCTTTGTCGAAACAGTAGACACGGTCAGCGATCCCGGAAAGGAAACTTAGCCGGTGTTCAGCAATGATGATGGTGTGTCCATCAGCTTTGAGCCTGGCGATGAGTGTGGCGAGTTGGTCGATAACGTCAGCGGACAAGTTCGCGGTTGGCTCGTCAAAGACGATCATCGACGTGTTGTTGCACATGGCGACGGCGCAGGCCACGCGTTGCATCTGCCCACCCGACAGTTGTGTGACGCGGGATTCCAGCAGGTCGGCGATACCTAACTCGGCTGCAACCTCGTCAATGCGGGCACAGATTTCCTGCGGGTCGCGGCCGAGGTTTTCTGGGCCGAAGGCGAGTTCTTGGCGCACGTGAGTGGTGTAGAACTGGGTGCGCGGGTTTTGAAACACTGTCGAACAGTGGTGGGCAAGGCGTGGCAGGTCTGTTTGTGCCACGTCAATGTCGTCGACTGTGACGCTTCCGGTGAGGTCGCCGTCGTGGAAGTGTGGGATGAGCCCGTTAAATAGCCGTAGTGCGGTGGTTTTTCCTGACCCTGACGCGCCACACAGCAAGGTGACGGTTCCGGGTGTGATGGTGATGGTTGCGTCGTTGATTGAGGGGTGGTCTGCTCCTCGATAGGTGAAGGTGACCCCAGTTGCTTGGGCTATTGTCATAGGACGATTCTCCATATCGCGAAGCCGATAACGATGAGCAGAATGACTGCGTCGATCACACGGAATTTCACGACTGTGACTGAGGTGGGCTTTGCGGTTCCGCCCAGTCCGCGCACGAGGGCGGCCGATGCCAGTTCGTCCCCGCTGCGTACCACGGTAGATAGCAGCGGGATTGTGAAGTATTGCGCCGCACGCAGTGAGAGCACGGACATGCCGCGTAGTTTCATGGCATCTGAGATCGCTTTAACCTCGTGGCCGATCACGGGCAGCACACGTAAGGCAACCGAGATTGGGATTGTGAAACAGGTCGGGATCCGTGAGCTGGCGAGTGCTTTTTGCAAGGTGGCGGGTCGGATCACGCCGATCGCGTAGGCTCCCATTCCTGCGCTGACGCTGAATCGCCACATCCACTGCAGAAACAGCACGAGGAACGCGCTGGCTGTTGATTTCCAGACCAGTGGTATCACGAAGACGAGCCCGCTGAGGACCGCAAACGTGGCCAGGTAGACGGCCACCCAGCTGGGGCGCACGAGCGTGTTGGGGTTGATCGCAGCGCTCGTCAGCATCACGGCGGCGAATCCGCCCAGAGTACACACGAACCACGGCGAGTAGGCACTGTAGATCGTGGTGGAGACGATGACGAGCGCTGCGATAATGGTGCGCGGGTCGGGAAGTTTAGACAAGACCGGCCCGTTCAAAGTGTTTGCGCGCGACCCTGGTTCCCAACAGACCAGCAAGCCAGCCCACGATGAGCATCACGCCGAAGAAGCCCAGCAGAATCGGAATCGTGACGACCTGTGCCATCTTGGCGGCATACTCGGCACCCATTTGTTCGGCGATTTGCGACATATATGCGTCTTGGTTCATAAATAGCGGCATCCACGGTGACACGTAGATCGGCAGAATAAACAGTGCGTATGCCAGCGGAACGCGAACCTTAACGTTCTTCGGTCCCTTGGTGATGACTAGGTCGGCGAGCAGGCCGAATACAGCGGCCACCGCGATGCCTCCCACCCAGTGGCCGGTCACGAAAAAGAGGATTTCGATGATAATCAGCATGATTGTCAACGCCCCCATCTTCGGAGTGCGTGCTGTGAACAGCGCAAAGACGATGCCGTTAACGAGGATAGAAAGCAGGAAACCGGCATACATGGCGGCGGGGATGAACCCGAGCATTCCGAATGCAAACACGATGACGAACATCAAGGCGGTGAAGACGCCAATGTTGATGAAGTCGCGCGCGTTGAGGCGCGAGGATGTGGGTGTGGACATAGTTTTTCCTTTCATGTGCTTATACGTGCTGTGTTTTAGACGAGTTGCCATCCGGCTGCGTTGATGCGTTCTTGCCAGAAATCGCGGTATTGACCTGGCTGGTTGACCAGCTCGTCGTGGCACCCGCGCTGAGCGATACGCCCACCGTGGGAGAGCACAATGATTTGGTCAGCTTGTCGAATGGTTTCAAGTTTGTGGGCGATGACAATCAGTGTGGAGTGTTTGCGTAGCTCATTCATCGCCGCAACAATATTGGCTTCATTTTCCGCGTCCAACGCGCTAGTGGCCTCATCGAAAAGCACGATCGGGGCCTTCTTCACCAAAGCGCGGGCGATAGAGACGCGTTGCCGTTCCCCACCCGACAGTGCACGCCCGCCAGAACCCGCCAATGAATTCCAGCCGTCTGGGAGGCGGTTGACGATTTCCGTCACGCCCGACAGGTCAGCGGCCCACCTGATTTCTTCATCGGTGGCTTCTGGGTTGCCAAGGCGAATGTTGGCTTCGAGAGTGTCGTTGAATAAGTAGACGTCTTGGAAGACAAGAGACACCTGGCGCATCAAATCTTCGGTGGTCTGCTCGCGCACGTCCACTCCGCCAACGCGCACGCTGCCGGACTGCACATCCCAGAAACGTGCAACCAACCGGGCGATCGTCGTCTTCCCGCACCCAGATGGACCAACCAGGGCACACATGCCACCTTGCGGGACATGGAAGGAAATATCACGGAGAACCGGGGTGTCCGGATCGTAGCCGAAGGTGACGTCCTCGAAACGAACATCACCAGGGGCGTTTATCGGTGTAGAGGCATCGGGTTCGGACAGTTCGGGGGCATCCATGACCTTGTCGACGTGGTTCATCTGCTGGCGGCGTTCTTCCAGCCCAGACATACATCCGCCGATGTCTTGGAGCATGGTGGTGAACCGCAGACACATGCCGATGGTGACCACAGCGTTCAACGCGCTCACCTGCCCGCCGAGGGCGAGTTGGGCGGTCAGCCAGATCATCACCACAATGAGCGCTTGAACGAACATCCCATTAATCAGGTTCGCTAATGTTTCGATCCACAATGCTTTGCGACCCTTGCGGTCAGCCTGGTCGAAAGCCTGATCAAGGGCCGGGTAGTCGTCGGCGACATGGCAGGAGCGCAGCGCGCCTTGGCAGGTGGCGAATTCGACCATGCGAGCCGCCAGCTCCGATTCGGCTGGTTCGGAAACCTGCTTACCTTTATCAAGAAGCACACGGGAAATATGGAGGAAGGCAAGCATGATCGGGAACGCGATCGTCAAGGTCAGTCCCAGTCGCCAATCCCAGAACCAGGTTCCCACAGTGATCACCAGCACGGCCGAGAGTTTTTGGACGAGAGAGAAAATGAAATGTGCCGCCGACTCGCCCAAGTTCATCATTTCCTGGGTGACCATGCGCGACAGCCGTCCAGAGCTACCCGAATCGAACACTCCCAACGGTAGGCGGGCTACCTTGTTGCCGACCGCTTGATGGACGTCGTGAATGAATCCGAGCGCGCCGATATAGCCGGTGCGCATGCCATAAAACTCCGTGCCCACGCCCAGCACCGCGATCACCGCCAAGGCGATGAGCCAGCCCGAAAACGACAGCCCCCACACCGGCATTCCGGTTGCTAGGGCACTTGCGGCGGGAAGCAGAGTCAGCAGGGCAAAGCCGTGACACAGTCCTGATACCGCACCCCACGCTTGACCGACCGAGAGGTCTCGCCACGAGGCGGGTTCCATCAAACGCTTAAAGCGTGGCAACAATAGTTGATTCATTGTGTCATCTCCTCGCATGCACCTTGGGTAAGAAGTGCCTGATAGTGCGCATTACCCAACAGCTCGTCGTGTTTACCGACCACAGCAATGCGCCCGCGTTCCATGACGACGATTTGGTCTGCCCCTCTGATCGAGGCCAGTCGGTGGGCGATCACAATCACGGTTCTGCCTTTGGCAAGAGTCGAGAGAGCTTGTTGGATTTTCGATTCCGATTCCGGGTCCGCCATCGCCGTCGCCTCGTCCAGCACCAACACTGGGGCATCAACCATGAGCGCGCGGGCGATCGCGATACGGGCTGCCTGTCCGCCCGAAACGTGGGTGTCCTCCCCCAACACGGTGTCGTAACCATCTGGCAGGCTCATGATGAACTCGTCGATCTGCGCTGCTCTCGCCGCCTGCCGCACCTGATCTAAGGTTGCGTCTGGCGCGCCCAGGGCAATGTTGTTGTGGATGGTGTCGCGAATAAGCTGTGCATCTTGCAGGACGAATGCGACCGTCGAATACAACACGTCCTGGGAAATGCTCTTTAGATCAACCCCGCCGATGGAGATCGTGCCAGCGTCCGGGTCATCAAAGCGGGCCATCAAACTCGCCAACGTCGACTTCCCCGCACCCGACGGGCCAACCAGCGCGGTCACCGTGCCTGCCGGAATGCTCAGGCTTACCTCGTCTAATGCCTGGGTGTCGTCATAGGCATACGACACACCCCGAATCTCGATATCATGACCGTGTGGTGTCTGTGGTGCATCGGGTTGGCTCAATGCCGGTAGCTCCATCACCGCAACGAGGCGCACCGCAGCCGATCCCGCAAGCTGGTAAGACCAGGCGATGGTTGCGACTGTCATCAACGCTCCCGGCAGCACCAAGGCGATCAACGTCGTCGTTATCACCTCGTAGATGCTCACCCAACCGGCGTTCATCATCAACGCGCCACCGCCAAGGTTCACGATCAACAACACCGGGATCGACACCCACGAAAATGAGGCGACCGACATCGACACCAGCGGCATACACCACGCTCGGTAGAACTTAGAAAACTCGTTAGCTGCATCTAAATAGGCTTTATGTGCTTGGCCGACCTTGCCGAATGCTTTCACCACTGAGATACCGGCAACGAACTCGGCCATCGTTGCCGAAACCTGAGCGAGCTTGGTATCCATTTGCGCGGTCTTCTCATTCATCCCACGCATCGACATGCCATACATGCCCACATAGAGCGGGATCGTCGCAATCGACAGCAACGCGAGTCGCCAATCCACCACAAACGCATACATCAACAAGGCGAGCGGGGATACGATCGCGTTCAGTTTCTCTATCGGCCCGTGCGCGATTACTGTGTGCACCGTGGCCGTATCATCCTGAATGGTCTTGCGGATCTTCCCCTCACCCTCGCGGGTAAACCACGACAGCGGAGCAGCCGACATTCGGGCGGCAATTTGCCGACGCATCTGGTTACGCAACGACAGGTCAATAAAATGCGTCACGCCCAATGCAACAAAATATAAGCTCAACCGGGCCATGTATGCGCTGACGAGGAGTATGACGATCCAGTTCACCCGCGCCGGGTCCACCTGGTCTTGCATAAGTTCTCTGCCAAGCTCCACCAGAGCCACATACGGGGCAATAGCCAACACGCCAGAGAGAAAAGCCAAAACCTGCGCGACGAACAGCTTGCCTTTCACTGGCTGCGATAGTTGACGGATCGCCTTCTGGCCAGCGACAGATTTTTCCTTCGCGGACCCATACTCGCCGTCAACAACCTGATCCATTGCACTATCGTCCATGCAAACACCATCCTTATTAGGCAAGCCTAACCTTATCTAAATTCTGGAAGATGTACCTAACCGTGCATGTAAACCGATACGAGCATCACCCTTTCAAGGCCATACTCACCTGTTCACCAGTGCGGAATACGAACCGGATTGTATCCTCAGATCAATTCTGTGCCGTGATACCATGGTGAGTCCACGCGCCGTTTAGTTTTTCCTTGTATTTCGCGCGTGTTGATGAAAATTCTTGGCTTGAACGGGTTGGGATAAATACGTGCGGTTGTCTTCTTCGATAGCTGATCACTTGAAGTTTTTGTTACCGTCCGCAGATGATTATCGCGAGGCGAATTGGCGCCGCGACCTGGTTGCAGGCGTGACGGTGGGTATTGTTGCACTGCCGTTGGCGTTGGCATTTGGGGTTTCGTCTGGAGTGGGCGCAGCCGCCGGTTTGGTAACGGCAATAGTTGCGGGCCTGATTGCAGCGGTTTTTGGCGGCTCACACGTGCAGGTGTCGGGGCCAACGGGCGCGATGGTTGTGATCCTGGCGCCAATAGTTGCGCAGCATGGGGCAAGTTCGATCATGTTGCTGTCGGTGATGGCAGGCCTGATGGTGTTTGCGTTCGGATTGTTGGGCCTGGGCAAGGCTATCTCCCTGATCCCTTGGTCCGTGGTGGAGGGTTTCACGCTGGGAATCGCCACGTTAATCGCGCTTCAGCAGGTGCCGATGGCGATGGGGGTAGAAATCCCGGCGGGCGTGAATTCGCTGCATGGCGCTTTCTTGGCCGTGCAGGCAGCGGACTGGGCGGTTTCTGCATTCACTCTGGGCATTGTCCTAGTTACTG
>OGST01000341.1_pt1 | contig 31802 bp, 43 predicted proteins | sample 1574021 | NCBI WGS metagenome assembly OGST01 (sample SAMN03295847, study PRJEB24534) | human gut metagenome | isolation source: fecal sample 7 from infant 6 | host: Homo sapiens | place: USA: Pittsburgh, PA | collected 2014-07 | reverse complement strand
ATATTATATCATATTAATAATTAATAAAGAATTATTATTTATTAAAAAGTAAATTTTTGTTTTAGAATACTTATAAAAAGAATATTTATAAATGATTTTTTTAGTTAAAAATAGGTGAGCATAGTGAATTCCATAACCATATACAATAATGGCAAAGTGAGTGCTTATTTGATTATTGTCCCTTAAATTTGGAATTCTTAAACATTTCAAAAACATAAAAAATATAGTTATACCGTATTATTCAAAAATGAATATACGGTATTTTTATTTGACAATTTAATTATATTACGAATGGACTATATAAATGATGTATGTATGATAAAAGTAATTCTTTGAAAATTTTCAAGGTTTAGTAACTACTGATATTACTTGAAATTACCATAAATAAAAAGATCAAAATAGTAAATTATAAAAGGTAATGAGTTTTATAACAGATTAATGAATAAGTCTATAAGGAGAGCATGAAGATGAGACATAAAGTAAAAGTTTTTTTAGCTATCTTAGTAAGTGCAGTTATTTTTAATTTTATATTTAAAATAGATATGAGAAGTATCTCTGTAGATTCATTAATAGAAGAAAGTGAAGTAAATGAGAATGATGTTAGCAATAAAAAGAAGGTTATATATTTAACCTTTGATGATGGACCGAGCTATAAAGTTACAGGTAAAATTTTAGATATATTAGAAGAAAAAGAAGTAAAAGCAACATTTTTTGTGATTGGTAATCAAATTGAAGATAAGGAAGATGTATTAAAAAGAATGAATGATGAGGGACATAGTATAGGATTGCATACATTTACTCATAAATATAAATGTATTTATTGTAACGAAGATTGCTTTATAAGAGAAATGATTGAATGTCGTGACGAGATAAATAGAGTAGTAGGAATTTCACCTAATATAATTAGATTTCCAGGAGGAAGTTATAAACATTTAAATAAAGAATTTTTAAATAGATTGCATGAAAATAATCTTAAGGTTTATGATTGGAATTTAGATAACTCTGATGGATTAAATCCAAAACAATCTAAAGATGTTCTATATAAGAATGCTATAAAAGGAAGTAAAGATTTGAAAACTATAAATTTACTTATGCATTGCACAGATATGAATAAAAATACTAGTGAAGCATTAACTAAAATAATAGATTATTATAAAAATCAAGGATATGAATTTAAGACTATTGAAGAAGATACACCAGAAATGTATTTTAGAATATCATAATATATAAACATATTAGTAAATCGACATAATACCGTATCATTCAAAAAAGAATATACGGTATTTTTAATTTTATAATTAAAAAAATTTCATTGTTTAATTATTTTTCCTAGTAATTTATAACTATTAAGAGTTAAACAATAGAATTTGTTTTTTTGAAAGGTTACTAATATACCACTAACAAAATATGGTATAATTAATTCGTAAAATGTATCAATTAAACTTTGAAGGAGAAGATGATTGAGTATATAAATAATACTTGGATAAGTATGAAATTCACTTGATAGAAAAGGATGTTTAAATTTCGACTTAGCAAATAAATTAAGGTAAATGAATAGTAACAATTATTGAAAATGAAAAAGTTCTGCATTTAACATTAATAGTTTTATTCAAATGAATATAAGTTTTTATTAAATCAACACCCATATTAGAGTTTCAAGTAAAGTTTATTTATATTTTGTTATACATGGAGGGAATATGAAGATAATTGTAATTTATAAATCAAAAACCGGGTTTTCAAAAAGGTATGCAGAATGGATTGCAGAAGAACTTAAATGCGATATTTTAGATTATAAAAATTTATCAAGGTCGTCTATTGCAGAATATGATTTTGTTATTTATGGAAGCCGTGTTCATGCAGGGAAAATCGATGGAATAAAAAAGATAAAAGCATTATTTTCAGATAATGAAATGTCTAAGCTAATCATATTTGCAACAGGGGCAACACCTTTAGCTGCAGAAGATGTTATTAATACAATTTGGGAATCAAATTTTTCAAATGAAGAATTAAAAATAATTTCTCATTTTTATATGCAAGGTGGACTTAATTATGAAAAAATGGGTATCTTAGATCGTATGATTATGAAAACACTTTCTAAAATTTTGAGTAGAAAAAAGGATAAAAGTTCAGATGAAGCTGGATTTGAGCAAGCTATTGGAAGTTCTTATGATATTTCTTCTAGAGAGTATATTGCACCACTGATTCAGTTTGTAAAAGTACAAGCAAAGGTAGTTGAATAAAATTAAAAAAGCATGAAGCTAAGATATATTTCTATTACTAATTATAAAGTATTAAGAAAGTTGATTATACTTATTTAAAAAAAGTAAGAGATTCTTAGTTGATTTATTTTATTAGTATAAAGATGAACAGGAGAGTAATTATGATAGAAGTAGTGTTTAGGGAAAGTGAAGGTGGAATATTGAAAATTGCTAAGAAGCATTATAGATCAAATTATGATGATGAAGCTATTTCTTATTTTGAAAATGAATCTAATAAAGAAAAGAATAATAAAACCTCTAATAGTAAATCAATTTCTAACAATATTTCAAAAGTAATATGTATTCCTTTTATGCTTGATATTGGTGATATTAGTATTCCTATCACTAGTGAATATAGACGAAATCTAATATTAAATATGTACACAATTAATGGTATAGAGAATGAGGATACTTTGGAATTTGGAGAGCTGTGGAAAAGATATGTAACTGAAATTAAAAAATTAGAGGAGTACGCAGCAAAAGGAGAAGAACTTCGTATATGGTATAGCGGTGCAGCTTATTCTCTTTGTGGATTATATTATGTATGCAATATTCTAAAAAAATATAAATGTAAAATATCAGTTATTAAACTACCAAGTTATATAAAATCTTCAGAAAATGGAATTCAAATTTTTACATCATGGAGTGAAGTTAATCCTAAATATGTTTTTAGCTTTCTACCACTCGAAAAAGAACTCTCATATTTTGAAATACAGTGTTTTGCTACTATGTGGAATGAATTGATAGAGGATGATAGTAAATTAAGATCTATTGTAAATGGAAGTTTAATTGGTGTTCCAGAGGATTTTTATGATAATATCATTAGAAATGAAATACCAGATAATGAATTTACTTTAATAGCTCTAATTGGAAAAATATTAAGCAAATACCAAATTGCAGTTGAGGACTGGTGGTATGCTGAAAGAATTAGATATATGATTAAAAAAGGTGAATTAATAGTAGTAAGAGGACATAAAAAATTTTATAATCAAGTTCTTAAAAAGCGTTGAAAAATCAATTGAACACCTTTATTAAAGCTATGAATTATTTTTAGGAGGTATTACATTTGAGTTCATCTAATAAAAAAATAGGATTAGGTTCATTTTCATTGGTATTATCTATATTGGGAATCTTATTTACTTTCTCATTTGGTAATAAAGCCTGCTATGGAGATATCATATTAAAATATATAGGATTAAATCCATGGTCAAATGGGAATAGTGGTACACATTATACAGTATTATATTCTCTTATATTTTTCATACCATCATTCATTTTAGGATATAAATTTAAAAATGATTATGGAGTAAAGATAGGAAGGATAATTTCTTTAATAATGATAACTTTGATTATAATAATATTTCCGATATTTAGTGCAGTGGGGTTATAATATTTTAAAGAAATCAATCTTTTATATAAGAATGATAAATATATTATTTTAAATGCTAAATACTATGGTACAAAATTGATCTTTGAGATAGTTAATTCACTTTTATTACTTGCTTTTTACTTAGTATGGAATGAAACTAGTAAGAATTCACCAATTTTTGGTGTTATAGCAATAATAATTTTGGGGGAATTAAACTATATATTAGAATTTTATGCTAGAAGGAAAGATGATATAGGTACTAAATAACAATCTTAATATATTGCAAAGTAATTAGGAAAAGTTTTTTTGAAAATTGAATAATATGGTATTAGTAAAATATATTATAATTATTCATAATAAATAATGAAAAATTATAAATCATAGGGGGAAATATGAAAAGAAATATAGTTTATGCAATTGCCTGGTTATCAACAGGGGTAGCAGTTTCAATAGCTATTTATGTAACGAAAAGTGCAACTCCAATATTAGCGATGTTAATTCCTACATTCATAATGGGTGGAGATAAGGGGGAAGATTAAATCAGAATTTTATATTATTACTAAAGTAGAACTAGAAATATATTTATGAAAATACCGTATTATTAAAAAGTTGAATGCGGTATTTTTTTATTATCATTCAATTAAAATTACTAATTAAATAATGAGTTTGTTCTTGAAAGTTAAACAATAGGGTGTTGAAAATAGATGTTATAATTAACTCATAATTTTATTATAAAGTGAGTTAGTTGTTTTTCAAACTAATAAACAAATATGAATAAACATAACATAACAATAATAAAATGATGGAGTTTTTTTAAGTAGTAAATTTTACAATTATATAACTTTAGCACAGGAAGTCATTGTGGTGCTAGGAATTATTAAATGTATGTATGACATAGATAAAAAATGTAGTATTAGAAAGTAATTACGCAATATTAAAGTTATGATAAGTAAAAATTGAATTTAAATATAGAAAATTTACATATATATGCTGCAAAAGCAGTTTGATATTTGGTGAAAATAACTTTCTGATTTCTTCAAAAACTAAAGAATTCCAGCAACAGTAATGTGAGCAAAGCATATTAGACAATTGTAAGATGAACTTTAAATTTATCTATAATTTGGATTTATTATGGAACAATTAGGAAAATTAGATTTTTAAAGGAGATTTATATATGAAACAGAGGATTGCCGATTGCATAAATATATTAGGAAGATTTTGTGGAAAGCGAGATATACCATACTTAACTACAGAAGAATTAGAAAGAAAATATAATATTTCTCAAGTAGATATAATGGTTCTATTTGGTGGAAGTATTATATGTGGTGGAGATGTATTAGCAAATGCAATAAAAAATAATATTGCTAAGAAGTATATAATAGTAGGTGGAGCAGGTCATACAACAGAAACATTACGCATAAAAATAAATGAGGAATTTCCAAGTATTAAAACAAATGGGCTGTCTGAAGCAGAAATATTTGCAAAGTATTTAAAATATAAATATGAATTAGAAGCAGATTATTTAGAGTGTAATTCTACAAATTGTGGTAATAACATAACCTTACTCTTAGATTTACTAAAACAAAATAATATTTTATTTAATAGTATACTATTAGCGCAAGATGCAACTATGCAACATCGTATGGAGGCAGGGCTCCGTAAGTATATTAATGATAATATTATAATTGTTAATTATGCAGTTTATTCAGCAAAAGCTATTATTAAAAACTCAGAACTTGTTTTTGAAGAGCGAATTTTAGGAATGTGGGATATGGATAGATATATAACGCTTCTAATGGGGGAGATTCCAAGGTTATCAGATAATGAAGATGGATATGGCCCTAAGGGGAAAGGTTTTATTGCTCATGTTAATATACCAAATGAAGTTGAAAAGGCATTTTTAGAATTGAAGGAAGTATATTCAGATATGATCCGAGAAGCTAATTCATTGTATTCATCAGTTAATTAAATTTCAGTTTATAAATTAGAAAAAGTAAAACTTTTAATCCATTTATAAAATACAATTAAGTATTAATTTAAGAAAAATACCGTATTATTCAAAATAAATATGCGGTATTTTTTATGTGTGATTCAAATAAAATATGTAATTTGAATTTATTGCGAAGTATTGAATGGATGTTCATAGAAAATCTAATAATACGTTATTGGAAAAATATGTTATAATGAATTTATAATAGTAATAAATATTTCTCAATTATTTTTGATGAACTTAGTGTTTTTAAACCTGGTACTCATTTTACATATGATAATTCAGCAACTTACTTGCTTTCGAAGATTATAAGTCTTACAACAGGAAGCAAGTTATATAAAAAAGGCAACATCTGTTCAAATTGAGACAGATGATTTTAATGAAAAGTTTGCTACTGCAGATCATCATCAAGGATATGGCTATCAAACGTAGATGAATTCATATAATGGTTCATATCGTATGGATGGGTTATATGGTAATTATGTAGTGATTTTGCCAGATAAGAATGCAGTTGTAACTTATGTTTCAAATGAGAGCAAGAATATGACAGGGATTCTAGAACTTACATGGAATACTTTAATAGATAAATTATAATTATTTTAAGATTTAAAAGTTGTTATGTAAGTTTAGTTTTGAATAAGCTTGTAATAAAGTAAAATTATAAATAAAATTGTATAAAGGAGATTGAGGATGAATAAAATTACATGTATTTGTTTAGGGGTAAGAAGTATGGAAAGAGCGATAAAGTTCTATAGAGATGGACTTGAATTTAAAACTGATGAAAAAGAAAATAATCCAAAAGTAGTGTTCTTTGATACAGCAGGAACAAAATTTGAGCTTTATCCTTTAGATTTATTAGCTGAGGATATAAATGAAGAAAATCCTCCTAAAATAAATAGTGGATTTGCAGGTCTTACATTAGCTTACAATGTAGAATTTAAAGAAGATGTTAATAAAGTTATTGAGCTGGCTAGGAGTGCTGGAGCGACTATAGCTAAAGAACCTCAAGATGTATTCTGGGGTGGATATCATGCGTATTTTGCTGATCTTGATGGTTATTATTGGGAAGTTGCATGGGGACCTAATTTTAAGTACGATGAAAATGGATTACTTATTTTATAGAATTTAAAATAAGTGTGATTGGAGAACATATGAAAATATTAATTTTTGGTATAGTTGCAAGTGGAAAAACAACACTTTCAAGGGGACTATCCTTAAAATACAATATTCCATGTTATGAAGGAGATAGTATAGCATGGGGAGGAGAAGGTGAAGAGAGATATAAACGTTCAGATTATGAGCAATTAAATAGAATTTTAGAAATTGACAAAAAAGGGCATTGGATAATTGAAGGAACTTATAGAGAAAGCCAAAAATGTTTATTTGATATGGCAGATAAGATTATTTTCTTAGATACTCCATTACATATAAGAAGAATAAGAATAATTACACGTTTTTTAAAGCAAAGGTTTGGAATAGAAAAATGCAACTACAATCCCACCTTTAAAATGTTAAAAAATATGTTTAAGTGGACAAACGATTTTGAACAGAAGCGAGAAAAGTATGAAAATATATTATTATGCTATGAAGACAAATTGATTAGGATAAAAAATATTAAAGAGTTGAAGGAAAAGTTATAGATAGCATTATTATAAATAAAATATCAATGCTAAGTTTTGGACATTGCTTTTAATAAATTAAATTTACATAGGATAGATTTAGGAGTATTTGATTTTAATGAGGCTGCAATAGCTTGTTATAAGAAAGCTGGTTTTATCATTGAAGGAAGCTTTAGAGAATGTAGAAAAATAAATGAACAATACTGGTCTTTAATTAATATGAGTATTCTTGAAGATGACTATAAAAATTTAAAATAATAGATTTTTAAATTAGTAATACACAATAAAAGTTAGATATATAAGAAATTTTGATGAGAAAAATAAATTTAAACTATTTTATTAATTAAAGGGGAGAGAGATTATGTTTATAAAAATAATTGCGAGTATTATGTTACTAATAAATATATTTAATCCTAGATTATCGTGGAAAATGTCAGAGGGATGGAAATATAAGAATGTAGAACCAAGTGATTCTTATCTTATTGTAAATAGAATAAGTAGTGTAATTATATTGGTGATAATTTGGTTTGCAATTCATAATTAGAATAAATACATAGTTTTATAATATTGATAATATAAAAAATAATTTTTAAAATGAAGAGTAATGTATAAATACAATAGATGTAAAGATAAATTGATTATTTTGTAATTAAGTGGGAATTTGAATGAATACTATTTTAAAAGGAATAGGAACTGTTGTATTATTCTATATATTTAACATGTTTATAATGCAAATATTAGGACAATTTATCTTTATAGGAAATCCTGTTACTATATCTTATCACATATTTACATACACAGGATTAATGACATTATGTGGAGTTATTGTAGTATGTATGTGTATAATTATTAAAAAATTAAATTAAGTTAAAGATGCAATTGATAAAAAGAAACAAATTTAAAATAATTTAAATGCTGCAAGTATTACTTGATAAAAATAGCTAATATGATTAATGCATTTAGACGTACTCATAAATAATTTTAGAGACTAGCATAATAATATATGATAGCATTTCTAAAATATGTTATGATTAAATTGAATATATAAGTTGAATTTTGGAGGAAATTCTATGTTAGGACATTTAGGATTTTCATATATAGGATTAATTTATTTGTTGATGTTATTTATTCCTAATATTATATGGACAAAGCATCAGCCAGAAAATTATGATTATAGTAATGAAAATAAATTATTGCTGTTATTTGAACGTGTTGGACAAGTAGCTGTAACTTGTTGTGCCTTAATTTTTTCAGATTTCAATATTACTACTTTTTCTCTGTGGAGTATCTGGTTGATTGCATCATTCATTTTAATGATTTTATACGAGATATACTGGGTTAGATATTTTACAGGAGAACATACTTTAAAAAGTTTTTATCGTAGTTTCTGTTACATTCCAGTTCCAGGAGCAACTCTTCCTGTTATAGCATTTTTGTTACTAGGAATATACGGTAAGGTAATTTGGATGATTATATCTATAGTAATTCTTGGGATTGGTCATATAGGGATACATTTTCAGCACTTAAAGGAGATTAACTAAAATTAATAAATTTTAGTTTAGTATTATATTTAAGATTATATATCTAATTAAATAATGAAATTGTCTATTTTCCCATTATATATAATTCATTTCCATATGAAGCATAGTATATTGAAATTTATATTATGTGTAATAATAATCGAAGCAACTCTAATCCAATATGAAAAAAAGATTAAATAAAAAAATAAGTAGCATGATTTTAAAGTATTTAATGTAACTATTTTATTCACTGAAATTATATTTATAGATTAATTAATAAATATAGTATTTTAAAGATACTCTTTAAAGTGTATATACTTTGAAAAATATGTTATAATCTATCCATAATAGGATAAGGTGAAATTTTTACCTATCTAATATATAAATTGAAATTGAAGTTTAAAAGGAGAATAAATTATGCTTGAATATAAATTTGATACCCAATTATTAATTGAAGGTCATGATCTTTCAGAAGATGCAATTAACGAGTATATAACTAAAAATATCGAAGGTGATTGTTTACTAGCAGTTGGTGATGAAGACTTGATAAAGGTTCATTTTCATACAAATACTCCATGGAAACTACTAGAATATTGTGATTCTTTAGGAGATATATATGATGTTGTTATTGAAAACATGGAACGTCAAGAAAATGGATTACAAGGTTAGAGTATAAAAATACTAATTATATAATTAAAGATATACAGATTTATATAATTGATTGTATGAATTACGAAGTAAATTTGAAGATTATTTTATTAAATGCCGTATTATTCAAACGTGAATATACGGTGTTTTTTATTTGAAATGAAAATTTAAATATTATATAAAAAATCTATTGAATATAAGAAGAGTAATTTAAAGTTAATTCTAGATAATTATTTAAATATTTTATTGAAAATTTAATATATAGATATTAGGGAATTATGTGTAATTATATGGTTAATTAGTTTATAATTGTATTAATTGATTTGTAAAAGGGGAATATTGAATGGAAGAATTGATAACCAATAGATTGATATTAAGACAATGGCAGGAAAGTGATAGTGCAGATTTATATGAATATGCTAAAAGTAATTTAGTAGGGCCAAGTGCTGGATGGCCACCGCATAAAGATGAAAATGAAAGTAAGGAAAAAATAAAAATCTTCATACGTAATAGTGATACTTATGCTATAGTTTTAAAATCTGAAAACAAAGTTATTGGTGGTATTGGGCTTCATAGGAGAAAACCTGAGATAAATTTAGCTAATTTATCTCAAAGGGAAATAGGATATGTTTTGAATCCTAAATATTGGGGAAACAGCTATGTTCCTGAAGCCGTGAATTGCTTGGTTGATTATGGCTTTAATAAATTAAATTTAGATATAATTTGGTGTGGTCACTATGATTTTAATAATAATTCCAAAAGAGTAAATGAAAAGTGTAGGTTTAAATATAGGTTTACCAGAAAAGAAAGATTGAAATTATTAGATAATAAAGAGGTTAACATACTTTATTATAGTATTTTAAAATCAGAGTATTTTTCTTAAGGTTATTAAGTATAATTTTTATAGATATATAAATTTGAGAGATTATATTATGAATAATATAAAGGAAATTATATTTAAGTTCGAAAAAGAATTGTTGAGACCTGAAATCAGAAAAGATAAGGATAAAATAAAGAAATCACTATCAGAAGACTTTTTCGAGTTTTGTAGTAATGGGTACTGGAAGATGGTTTTTCATCAAGGTACTCCAGTAGTTACTAAATAATTATTTAAAGTAACTACAGTTTTGATTGAATTGTGGAAAAAATAATGGAGCTATTGGACTTGTTTGACGAGCAAAGAAAACCATTAAATAAAATTCTTAAGTGGGGATTATATATGAATATAATAATAAAGCAAGTTACTAATAATGAAGCAAAAAGGATTTCTAAGTGGATTTATAAGGATCCTTATTCTATTTATAGCTTAGATGGGAGTAATGGATGCATAAAAGAACTTCTTAATGGAGATTATTATTCAGCTTTAGATAGGAAAGGTAATATAGTTGGATTCTATTGCTTTGGTAGATCTGCTCAAGTTCCAATTGGGCATAAATATGGTGTTTACGATAATAAAAATATTATGGATATAGGATTAGGAATAAATCCAGATTTTTGTGGGCAAGGACTTGGAGAAGAATTTTTAAAAAAAGGATTGGATTTTGCTAGAAAGGAATTTCACGCTAAAGAATTTCGTTTAACTGTAGCAAATTTTAATAAACGTGCAATAAAAGTATATCAAATAGTAGGATTTAGAAGAATCTATTCTTTTAAGAGAATTTCTCATACTAGTATGATAGAGTTTGATGTAATGATTTTAAATGAATGATAAATATAGTGATTAGGTTTTAAGTGTATTAAGTTGTGAGCGATAATTTATAATAAATTTTAAACAATAGAAATTTAGGAGGCTTATAAACATGAAAAAATTTATTTTAAGAACCTTTTCTTTAGCTTTAATTTCTCTTCTAATAAGTTGTGGTAGTAAGACTTCCATTGTATCAAAATCTATTGAAGAATTCTTTAGCAAAGCACCTTCAGATGAAAAAGTAGTTATTTTACTTACAAAAGATATTGATAACGAAAAACTTGTTTTAGCTCAAAGACAAGAAAAAGATGGGGAACAACATACTAATCTTTTTTTGCTCAATGAAAAGAATGAAGTTTTAAGTTGGACTAGTGGAAGAAAACCAATTAGCCAATGCTTCTCTGTAAATACTCTAATTTATAATGACAAAAGAATTATATTTGGAAGTTTTAATGATAGCAAGTTTATTCCTTCTGAAGATAGAAAAGTAAGTGTAGATATATCAAAAATAGATATTACACTTACTGATAATAAAAATATTAGAGAGAGCGTTACTTTAGATAAGGGATACCTTGTAATAATGGATAATACATCTGATATTAAGGAGGTTAATGTCTTAAATGAGAAAGATGAAGTTCAAAGTACACTTAATGATATTGAAAATATAGTAGATAAAATAGAGTTTGTTAAATATAAAAAATGATTTAGTATGTGCAGTATATTTTAAAATTAGGCTCTGTTTTAAACTGATGTTGATAATACAAAGTATAAAAGCGATAAAAGAGGATAAATAATTATCCTCTTTTAATTCGAAATAGTTTAAGATTGTGTATTAGTGTTAATATGAATGTGTTTTATTATATATTCGATAATAATAAAATGGCTTTTCTTCCTTATCTCCACTATTTAAAATCATTTTAGTATTAATTTTAGTAAAGCCACATTTTTCAACTACCATTTGAGAGGGTATATTATCAGTTTCAACAATAGCAATTAGATAATCAAGTTTTAAATTAATAAATGTCCACTCTATCATTGCCTTTGAAGCCTCACTTATGTAGCCCTTATTACTATAATTCTCTGAAATAAAGTATGCTATTTCTATCTCATTATTTACTTCTTCCTTATTTCCAATACCCACCATACCTATAAGTTGCTTATTTGACTTAAGAGTAACTGCAAGCATTATTCTTGCAACATCTTTTGTTGCTTTCAAATAATTATTTTGAACCCAACTTATCCATTCCTTTCTTTCTGCAATTGTTCTTTTCCAATCAGGCATCCATTTTAATATATAAGATTGACTGCAAATAGAGTGTAATTCTTCCACATCATTTAAATTAAATTCTCTTAAGATAAGTCTTTCAGTTTCTATATAAATACTCATTCTTGCTTTTCTCCTTTTAGAATAATAGTTATGCACTTCGCAATAAAATACGATTCCGTAATAATATATATTTTTATTATACATCCATTTGGAATGTGATTACATACGAGATATAAATAACAATTATCAACATTGATTTAGAACAGAGCCTAAAATTACTATTTTGAGTTAGTTTATAAGCCAATATATTACTAAGATAAAACGAATATTAAGTTATAAAATACCGTATTATTCAAAGGGAATATACGGTATTTTTAGTTTGTAATTTAAATTACATATATTCTAGGCTTTTACATTCTAATACTTACTTCACCAGAGGACAATAATCTAATAGATCCATCTTCCATTTGAACTTTAAGCCTGCAGGAATCATCAATTTCAAGAACTGTAGCTTTTTCCGAAGATTTGCTAGAAAGTATATTTACTTCTTTATTAATTAATAGAGATCTACTTTTATAAGATTCTAAGAAAAATTTATCTTCAATATGTTTATAGTAGTCCCAAAATCGTTTTAAAATTTCAGCTATAAGTTTACTTCTAATATCAGTAGAAGTAGAAGCCTCATATTCAAAAATACCGGTTGCTACATCTTTAATTTCTTCTGCAAACCCTTCTTTAGGTATTCTTACATTAATACCAATACCTAAAACAGCATAATCGATTATACCGCTTTCAAAATCAAAAGATGCTTCTGTTAATATGCCACATACTTTTTTATTGTCACAATATATATCATTAACCCATTTTATTTTAGCTTCCTTATCAGAAACGGATTCTATAGCTTCAGCAACAGCAACGGCAGTAGCAGCAGTAATAAGAAATGCCTTTGAAGCATGCATTTGAGGACGTAAAAGAATGCTCATATAAATTCCTGTACCTTTAGGAGAATGAAACTTTCTACCAAATCTTCCTCGGCCTTCAGTTTGTTCCTCTGAAATAATTACAGTGCCTTCTTTTTCTCCATTAATTGCAAGTTCCTTTATTGCACTATTAGTTGAATTAATTGTTTTATAAAATTTAATATTGAAATTATCATCTTTTTTATTCAAGTATTTAGAGATACTTTGTGATGATAAAATATCTGTATCAGTAGAAAGGCAATAGCCTTTGTTAGTTACAGCATAAATATTATAACCTTCATTTTGCAATGATTTAATTGCTTTCCAAATGGCATTTCTACTAACTGAAAGCTCTTTAGCAAGATCAGCACCAGATATATAATTTCCTTTATTATTTTCAAGTACACTTAAAGTCTTATCTTTTACACTCATGTTTTCACCTATTTTATTTTCAGTATTGTTATTTTATGAGTATATTATAACATAATTATTGTCACCTTAAAATATAAAATAGGTTGACTATTATAAAAATAAAAAGTATTATATAGAATATGTTAGATTATCTTATAAAAGATTTTGCAAAATCATTAACTAAAATAAACTATGAAAGAAATAAAGATTTAAACAATATATTATGTTTTGAATGTGATTTTATGAAAGCAATAAAGATTGGGGGATTAAAATGAAAATAAAAGAATTAACAAAAATGTCAATTTGCATAGCAATAATTTGTATATCATCATATATTTCTTTTCCACTACCATTTACACCTACAATGATTACTGCACAAACAATTGCAATTAATTTAGTAGCATTAATACTTACATCTAAGCAATCATTTCTAGTTGTTTTATTATATATTTTTTTAGGAGTCTTTGGATTACCTGTTTTTTCAGGAGGAACAAGTGGATTTGGAAGATTATTTGGACCAACAGGTGGATTTATATTAGGATTTTTAGTTATAACACCATTGATGAGTTACTTAAAAGGTAAGAACAATAGCTTTAAAAGATATTTATTTGTAACGGTATTTATTGGAATGATTGTGCTATATTGTTTTGGGGCAATATATATGAGCATAATGCAAAAAATAAGTCTTATATCTGCATTATCATTAGCAGTATTTCCATTTGTAGTTGGAGATATATTTAAGTGTATTTTAAGTTCATATCTAGCAGTAAAATTAAAAAAAGTCTTAAATTTAATATAAATTAATAAAGTCAATGAGATATTTCAAAGTTATCTTATTGGCTTTTGCTATATCAAATTCTTTGTTAAATAATTATAAAATATTATTATTCTTAGGTGTATACGTTCGATATTTATAGTTCATTACTATAAACATTAATTATATGTGTTAAATTAGGGATTTGATATTATTAAGAACTAAATGATCTTTGAAAATTAAATAATACGATGTTGTAGATGATAATATAATTTATTTTGTTATTCAATTATATATAAATAATGAATATATTATTTGTATATAATTATTTTAGGAGGTAAACTACAGCTTTGGAGTATTGCTTTGAAGATATTGTAACAATTAGTGTAATTTCAGATCCTGTTAATAGAATAAACAATAAACCTGCTCTAGAAGAATTCATGCGAAAACTTTCACTAGGTCAAGAAACATATATAAAAATATTAGAATTAACTTTCGAAGCTCAGCCAATATTTAAGATAATTATTTACGAAGGCAAGATTTATAGAGTGAAAATAGATGGATTAAATACTTCTAGTCCTTATGTAAAGAAAATAGTAGGCAATAGATTAGTTGAAAGAGAAGATAGTTATAGAGTTTTATACGACTTATATTATGATAATAGTTTTATTGAAAATATTTTTTGGTATAGAAAAGTATAGCAAGAAAATGAGTATAGTAGATAGAAAGTTGACTTAATAAGTAAATTTAAAGCTATACTACTTGAAGTATAAAAATATAGAGGGGTTTTCTAGTGAAATTGCAATAAATTAAATTTAAAATTATTTAAAACACAGTATTATTTAAAAGTAAATATACTGTATTTTTTAGTACACAATTAAAATAAATAAGTAATTAGAATATATTTCTAAGAAATATAAAAAATAATTATTAAATCTAAGCTAATCTACGGACTAGATAATAAATACTTAATATATTTTATTGTTAATTAAGATATATTAAAGTTTTAAATCTTTCTAATCTTCTTTTAAATTGGGAGGCATAGGAAAGCTTTCTATATGTTTAAATTCCTTAACCTTAGTTTCTCCTGGACTTACCCTAATAGTGATTTCATCAATACCTATTGTATTATGTGCGCCAACAAATGGTCTGATTTTAAGTCTTATTACAAAAGTAAATGATCTATAAGATGATCTTTCTATATTTAGAAAATCTATATCAAATAAATCATATAGGAGAGGTTTACCATAATGGGTTATTACTTCATTGGTAATTACAGGTTTAAGAAGTGTTACTATAATATCTTTTTATAGTTCTTCTATAGAACCTTCACTAGGAGTATATTCATAATGTAATCCTTCAGTAGCATTATGAATTGGTTCAATAGCAAAGGCTGAGATTGAGAAAGAAATAAGTAAATTATTAAGCAGTAGATAAACAAATAATAGTTTCTTCATAATTAATCACCATCCAATGGTTATAGTATTCTACAGATAACTAAAAATTACTTAATTACTAAAACTATATTTTATAGTGCGTCATTCAGAAAGAGTACGCTATTTAGAATTATACAATAAAATAGCAATAATAATAAAATTTAACATGAATTATTTTTTGTTGTATAATTGAATAAAAACCTAAAAGAGTAGATTCAATAAATTAATTGGAGGGAGTTTATGGGAAATATTTTTAAAAATATGATGAAATTAAGCGTTGATATTCCATATGAAAATTACACTGTTTATCCAACAGTTAGTATTACAAAGGATGCTATTGCTAATTATTGTGCAAAAGAAAAGATTGATTATGAATTCCTAGAAAATAATGAAGATGATAATATGAAAGTGAAATTAGATGGTAAACTTTATGAGATAGTACGTTTTAACGGTGGTAGAGGTGGTTATGGAATTAAATGTAGACCAATTTAACATTAATAAAATTTAAAAGTATATTAAAAAAATACCGTATTATTCAAAATTGAATATGCGGTATTTTTTAGCGCTTAATTCAGAAATAGTACGTAATTTTACATTATTGAGAACTAGTTAAGAAAATTTGATCTTTGAGAATTGAATAGTTTGGTATTGTAAGAATATGTTATAATTAATATTAATTATATTATTTTGTTTCTTAATTATAAGGAGTATGCAAAATTAATAATAAACAAATAAAAAGGGGATGAAATTATTGAAAGATTTGAATTTGAACCAATTTAAAAATTTAAAGAGTGTATTAAGAGGTAAAGAACAATTTCTATTTACTGTTACATGTCACGATTCAATAGGAATGAGCTTACATGATAGCTCATATAGACTTGTTAATGATGAGTTTAAAGGGATATATGAACCTATTGATTTTGTATCAATTGATATATTTAAAGATAGGGTAGAACTTCATGTAAAAAGAGAATGTTCACGTACACATGTAAGTAAGTTTAGTGAAAGAGAAATGTATAACTTATATGATATGAAAAAAATAGATAAGCTGGAGTTTGCTATAATTAAAGCAGTAGATAAGTGGAATAGTTATTATTATGATTAATGGAAAGCTTACTTGGTTGAAGTAAATAGGAACTTTAATATATTACCAAAATAAAATTAAATATTAGATTTATAAAAATGCCGTATTATTCAAAAGTGAATAAGCGGTATTTTTTAATGCGCAATTCAGAAATAGTACGTAATTTGAATTTATTTCGAAACAATTAAGAAAATTTGTTCTTTGAAAATTGAATAATGCGGTATTTACAAAATATGTTATAATAACTGATAATAGTACTATAATATGAGTTAGTTGATAATTAGGATGCTATCTTGTAATTAAAAATAATTTAATATATACGTATTAGTAAGTTTAAATGATAGCAAGTTGGGGTGAGAAAATTATGATAAAAAAAGAAAAACTATTAAATAATTATCGAAGTATAGTAAATGAAATTAAAAAAATAGATTTAACAACATTGAATAATGAAGAGATCCTAAACAAGTCAAATAACTTAAAACAACAAATTTCAAAAGGAACAACAATTAATGAAATTCTAATAGATGGCTTCGCTTTAGTTAAAGAGGTGATAAAAAGAACTTTAGGATTTAAAGTATATGACGTTCAGCTATTAGCTGCTTTGGCACTTACTGATAAAAAACTAATAGAAATGCAGACTGGTGAAGGAAAAACCTTAACAGCCGTATTTACTGCATATATAAATGCGCTATATGGGAAGGGAGTCCATGTTCTTACATTTAATGATTACTTAGCTAAGAGAGATGCTAATTGGATGAAGCCTATATATGATATGTTAGGAGTTAATGTTGGATTTGTACAAGAAAATATGAGTTTGATAGATAAAAAGAAAGCCTATTATTGTGATATTACTTATGTTACTGCAAAAGAAGCTGGTTTTGACTACCTTAGAGATTCTATTGCTTACAGTAAAGATGAGTTAGTACATCGACCTTTCTATTGTGCAATTGTAGATGAAGCTGATTCAATATTAATAGATGAGGCAAGGATTCCTTTAGTAATAGCTACTAGCACAAATGAAAAAGATTCAGAAATTAGAGAAATAAGAGAGGTTGTAGTTAGATTAGAAGCTGAAATTGACTATACTACTGATGAATATGATATGAATATATTTTTAACAGAGGATGGAATTAATAAAGTTGAGGCTTTGCTTAAGTGTGGAAATCTTTATGATAATAAAAACTTCAATTTATTAAGGTTATTAAACAGCACATTATATGCAGAAGTAATGCTTAAGAAAGATATAGATTACATTATAAAAAATGAGAAAATTGAAATGATTGATGAATTTACAGGACGTATTGCAAGGAATAGACATTGGGCTGATGGAATTCAGGCTGCTTTAGAAGTTAAAGAAAATTTAGAAGTTCAATATACAAGTAAAATATTAGCACAAATAACTTTGCAACACTTTGTAAAATTATATGATAAATTAGCTGGAATGACAGGTACTGCTATAGATTCAGAAGATGAATTCTTTGAGTATTATGATTTGGAATTATTAATAATTCCACCAAATAAAAAAAGTATTAGAAAAGATTTAGATAACATAGTTTTTACACATAAAGAAGCAAAATATAATGCTTTAGTTAAAGAGATTCAAAGAGTAAACTCTACTGGACAGCCAATTCTTATAGGCACAAGTAATGTTAAAGAGTCAACTTATTTAGCTAACAAATTAATAGGGGTTGGGATTAAATGCCAAGTGCTGAATGCTGTAAATGATGAGTTAGAAGCTAAAGTTATAGAACAAGCAGGAATGTTAGGAGCAGTAACTGTTTCTACAAATATGGCTGGACGTGGTGTTGATATTCTACTTGGTGGTCCAGATGGAAATGAAAAAGAAAAAATTATTAGTTTAGGTGGATTATATGTTTTAGGTACTAATTTATATGAAAGCTTAAGGATTGACAAACAGTTAAAGGGAAGAGCTGGTAGACAAGGAGAACCTGGAATAACACAATTTTTTATAAGTTTAGAGGATGATCTTATTGTTAAGTATGGGATTAATGAAATGATACCTAAAAAGCATTATCCAGAATTTAAAGAAGAATCACTATCTAATCCTATTTTTAATTATAAGATAAATAAAGCACAAAAAATTATTCAAGCAAAGCTTTCAGACTTTAGAAAGAGTTTATATGAATACTCAATTATATTAGAGCAACAAAGATTATATATGTATGATACACGTATGAAAGTAATAAGTGGTGAAGTTGAAGATAATATTTTGAATCTTGACTATCCTCAACTATATAAGATTCTACAAGAAAGGTATGGTGAGGATATGATAAAGGTGTTTAAGAAGAATTTAATATTATTTTATATTAATGAATATTGGTCAGATTATCTTATAAAAGTTTCTAATATTAAGGATGGTAGTCAATTTAATGTATATGCAGGAAAGAATCCTTTAAGTGAGTTTAATAAGAATATAATAGATGAATTTCAGAATTTAAATGAGGAAATAAAATTAGCGATAAAAGATGACTATGATAAACTTAACAATGGTAAAGTTAAATTTTCAGAAATAAACAATCGTAACAAAAATCCATTATCAACTCGGACTTACTTAATAAATGATAATTCTATTGATGCGTTCATGGGTTTTTTACCTGGTATAGCATTGATAAATTTGGTAAAAGCATATGGATTAGGTAATATAAGGAGTTATATTGATTCATTAGAGTTTTCAATAAGGTCTTATCTATATAAGATATCAAGAAAAAATATTATATAGTTAGTGCTAAATGAATTTTGGAGAATTGTTTAAATTCTAATTTAGCAATTTGATTGAATAAACTTTGGATTAATTATTTCATTAAAAATAAATTGCATGAAAGAAATTATTTAATAGCCAATGAGATTTTCATTGGCTACCCTTATATACTAAATTTACTTAACATCAATTACAATTTTGTGGCAGGTATCACAGTAATAAGCTACTAAATTACTATCCAATACACGTTTTAAATTAATTCTTTCAGGAAAAAAATAAGAGTGGTTTCTAGCTTCATCTGAAATAAAATCAAAGCTGTTTTTGGGAGAAGTAATAATACCCTTTTTCATTTCTTTATTACAATATGGACAATTCATTTATACCACCTCAATAAAATATCAATTCAATATATTAAATTATATCATATAGAATATAGATAATGACTATTTAAAATAATAGTCAAATATAAATTGTATATGATATTATTTGTATATAAAATAAATAATAGATAAAGTTCTCATTCATTGATAAGAGTAGTGCTAATAAAAGTAAAATAATACAAATTGAAAAAGTTGAAAGTGTTAATTTATTAGATAATAAAAAATCCTTATAATAAAAAGGGGTAAGTATTTTAAGGAAAATATTAAGAGAATAATAGGTTGTTTATTATTTATAGTTTTACTTATAGTAAGTAGCTATATATTTAGGCTAGATTACTGAAGTAGAAATAAATTCTTTAAAGCGTATTAGTAAGGCTTTATATAATTCAAAGGAATTAGGAAGAATAGTAATCTATAAAGATAGGGTAATATTTGTTTATGGATAATCCACAAGAGGATAAAGAAAGTAAAAGTAAGAAAATAGAGAAGAATTGGTATCATATAACAACTAAATAAAAAAATATAAAAAGGTTACAAACATAATTTTGCTTTAAATTAATAGGTCAAGTAAAACTATATTTGTAGCCTTTTATGTGTATGTACTTAGAGATGAATAATCTAAGATTTGAATTAATAGTTATAGAAGTTTAGATAATTTATTAATTAATAATTCGATAAATACAAAATTCAGAGCTTGGCTATCAATAAAAAAACTATCCTTAGCTAATGAAAATGATGGTAAAACTATTATATTTGGTATTTGTTTAGAGAACTTGGTTTTACTGTTTTGAGTAATTAATGCTATATTGCTATTATTATTAATGGCATTTTTTATCGATTCAACAATTATAGAAGTTAAAGCTGATAGTGAAAAATATATATTTAAATCATTTTGTGATGAAAATAATGCTTTTTCTGCAATTAAACTTATATCTGTAATACTTTCTGAATCTATCCCTATTGTTGTTAATCTATATTGAAGATGCCTAGCAGCAAGCCCAGTTTCGTGAACCCCATAGATTTTGATTTTATTTGATTTTAATATATCTCGTGATAAAGCTTCAAGTTGACTATCTAAGTTACTTTCTTTTAATAATGTAAACTTTTCTATAAAAAGATTAAGAATTTCTTGAGATGAATCATTAATTATTTTTTCATTGGACAAATTCCCAGAGTGAAGATATCGGGATAATTCATATTTAAATTCTGAGAAACCTTTATATCCGCACTTTTGACAAAATCTCAATAATGCAGATTTAGATACATTCATTTTATATGCAGCTGTTACTAATGGAAAACAAGCTATTATATCAGGATTTGTAAGAATTATATTTTTAATTTTAATTTCAGATTGAGTAAATTCATCATTATGTAAAAGTATATTATCTATTGGATTCATTAGTGTATCCTCCTTATATTTAATAGTTATATTATACCATATAAAATTATTTTGGTAAATTTCTCAAAAAAATTGGGAAAAAGTATTTATTTTTAAATCAAAGCATGTTATGATTGGGTTGTAAATAAATTACAGGAGGGTTTTGAGATGAAAAAAATTGTATTACTTTGTGCAGCAGGTATGTCCACTAGTTTATTAGTTACTAAAATGGTATTAGCAGCTGAAAAGCATAATTTGAATTATGACATAAGTGCTTATTCTATAAGCAATGCAAAAGAAAGTATTAAAGGAGCTGATTTAGTGCTTCTTGGGCCACAAGTAAGGTATAAGCTAAAAGAAATGCAAAAAGTGGCAGGAGATATTCCAGTTCAAGTGATTGATATGGTGCATTATGGAATGATTGATGGTGAAGCAATTGTAAAACAAATTTCAACTTTGTTTGAGAAGTAAAATTTTATAGTCTAAGTAAACGTTTAAAAATAAGAATTAAAGGAGAATTGATTAATGGAAAAGATAACTAGTTTTATAGAGGAGCGTCTTGCACCACCTCTTATTAAAATATCAGAGATGAGATACTTACAAGTTATACAAAAAACATTTATGACCACAATGCCAATTCTAATTTTTAGTTCATTATTAATATTAATTGCTGCACTACCTATTCCTGGATGGAGTAATATAGTAGCTCCATTTGCAGGAAAGTTATGGGCGGGAGTTAATTCATCTTTAGGTCTTTTAGCCGTATGTATTGCAATTGTTTCAGGATACTTTTTAGGGGAATATTACAAAGATAGGGGTTCAAAAATAAAACCTATAGTAACTGCATTGATAGGGTTTTTAAGCTTTATGATGTTTTTCCCAATGTTTAATACAGAAGATGGAAAACTAGTTATAGAAACAACGAATTTCGGAAGTTCAGGAATGTTTTCAGCAATATTTATATCAATTATTGCTGTTGAAATATATAGATTTCTTATAAATAAAAACTTTACTATCAAGTTACCAGCAGGGGTTCCACCTATGGTTCTAGATGCTTTTACTGCATTAATTCCATCAATGGTTGTGTTACTAATGTCATGGGTAATGTCACATGTATTAAAGTGGAATATACCAGAACTAACAAATGTTATTTTTGAGCCGCTAGTTGCTGCAGGAAAAGGTCCAATACCACAGTTTTTATCATTCTTTTTAGATAGAGTATTATGGTTTACTGGAATACATGGTTCAAACGTTGTAGGAAGTGTTATGTCTCCAATTTGGACAAGTATGATAACGGAAAACATGGAAGCATTTAAAGCTGGATCAGAAGTTATACCTAATTTATTTACTACAGAGTGGTGTGGATATTTTGTTCGTATATCAGTATTACCAATAGCTGTGTTAGCAGCAATTTCTAAAGTAAAAAGATATAGTACTTTAGGAAAATTAGCATTACCAGCAACTATATTTAACATTGCAGAGCCTGTAATGTTTGGGTTACCTATTGTATTAAATCCATTATTATTTATACCTTGGGTATTTGGTTTTTCATTTTTATGGATTTGGTCATATATATTTACAGCAATAATTCCAATGATACCTCCAATTATAACTCAAGTTACTTGGACAGTACCAGCACCTATAGCAGCATATTTAGGAACTGGAGGAAGCATTTTTGCATTCTTCTTTAGTTTAGCCAACTATTTTATTATAGGTTTAATATTTTATCCATTTTTTAAGGCTTTGGAAAGAAAAGAAATGGAAAGTCAAATAGAGGGGACTGAGGAAATATATGAAAATAATTAATTACTCTCAAGAGTATGAAAATTCAATAGTGAAACTATGGAATGAATGTCTTATAGCCGATACTATTTCATGTGAACAATTAAGAAAACAAGTTTTGTTTGATGAAAATTTTAATAGAAAACTTGCGCTCATTGCAATTGAGGATAAAGAAGTTGTTGGTTTTATATTAGCAACAAAAAGGCAAGTGCCATATTTAGATAGAGGCCTTGAACCAGAAAGAGGTTGGATAAATCTTTTATTTGTAAGAGAGGATTTTAGAAAGAAAAACATTGGAAGCCAAATGGTAAAGGAAGTAGAAGAAAGGTTAAAAGGATATGGAGTAAAGAATATAACTATAGCAGCATACAGTCCTAATTATTTTTTCCCAGGAATAGATCAAGAAAATTATAAAGAAAGTATAGATTTTTTTGAAAAATTAAACTATACAAGAACTGGTGAAGCTGTAAGTATGCAAAGAAATTTATGGGATTATAATATACCATTAAAAGTTAAGGAAAGAAAAAATCAATTAGAGAAGCAAGGATATAGCTTTAGGAAATTTGATTATAAGTATTCAATAGATTTGTTAGAATTCTTAGGTGAAAATTTTGGTGGTGGATGGAAAAGAAATGCATTAATGGTTATGCAAAATAATGAGGCATCTAAACTTATATGGATAAGTTTAGATGCGAATGACAAAGTAGTAGGTTTTTGTATGAGGAAAATGGATGGGAATGAATGTAGGTTTGGTCCATTTGGAGTGAGGGAAGATTTAAGAAGTAGTGGTATAGGTGGAGTTTTATTTAATTTAATGATGGATGATATGAAGCAAAATAAACTTTACTATTTATATTTCTTATGGACTCATGGAGCAGGTATGAGGTTTTATCAAAAACATGGTGTAGAAGTATATAGAAGTTACTATTTGTATAGTAAAAAAATTGCGTAAAGTTAGATAAAGTTGAAAATGGATTTAATTCCAAATAACTTATTTAGAAGTAAAAAAAGTTTAGCCTTATAAATTATATAGAATATTGATTAAAGAGTGGAGGATAAATAGATGAATAACATTAAGAGAGTTATTAGTATTGGAGGACATCCGTTAGATGCAGAATTAATGGGAGGTCCATTAATTATAAAATATGCAGCATTAGGGGCAAAATGCACTTTTGTCAATGTAGTACAAGGAAGATTAGAAGGGCCTAATGTTACAAAGGAAGAGAACGATAGATACGTTGAGAATTTAATTCAAGAAAATATAAATGTTGCAAAAGCAATGAATTCAGATTGTAAGTCATTTGGTTATAATTCTAAAGAACTTCCAACAGAAAATGAATTCATTGATATCTTAGTAAAATATTTTACTGATGAAAAAGTGGATTTAGTTATAACTCATTTTAGTGGAACATTGCATCCAAGGCATTATTATACACACTATACAGTTAAAGAGGCAGTTAAGATATGTAGAAATAATGGTATGGATATAAAACTTTTATATGGAGAAAACTGTGAAGATTTAGTTGGATTTGTGCCACAAGCATATTATGAGCTAAGCGAAAGTGAAGTTGATACATGGTTCAATGCATTAAGAAAATATGAAATCTTTAATGGAAAAGTAAATAGTGTTCCTTATTATGATTATTATAAAACTATGGGAAAAGTTAGAAGTATGGAATGTGGAAGCAGAAAGTTTACAAAAGCATATATGTATGCTTCATATATAGAAAACTTATAAAATTATTTTAATTAAATTAATTAGCTTTCTTATAGATTATATAACACAATAAAAAGTTTGTTTAAAAAGGATTTATGTGATTGAATTTTACATAGATCCTTTTTATATGTTTATAAGTATATGGAATAAAAATAAATAGTAGAAAACTAAGTATTAAAACTTTAATAAGAATGAGAGAATGTATAGTTAATAACTATACAACAAATATCAAATGTGTTTTGTGAAAATATACTATATAAATAAAATATTTATATGGTATTATTTACATATAAGACAAAGAATGGTATAAGTTGCTTTTAGTAAAGTTTTTATTAACAACTTCAAATGGGAATTTAATTTAAGGAGGAATAAAAGTGTTAAAAGAAAAATTATTACCAATTTCAATTTTTAGCTTAGCTATTTCACTTATTATTAGTGCTTCAATAATAGCTAATAGTATGGAAAACAATGGACGATTCATTGGAGATGGGATAAGCCAAGGAATATTTAATTTAAGTAATTCAGTAAGTCAAAAAGAGAATAATTATACTTACGAACAGTTTAAAGATGTTTTATCTTTATATGAAGCATCGGAATATTTAGGCATAAGTCAAGATCAATTAAGACAAGTAATTCAAGAAGATGAATCAATACCATATGTACAAATATATGGTCAACTAATATTTAGTAAAAATGCGATAGACAAATGGGTTGAAACATCAAAATTTAAGATGTAGTAATGGAGCCAAAGTAAAATGAAAAATTTTAAAAAAGTAAGCTTAATAACAAGTATTATTATATTTGCTATATTATCATATATAAAGCTCTATACAATTCAAGTAAAATTTAATAATGATCCAACTGTTGCTATTATTAAAACTGAAAATATTCAACTTTTAAATAATCACAATATAATAATAAAAGAGAGTATTCCTTATGATTGGTACAAAGAATATGGAGAATTATTATATGCAGATGAAGTGGGTCATAAGTGGCAAAGAATATATTCTTCATTAATAATATTATGGGGGGTAATGTTATTCTATATTATTTCATTAATAGCTATGAATTTAATTAAGAAGAGAAAGAAAGTTATAAAAAATTAATATAAATAGGTTATATAGAGGTTTTATCTATATAGATAGTTATAATATTTTAAATATATATTTAAAGAGAGGGCTTAAAATATGAATTTAAAAATAAGAAGATTTGATAATAATGATGCAGATATTGTATCTAGCATAATTTGCAGAAATTTTTTAGAAGTAAATATAGATGATTATCCAAAAGAAGAAATGGAGTCATTAGCTAAGCACTATAATAGTGAAAAAATATTAAATATAGCAAGTTACGCTCATATGTATGTTGTATGCATAGATGAAGAAGTTGTTGGGTGTGGAGCTATTTCAAGTTTTTGGGGAAGCAAAGATGAAAGTATATTATTGACTATATTTGTTATACCAGAATTGCATGGTAAAGGGATAGGTAAATCAATAATAGAGACATTAGAAAAAGATAAGTATTTTATAAGAGCAAAAAGAATAGAAATACCAGCATCAATTACCGCGTGTGAATTTTATAAAAGAATGGGATATAAATATAAGAATGATGTGAAAGATTTAGATGATGAAGGTAATTATAGGCTAGAAAAGTTTAGATTATAAAATGCCTAATGAAAGCCTTAATGACACCGATTTCGGGAGAAATCTATAGTTTATTAGTAAGTTAGTTACAAAGAGGAGGCTAAGAGTGAAAAAAATAGTATTATTTAGTATTTCATTGGTTTTTTATATGGGAATACTTATTTCTTGCTCAAATAAAACTGCAGCAAATACTATATCTAAAAATGAAGAGTTTATAAATCTTTATTTTTCTGATGCTAATGTAGAATATCTTATAGAAGAAAAAAGGAGTATTGAATATGTTACTCCACAAAAAGCAGTGCAAGCATTGATAGAAGGACCTGAAAGTAAAGAACTGAAAAGTTTATTACCAAAAGAATTAGAAGTTATAGATATATAGGTTAAAGATGGTATAGCATATGTTAATATACATGAAAGTGTTCCTTTTTCTGAACATGGAAATTACGGGTCAAGCACAGCGACAAGTCATATTATAAATTCAATAGCTGCTACATTAGTTTTAAATGAAACTTTCGGAATTGAAAAGGTTAAACTTGAAGGTGATATAGGAGATATCTTATATGGTATTGATACTATTAATATAATTAAGTTAAATATGGATTTAATTAAAGAAAATAATTAAATAGCAATACATTGATAGATAAAATATCTGTTTTACAAATATTTATAAGAAGGTAAAAAACATGGATTATGAAGATGTTTTAAAAAGTGTTTCTATAGAGTATAAAAAGATATTAAGAGATAATTTAGTAGGCATTTATGTACATGGATCAATTGCATTAGGTTGCTTCAATTGGGATAAAAGTGATATTGACTACATAGTCGTAGTTAATAAGCCATTAACAGAAGATATAAAGCTAGAACTTATGAATGTTACCATAGAATTAAATAAGCAAGGTCCAGCAAAAGGGTTGGAAATGAGTGTAGTTTTACAGGAGTATTGTACTAATTTTATATATCCAACTCCATTTGAATTACATTTTTCTAATATGCATCTTGGTTGGTACAATAGTGATTCAAAAGATTATTGTAAAAATATGAATGGATTTGATAAAGATTTAGCTGCACATTTTACTATAATAAAAAATTCAGGAATAGTTTTATATGGATTGCCTATAAATGAGGTATTTGATGAAGTTTCAAAAGAAGAATATAAATTAACATGGATCTTAATAAAAATAAATTAGTAAGATATAAGATGGATTTTGGGATTTAATTTGAAATATCGCTAAAATCGAATAATAATGTGCATATGATATAATTATATAATATATTTTATGAATGTGAGATGAGTAAAAATGAATTATAAAGAACTACAGCCTGATTGTGAAAAGTGCTTTGGATTATGTTGTGTTGCATTATATTTTTCAGCTATGGATGGATTTCCAGTTAATAAGGATGCAGGTAAACCTTGCATTAATTTAGCAGATGATTTTAAATGTAAATTTCATGAAGGTCTTAATAAGAAGGGTTTAAAAGGTTGCATAGCATATGATTGTATTGGTGCAGGGCAAAAGGTAGCTCAAGTTACTTATTCAGGACATGATTGGAAAGAAAAATCTGGGCATTCAAAAGAAATGTTTGATGTTTTTATTATTATGAAGCAGCTCCAGGAAATGCTTTGGTATCTTAATGAATCTATTAGACTACAAGATAATAATAATATAAATAAAGACAAGCTGACTAAAAAATAAATGAAATAGAAAGTTTAACATATTTAGAAGCAAAATCAATCATAAATTTAGATTTAACATCAATTAGAATAGGAATTAATAATTTGCTTTTACAAACTAGTGAATTCTTAAGGAAAAAAGTTAATAACGGAAAAAATTCTTTAAAAGGTAAAAAAGCATTAGGTGGAGCTCTAAATCTTATGGGTGCTGATCTTAGAAAGAAGGATTTAAGAGGAATAAATTTAAGTGGAGCTTTTCTAATTGCAGCAAATTTAAGAAGAGTAGATTTAAGCTTTACAGATTTAATTGGCTCAGACTTAAGAGATGCAGATTTAAGCGAAGCTAATTTAAGCAATAGCATTTTCATAACTCAATCTCAAATTAATAGTGCTAAAGGTGATGCAAATACAAGATTACCTAAATCTATTACTAGACCAAGGCATTGGTAAGTATTAAAGTTAATAAATATAATTTATTAATAACTAAGAAAAAAATTAATATAATACTCTTTTCTTACTTAAGTTTTCAAGACGTTGTCCAAAACAAGTAGATGCAGAAGAACTATCCAGATTAAGAATTAAAATAGATGGCGAAATAGAAAATCTTGATAGAGAACCAGGGGAAAGGTTGTTAAGTTCAGAAGGTTTCAAAAGAATAATTTATGAAGATTCAATATCTAAAACGTGTCTATTTTTAATAGCAGAAGTAAACAGTAAAATAGTAGGATTTACACGTTGTGAAGGAAATAAACTAAGTAGATTTAAACATAAAGCAGAATTCGGAATATGTATATCAAAGGAATACTGGGGATATGGAATTGGTAAGGCGCTTTTAGAAAATGTATTAATGTGGGTAGAAAGTACAGAAATTAGGAAGATATCATTAACTGTTGTAGAAACAAATAAAAAAGCAATTAATTTATATAGAAGATATGGATTTATAGAAGAAGGATTACTAGTAAATGATCGTATTCATAAAGATGGTAATTATTATAATACAGTCATTATGGGAAAGTTTTTAGATAGTTAAATAATTAATAAAATTCATTTTGTAATAAGAAAGATAGGGCGGTGAAAAATAAATGGTTAATACAAGTAATGGAATATTGGATAAATATATTGTCTTAAAAAATATATAAACGATAAAGAACATAAAAAGATAAAAGAGTTAGAGGATATTTGTATAAATGAAGATAAAGTAAATTTAAAACTAGAATTAGAATATAGAACACAAATTAATAAGGACTATAAAAAAGATTCAAATGACATAAATGAATTTTTATATTATATCAATGATAAGTTAGTTGGATATTTGGGAATTTCATGTTTTGGTGGAAATATTGCCGAAATTAATGGAATGGTTCATCCTGACTTTAGAAGAAGAAGGATCTTTACTAAGCTTGTAGAAATGGCTATTGAGGAATGTAAAAGAAGAAACTTTAATAAGGTTCTATTACTTGGTGATGACAAGTCAAATTCTGCAATAGAATTCATAAAGAACACAAAATCTAGCTATTCATTTTCAGAGTGTAGAATGGAATGCATTAATTGGATTGTATATGAAAACAATAAAGATATTTGTTTAAGTAATGCAAAAAATAAGGATATATATCAAATAGATAATTTAAATGAAATCTTCTTTGGAGAAGGTTGTAATGAGATGATATTACCAGAAGATGACGAAAAGAATAGCATTATTACTTATTTAATTCAAGTAGATGATAAAGTAATTGGTAAGATAAAAGTTAGTAAAGAGTTAGATTCAGCATTTATTAGTGGATTTGGAATAATCCCTGAATATAGGAATAAGGGATATGGAAGAGGGGCTTTGATGCAAGTCTTAAATTATTTAAGGCATGATGGAATAAATAAAGCTGCCTTAGATGTTGAGATAAAAAATAAAAATGCATTGCATTTATATAAAGATTGTGGATTTAAAGAAAAATCAACTATGAATTATTATGAGGTAAAAGGAGTAGTCCTATAAATTAATATAACAAAAGAATATTTTTGAATAATGAAGTAGAAAGTTCTTAAAGAAAGCAAAAGGCATCTTTAAGAACTTTTTTTATAACATTTTAATATGAAATAATAAAAATTTGAATTTCTATAGTATCTTTTAATAATAATATTTTATTGAAAAACAATAAAATATTATTGACTTACTATAATTGATAAATTAATATATAAGTATATAAGGTGAAAGGTAGTGCTATGAAAAAGAAATCGATAAGTTTGATAATTTCAATTTTAATATTATTAGAAAGCATTCTTTTTATAGGATGTACAAGAAAAAGCATTTCTTTTATCAGGATATAGTAATTTTTATGAAAGAAAGTTTGGCGTATGTATTAAAAGATTAAATGAAGGTGTTTCTACTTATGATGGATTTAGACCTTTTTCAAATAATCAATATAAAATTACATGGGTAGATAATAATAGTGTTAAATTAGAATACGATTTTGGAAGCGCAGGTATATGGAAGATTGAATTTATAGATCTTAATTAAATTAAAAAGGAGTGTGTTATTATGATTATTTTACTTAATCCTGCAAGTTTATTACTTGGTTTAATTGCTTGGATACTTCCAATTATTAGTCTTATGCAATATAAAAAACATAAAAATAAGAGTTGGATTATTCTTTCAATTATTAGTATAAGTTCTTGTGCAATTTCTTTATTTTTACAGATTATTTATAACAATCATTTGGTTCAAATAAATGATTGGTCTGCTCTTATGGATACGACTGATGCATTAGTATTCGTATCAGCAGTTTTGATTGTAGTTACTATAATTTTAAATATAGTAACCACATTTATATATTACAAAAAATTAGAAAATTAATATATAGTCGATTTTAAGTTGCTATGAAAGTATTAGTAAGCTTACTGAAGATGAAGTTAAAGGTATAAAGTATAATTAAATATTCTTATTATTTAGAAAGATTTGAAGAAATATTAGTATATTTGTGGTATAATTAATATACAACAGGTAGTTCCTAAAAGTTTTTAGCTGTAGGAGCTACTTTTTTCATTACAAATAAAACACATAAGGGGGTAATTTTATGTTTAAAATAAATGATTATGTTGTATATGGTTCAAATGGAGTTTGTAAGGTTACAGATATAGAGCAGGTAACTTTAAGAAATGAAGAGTTAGAATATTATATTTTATCTCCAGTTTATAATGAAAAGATGACTATTAAAACACCTGTAAATAATCAAAAAATATTAATGAGAGAGCTTATGACAAAAGCTGAAATAGTGAATTTATTGAAAGAAATTTCAAAAAATGAGACTGTTGAAATAGAAGACTCAAGAAGAAGAGTTGAAGAATATAAGGCTATAATAAAAAGAGGTAATGCTGAGGAACTTATAAAGGTTATAAATTCAATAAAATTAGAAAAAGATGAAAAAAATTCAATAGGTAAAAAGCTTAATAAAACAGATGAAGATATTATGATTAGTGCGAGCAAGCAATTATATCAAGAAATGGCAATAGTCTTAGAG
>OGST01000340.1_pt1 | contig 31824 bp, 27 predicted proteins | sample 1574021 | NCBI WGS metagenome assembly OGST01 (sample SAMN03295847, study PRJEB24534) | human gut metagenome | isolation source: fecal sample 7 from infant 6 | host: Homo sapiens | place: USA: Pittsburgh, PA | collected 2014-07 | reverse complement strand
ATATATATATTATTATTATAAACCCCATTTTAAAATTAAATATATCTAATAAAAAAATATATATTACAGAAAATACGCTCATTCCTATTATTTGTACTATAACAGCATTACTAATTATCTTTTTTTGCTCTTCATATTTATTTGAGTCAAATAAATATCTAAATGCTGCAAATGTTATTTGTAAAGTCATTATAGGAATTATTATAGAAGTATATGTAAATATTAAATCAACTTCCCCATAGTCTATTGGTGATAAATAAGTAGTATATAATGGTAACAATAAAAAAGCCATTAATTTAGTAGATATATTTCCTATAAAATATATTACTGTATTTCTTACTAACCTTCTATCTCTATTCATCTATTTTTTAACTCCTTTATATATATTTCTATCCTTTACTACATGGTCCATCTTTATATAAAACCATACTACTACCTTCATTAAGCAATTCTTTTGATAGATTAATTAATCTTTTAGCAGCTACCTTAGGATTCCATTCGCTAATTATTGATTTATAAGCATTTACCCCTATTTTATTTCTAAGTTCTTCATCATTAATCAATTTCTTAACATAACTATATAGTTGATTTATATTATTATATTTATATATAAAACCATTTTCCTCATTTTTCAGCATATATTTTACTGCTCCTATTGAATCAGCTGCAACAATAGCACATCCACTATTCATCGCCTCGTTTAATACTGCTCCCCATCCCTCTTCATAACTACTAGTAAATAAAAATATATTTGAACATTCCATATATTCACGAACTTTTTCTGGTGACATTGACCCCAACATATTTACATTATTTTCCAAACCATTTGTTTTTATCAAATACTTTAATTCTTCTTCTAGGCATCCGGTTCCAATTATATTTAATAAAAACTTATGTCCTTCTTTTTTTAATTTTTTTGCAACCAATATAGCATGTTCTGGATGCTTCCACTCTAGAAATCTTCCAACCCAAAGAATATTTATTGTGTCATTATTTTTTAAATTTGTTAAATATTCTATATCATACAATTTCACTTCTGGAAAATATCCCCACTTCCAATTTTTCTCTTTAAATACTCCTATCATTTTCATATCAGGAGCGGTATAACTACTTGCACATAGTAAATGAAAATTTCTATTTTTTTTATATTTTATATAAGACTTATAACACATTCTAAAGACTCTTGGATCTAATATTCTTATTCTTCCCTTTTTGAATATTCTTTCAGAATATTCAAATGTTAATTTATCTTTCTCTAATCTTGATTTAATAAATTCCCTTGGCGCTGATCCAAAAATAACAACATCACTCTCATTTGCTAATTGCTTAGCAATTTTATACTTTTCATCACTTTCATATATATTTATTGAATATTTATAATCATTACTTGAATCTTTATATCCTAATTGTAACCTTTCTTTTGGTACTCTTTCTGTTGCAATAAATTTAAAGTCTTCTCCTAAACTATTATACATTTCATTACAAAATGGTATTTGATGATGATTTAAAAAATTCGAAAAAAAAGTTATCTTCATTTTTTACTCCTTGCTAAATATTTGATTATATATCTCTAAAATTCTTTTAGAATTTTTTTCTTTATCATGGGTTAACTCTGCCCTTAATATAGCATTTTTTGAAAGTTCAATTGTTTTTTTATTGTCCTCAAATATTTTAGAAATATAATACGCTAACATATATGGTGCATCTACTTGATATAAGAAACCCTCTATGTTATGTGTTATCATATCTGGTACTCCACCTACATACGAGGCGATACAAGGAACTCCTAATATCATTGCTTCTCCTAATGAATTAGGACTATTTTCAATAATAGATGAAGAAACAAAAACATGTGTTTTTAAAAATCTAAGACACATTTCTTTTTCATCCAAATTTCCTAAAAATGTTATATAATCACTTAATTTATATTTATTAATTAAAAATTTTATATAGCTAGCATAAGAAGATAATTTTAAATTGTCTATTAAGGAATTATTTCCAACTATATTATCTCCTGCTATATATAAATGTACTTTAGGAAATTTTTTTATCAATTTTGGCATAGCTTCTAAAATAAAATGTAATCCCTTTACTGGATAACTCCCTTGACTAACGAAAATTGAGTATTTCTCACATTCATTAATACTCCATTTATGCTTATAAAATTCGTCCCTTAAAGTTTCATTACAAAAATAATAACTTATTTTATTATTGATCTCTTGTATACAAGCTTTATCCCAATTTGTTCTTCCAATTACGTTATCAACATTCTTTATCGCTTCAATTTCATATTTTCCTCTCTTCTCAAATTTACACTTTTGTCTTAATAAATTATCTCTCTTTATAAAATCTCTAAATTTATATTTCTTCTGAAAAGAATATGGAATTCCATTAAGATAATGCTTAGCAATAACCGATGTTAATCCTTGTATATTTATAATAGTTTTATTAGGTTTATTAAATGCCCTAACCATAGAAAGTGTATGTGGAAACTCTGTACCAAAAATATGAACTATATCGGGTTTTTCTATTTCCAATATCATTTTAAGTGTTTCTTCAACACTAACGTCATATTGAGTAGGATTAATCTTATCTTTTGGGAAACCATAATATCTTACACCTTCTATATCAAATTTTATAATTTCTTTTTCTTCTACCAAAGGAGAACATACAATTAATTCTATATTTTCATTTTTCTTAAGATCATTCAATAAACCAATTAACCATCCGCCTCCATTGCTATAATTTTTAGATAATTTTATTGCCATATCAGGTAATATTATATTAGTTGTCCATAGTACTTTCATTATTTATTCCTCCATTTGCAATTAATTCTCCAATCTGCTAAGTTAAATGAACATTGCTCTTTTTAACTCGTAAGAATATAATAAATTTGATACAAAATATTTATCCCACCAAGAAAGAGAAAAAATCAATGAACAAAACTAACTTAAAATTTCATTATTACTCTGACAAACTATATAAGTTTGAATTTGACAAGCATGCTAATCAAAAATATCAATTAAAGAATATGGAATACAATTCATACCTAACGCTGTCAGTAGTTGTCTAAAGTTTAAATATCCACTATGCTCTAAATATAATAAATCTATTTTCATCATGAAAATAAACATTATAATCCCTATAAATGTTAACACTGAAAGTGTAATTACACATTTTCTCAATATCATAATTTAAATATAGACTTAGTTTCAAGTAATATTTTAATCAGATTTCTTGCTTAAATCCCCTTGGTATTTATAAACAGCAAAAAAATTTTATTGCTTGCTATAAACTCTGAAACTAGCTTCATATTGTAGTTTAATTTAATACAAGCTAAAGATTCATATGTAGTATTTATACTTGTAAATCAAGCTAAAGACATAAATAAACCTAAAAATTTATTACCAATAAGTTATCTTCTTATAGTTAAGCTTCTAAAACTATATTAACAAAAAGTAATCATATCCCACTACTACTTATAATTAGTGCTACTAATAATAATTTAAGCATATTATAAAGCTAAAAAAGGCTTTATTTTTTTGAAAAAGCTAATAACTTAATATATCATGTTTATATTTAATTATAAATTTATTAGACCTCACGATAATCATTAAACTCTTCTATCTTAGCTCAATTAGCCCAATTTAATACTACAGAATCCAATAGTTTATAGATGCTTGACTTCTTAATATCTTTAATTAACATACAAAAAATCAAATTATCTTGCAGATTTATTTGCCATACCAAAATTTATTCAAACTTATATAATTTTCAAAGAATAAATAATTTTATGAATAGTTAAGATATTTTTTCATATAAACCTAACAGCTTCGCAATTCTAATACTTTTTTAGTAACTCCATTTAAAATACACATCATTACAAACATATATGGCACACCATCTAATATTGGTTCTGTCATAAAATTTAAAGTTAACCCAAAGTATATTGATAAAATAATATATTTAATATTATTTTGAATAAATTTGCTCTTTAAGAATCTTATTAATGTCTTTATAGTTCCTATCGTATACATGATTAATAGTACACCTGGTATTAATCCTCCAACTCTTATTACATCTAACCATAAATTATGAGCATATCCAATTGAAAGATTAATTTTCCCTCCACCCATTGGATAAATCAACATGTTTTTTATTACTTCTAACTGTGCTTTAAATCTTGGATCATTAGCTGAATCTATTTCTGAACTTTTAAACCTTAAAGCTAAAGCAGAATTTTCATACCAAGTTTTAATATTAAACATGTTATTTTTATAGAAAATTATAAAAATTATAATTAAGACAGATGTAAAAAAAATTATTTTTAAAACTTTTTTCTTTTGACTTTTATTTAAATAAACATATAAACAAATATTTATAATGAATACTATAGATGCTATATATAATATTGTTCTTGATGCAGTATTTATAGTTGAAATGATTATAAAAATTGTTCCTATGAATAAAGTAATTTTAATATAATACTTTTTACATATAAAAAATGCATAAAAAAGAAGAGAAATAAACATAACAAAAAATATATTTTGTAGTGTAGCTGCTATTGGAGACTTTAACCAAATATCTGTAACAACTCTAGCTTCTCCAACCTTTAAATTTACAAAAAAAGCCATATTCAAAACTCCATGTAAAAATGTACCTAAAACAATACTAAAAATAATTCTATATGTTAATTTAAAACAATTTACAGAACTAACCATAATATATCCTATAAAATATCCCAATATTGGACCAAACCAAAAAGTAATAAATGATTGTAATGAAATTTGGAAAAAATATTGGTATATTATAAAATATGCTGTAAAGCATATTGTTAATATTAAAAACTCAATAGTTATATAAATTTTTTTTTTACTAATATATCCATAAAGTAATGTAAAAATAAAGCATATTAATAATAAATAATTAGATTTATTCATAAAATTTAAAGAAAATAAAAATATGAAAAATAAAATTATATTCTCCAAAACTCCATTTTTATCAATTACTCCTAATTTTAATTTCTTCACTAAATTCCTCCAATTAAAATTAATTTTTATAATAAAATCATGTCTATTATTTTTTTTGCTTGAATTTTATTATTTTTATTTTTTATAACAAATTTTTTTGCATGATTGCCTTTCTCATACAATTCTTCTTTATCTATAGATAATATATGATTTAGATTTTCAGTTAAATATTCCAAATTATCCTCTTCTTTTATTACATACATATATTTTATATATTCTTCAGGCATTCCTGGTAAAATACAACCTAATAAAGGTGTTCCTGAAGCCATGCACTCTAAATTCTTGGAAGGAAATGAATATTTTGTAAATTCACCTTTACTTGTTCTTGGATTAATTAATAATGTAGCTGTTATCTGCTCCTTTAAAATTACTTCATTGGATACTTGACCAAAATACTTTATTCTTTTATCTAATTCACATATTTTTTCTACTTCTTTTTTGTAATTTCCATCGCCATAAATATGTAAAGATATATCTTTTAATTTTAATTTATGAAATGCATTTATTAATAAATCTATTCCATATTCCTTATGTAATGATCCTGCATATATACATTTTTTTATTTTATCTTTTTTATCAATATCGTTTATTAAATCTATTGAATTAATATCTATTAATCCTTCCATTATAATATATTTATCATTGCTAATATTCTTTTTAAGCTTCTCTTTCATTTGTTCTGTTAAAAGAACATAATAATCAAATTTATTTAAAACAAAATAAGCTACTGATTCGTAAAATTTTTCTTTAAATTTATTTTTATCCTTATTAGTTGGACCTACAAGAAAATCTGGTAAATCAGTAACTATTGCTATTGATTTTCTTTTTTTAAACTTTGAAATAATTAAAGCAAATAATGAATTAGTTAAACATAAATAATCACAAATTAATACACTATCTTTTTTATTTAAAATATGATTAAATAATTTAACTGTATTGAAACAACTAATTATTCCTTTTAAAAATTTATTGTTAATATTTCTTTTTATATAATAAGTAATATTTTTAATATTATAATCAATATATTTTAGTATTTGCTTATTACAATTAACCGTTAAATTCTTTTCATCTATAAATGCACAGTGAATATTAAATCCATTATATGCTAAACCTTCTACAACTAATCTATTAAATTTAACAGCTGCTTGTGAAGGTTTATATTTTAATTCATCATATTTTTTTTGTGGACATGCGCGTGAAATATAAAGTATATCCATTTATTTATCTCCTTATAAAAATCTACGATCTGTTAAGTTAAATGAACATTGATCTTTTCAACCTTTGAGAATACAATGAGTTTGCGAAAAACATTTATCCCCCTCAAGAAAGGAGAAAAAGCAATGAACAAAACTAATATAAAATGCCCTCGTTGTCATTCGGAAAAACTATATAAGTTTGGATTTGACAAGTAGGCTAATCAAAAATATCAATGTAAAGATGTATTTGTGTCAATATCTTAGACATAAAAATTCGAACTTACTTAAGCTGCATTCAAAGCCTTAAATTCTACCTCATTAGGAGTATTATAATCAAGAGCTGAATGCAGTCTTTTACTATTGTAAAAACTTTCTATATATTGAAAAATTGATTTTTTAGCATTTTCATACTTTTCATAAGTATTTCTATAAACTTCTTCTTTCTTTAAAACAGCATGAAATGACTCTATACATGCATTGTCATAAGGACACCCTTTTTGACTAAAGGATTGTATTATATTAAATTCATTGCATAGATTTTTCATATCATTACTTGTATATTGTGAGCCTAAATCACTATGAAATATTATTTTATTATCTTTGCCTATATTTTGAAGATAACAAGCATTTTTTAGTGCTGCTATAACAAGATCATTTGTCATATTTTTACCGAAAGAGTATCCCACTATTTTCTTAGAGTGTAAATCAAGTACAGAAGCCAAGGAGCACCAACCATTTTTTTGCGTTTTTACGTAAGTTGTATCTCCTACCCATTTCTCATTTATGCTTGTTGTTGCAAAATCACGCTTCAAAAGGTTCTCTAAACCTTCTTTCGGCTTTTTCTTAGATGTTGGTCTATATTTTTTTATTATTATAGATTTTATTCCTAATTCTCTCATTAATCTTTGAGTTCTTTTTATAGATATATTAAATCCATTTTTAGAAAGCATTATTTTTATCTTTGGAACTCCGTATCTACACTTACTTTCTTTATAATACTTTAATATAGCCATTTTTAGCTTTTCATTCTCAATTTCTCTTTCTGATTTTTTAGGATTTTTCTTACTATAATATGTGCTACGTGGAACGTTTAAAATAGAGCACATCTTTTAACTCCATAAATTTTTTTATTGGCTTCTATAACTTGTATAATTTTATTTAGTTCTCTTTCGCAAATATGGCCATAGCTTTTTTAGCTAAAGCTTGCTTCGCTATAATATTTCATTTTCCTCTTTAATTCTAGCCATTTCTTTCTTTAATTTGGCTACTTCTTTTAATGTTATAACTTCATCTTCAGATATTTTTATTTCTTTGTTAGATTTTACCCAGCCATTTATAGTTGATTTTGCTATGCCATATTCACTACTTATTTCAGAAATTGTCATTCCAGATTTATATAAATCTGATATCATTTCTTTATAATCCTCTGTATATTTTTTACCTCTACCCATAGTAGAAACACTCCCTTTCTCTAACTAAATATTATTTTATCTAGTTCGATAAACTGTGTCCACTATTTTATAATAACATCAAGATTATATTATTGCATTTTTTAATTAATAATTCTTTTATAGTAATAAATATAATTTATATCTTCTCATATTCATTTTATTAATTCAAAATTAATTAATATTTTTTATAACCTTAATATGACTTAATGCTAAATCTTCTAAGTTATATGTTTTTATTTTTTTAATATTATTTTTTGACATTTGTTCACATAAGTTCTTATTACTTATTAATTTATTTAATTTTTTACTTAGCTCTTTAGAATTATCAGTAGGTATAATAAATCCATTTTTATAATCTTCTATTAACTCGATTCCTGCTATGCATTTATCAGTTGTAATGATCGGTAATCCACAAGCCATAGCTTCATTTATAACTAATCCCCAAATATCTTCACGAGTTGGTAATACAAATAAATCGCAAGCTTTATAATATCTAAATAAAGTTCTTTTATCCATAAAGTTCATTATTGATACATTATTATAGTTATTATCTTGTATTATTTTCTTATACTCAGATTTCTTTTCTCCTTCTCCGATTATTAATAAATGAACATTATCATTATCAATATAATTCCAAGCTTCCAATAGAACATCTAACCCTTTTCTATATATAAATTGTCCAACTGAAATAACAACTTTTTTATTTGGTAGCTTAAGCTCATTTTTTAATTTTATTTTTTCATCTAAAGTAATAGGTTCTTCTAAAATTTCACTTTTATATAAAGATGAAAAATTATGATTATAAATTTTCTCTTCATTAGCTCCATAATTAATAAAATATTTTCTTGCATTACTTCCATTTGCAAGATATCCACTTGCACCAATTATAAAGTAACTTTTTACTAATCCTTTAATTAAATTTGAAGATACAAATGCACCATCACAATTTATTAAATATGGTATTTTTTTTAATTTACATAACTGCATAAAAAACATAGCTGTTGGTGTACTGTACTCATATGCAATTGCTATATCGAATTTATTTTTATTTACATAATTACTTATGCTAAGCTTAATTTTTTTTAATGATTTTTCCCAATGCTTTAAAGCTACAAACTTAAAATTAATAGCTTTATCATCATACCAACTATCATTTCTTGATTTATCTGCTTTTTGTTCAAAACAAACTGTTAAATCACATAATTTTCCTAGCTCATTAAATAAATTCACTCTATACGGAGCCATAATAGTAGTGAGAATTAAAACTCTCATCAGCAACCTCCCAAATACTTTTAAATTTTAAAAACTAAAATAATTATTTTCTCCATATAAATTTATTTATTATAGAAGTATATCCTTGAATAATATTAACAACCTTAGTGGAAACATTTATATCAGTATAATCATGCACTTTAACTAATTCTTCACCTAATTCTTTTTCCTTAGTTATAACTTCTATTGCTTGAGTTATTGAATCAAAAGTTATTCCTCCAAGAATTACTGATCCCTTATCAACTGCTTCTGGTCTTTCTGTGCTTGTTCTTATTGATACTGCTGGAAATCCCATTATATTTGATTCTTCTGCTAATGATCCTGAATCTGATAACACACAGAAAGAATCTTTTTGAAGTTTATTGTAATCGTAGAATCCAAAAGGCTTTAATTGTTTAATATTCCCATGGAACTTAATACCTTTCTCTTCTATTCTCTTCCAACTTCTTGGATGAGTTGAATATATTACAGGCATATTATAAGTTTCAGCAATTGCATTTAATGCATCTGTTAAACTTTTAAAGTTTTCATCATTATCAATGTTTTCTTCTCTATGAGCACTTACTAATATAAATTTACCTTTTTCTAATCCTAATCTTTCTAGAACATCACTTTCATCAATTTTAGGCATATATCTTGCAAATACTTCTGGTAATGGTGAGCCTGTTACAAATGTGTATTCTTTTCTCATTCCTTCTGATAATAGGTATCTTCTAGCATGCTCTGTATAAGCTAAATTAACATCACTTGTTACATCAACTATTCTTCTATTAATTTCTTCTGGAACATTTTGATCGAAACATCTATTTCCTGCTTCCATATGGAATACTGGAATCTTTAATCTCTTAGCAGCAATTGCACTTAAGCAACTATTTGTATCACCTAATATAAGTAATGCATCTGGTTGTTCTTGTACTAATATTTCATAACTTTTTGCAATTATGTTACCCATTGTTTCTCCAAGATTATTACCCACAACCCCTAAGAAATGATTAGGTTCTCTTAACTCTAACTCTTTAAAAAATACATCATTTAATGTATAATCCCAGTTTTGTCCTGTATGAACTACTATATGTTCAAAATATAAATCACATTTTTTTATTGTTTCTGCAAGTCTTATTATCTCTGGTCTTGTCCCAACAATAGTCATTACTTTAAGCTTTCTCATTTTCTACCTCCAAGTAAATAGTATCTGGCTTTTCCGGATTAAAAATTTCATTAACCCACATTATTGTTACCATGTCTCTTTCTCCAGTATTTATAATGCTATGAGTATATCCTACTGGTATATCAACAACTTCTAATTTTTCTCCACTGACCTTGTACTCTATTATTTCTTCTGAATCTACTTTTCTAAACCTTATAACACCTTCTCCACTAACAACTAAGAACTTCTCATTTTTAGTATCATGCCAGTGATTTCCTTTAGTTATTCCTGGTTTAGATATATTTACTGAAACTTGTCCTCTATCCTTACTTTTTATAAATTCAGTAAATGATCCTCTATTATCTACATTCATCTTTAATAGATAACTAAAATCATTTTCTGGTAAATAACTTAAATAAGTACTATAAAGCTTTTTAGTAAGTTCATTTTCCATATTAGGTATCATTAAACTTTTTCTACTTTCTTTAAAAGAATTTATTAAATCAACAATTTCTCCTAAAGTCGCTTTATGTTCAATATCAACATTCTGATATCCAGGAATGTAGTTTTCTTCATTGTTTATAACATTTTTTATATTTCTCACTACATCATCTATGTAAACTAAAGTCATTTCTTTAGTTGGATCAGAAATCCAAACTTCTTCTCCCCTAGCAATATTATGACAGAAAGTTGCTATTGCTGAATTATAGTTAGGTCTACACCACTTACCAAATACATTTGGTAATCTAAATATAAAAACATTTCCCTTTGTATCTGCCATATATTTAATTAAAGCTTCTTCAGCTCCTTTTTTACTTTGTCCATAAGCATTATCTAAATCTGCTTGTATAGAAGATGTAATTAGTATTGAAGTGTTTTTATTATTTTCCTTTAAAATTTCTATTATCTCTTCAGTTAATCCAGTATTTCCTTTGAAAAATTCTTCTTCATTTTTAGGTCTATTTATCCCTGCAAGATGAACTATAAAATCAGAATTTAAAACACCCTTTTCTAATTCTTCTTTTGAATTTTCTCTATCTATACAAATTATTTCATATTTATCTTCTCTATCAAGAGTTGAAACTAAATTTTTTCCTATAAATCCTTTAGCTCCTGTAACTAATACCTTCATAAAATACTCCTTTATTAAACAAGTTCAAAAACTTCATTAGAATTATTTTTAAAATTTTCTAACTCATGTTGTATATATGGAATTCTTAATAATAATTCTTTTACTTGTTCAACATTTATTCTATTTGTATTGTCTGAATTATACTCTTCTTGGTTTCTTCTTGATCCTTCACCTTCAGTAAAGTATTTAGCATAATTTAAATCTCTATTATCAGCTGGTATTCTAAAATAATTTCCTCTATCTTCTGCCTTAACAAACTCTTCTTTAGTTAATAAAGTTTCGTATGCTTTTTCTCCATGTCTTGCTCCAATTATTTTTATTCCTACATTTGATTCAAAAAGTTCTTTTAAAGCAGTGGCTAATTCTAAAACAGTACATGCTGGTGCTTTTTGAACAAATATATCTCCTTGCTCTCCATGTTCAAAGGCATATAAAACTAAATCAACAGATTCTTCTAAAGTCATCATATATCTTGTCATTTCTGGATCTGTTACTGTTAAATCTTTTCCTTGTTTCATTAAATCTACAAATAGTGGAATAACTGAACCTCTTGAAGCCATAACATTACCATATCTAGTTCCACAGAAAACTGTTTCGCCTTCTCTTGCGGCTCTTGCTCTTGCAATCATACATTTTTCAGCCATTGCTTTTGAAATTCCCATTGCATTTACCGGATAAACCGCTTTATCTGTACTTAAAAGAATAACTTTTTTTACTCCATTAGCAGTTGCAGATTTAAAGACATTATCAGAACCTTCAATATTAGTTTTAACAGCTTCCATAGGATAGAATTCACATGATGGAACTTGTTTTAAAGCCGCAGCATGGAAAACATAGTCTACACCTTTCATTGCATAATTTAAACTTTCAATATCTCTAACATCTCCTATGTAATACTTAACTTTATCATTTTTAAGCTTATTTCTCATTTCATCTTGTTTTTTCTCATCTCTTGAAAAAACTCTTATTTCTTTAATATCAGTATCTATAAATCTCTTTAGAACAGTATTACCAAAAGAGCCTGTTCCACCAGTTATTAAAAGTACTTTATTTTTGAACATTTCTCTCTCTCCTTTAATCAACTCATTATAATCTCTAATTGATTTAATAATTTATTTTTAGTAAAATTTTCTTCAAAGAAAGTTTTACCATTAAATCCAATACATTTTTTTTCATTTTCATTCATATTATAAAGCTTTATAACATTTTCATATAAAGCTTTATAATCCTCTGCTTCTCCTACTAATCCACTTTTACTTTCTTTAATAATTCTATTTCCTTCTCCACTCAAAGCAGCTATTATAGGTTTTCCTGCCGCCATATAAGATTGCACTTTAGCTGGCAATGTAACTCTTAAAATGTCCTCATCTTTTAATGTAACAATAAGACCATCTGAACTAGAAAAATATTTTGGCATATCTTTAGCTGGCTTTCTTCCCAATAAATCAACTGTACTTTCTAAAGAATACTTTTTTACTAAATTTTTTATATTTTCAAACTCACTTCCATCACCAATTATTTGCCACTTTATATTTTTATTTTCTTTTGCTAAATTAGCTGCTTCAATTATTGTATCCACACTCTGAGCTTTTCCTATATTTCCAGCAAATGTTACCGTAAAAATCCTATTTTCTGAAATTTCATTTAAACTTTCACTGTAAAAATCTTCAGCCCATTGTGGAAAATACTCAAACTTGTTCTCTTTAAAACCTTCTTTTAATAAAATATCTTCATATCCTTTTGATGCTATCAATAACTTATCAAAAGAATTATATATTTTATTACATATATTTTTCATTTTACTTCTTATTTTTTTGTTTTTAATATTGATTATTGAATAAAAGGTTTCTGGCCATAAATCTTGTATATATATATATGATGGAATTTTTTTTAATTTTGATAATATTATTGCAGGTACTGCTGATGTTATAGGTGATACTTGAAATACAAAAACTCTATCATATTTTTTACCAATTAAAGTTAGAGCTTTTAGCGAAGCATTAACCATAAATGATACATAGTTTAAAGCTAGCATCATAGAGCTATTTTTTCCTCTAGGAATCATAGGTACTCTCATTATTTTTATTCCATTATATTCTTTAACACCTTTTTTAATCCACGAATACCCTTTATATATCTTCCCTTCTGGATAATTTGGCAAACCAGTAAGTACTTCAACGTCATGCCCAGCTTCCTTAAGCCCTTTACATATATCATTAATTCTAAATTCTTCTGGCCAAAAATATTGAGTAACGACTAATATTTTCATCTACATTACATCCTTCATTTTATGTTTCATTCTTACTTTCTCATTTATCTTATCTGAAGAATATATATTATCAGTAATAAGCTTTATTGTATTCTCGTGGATAAACTGTTTTTTTAATGTTATTTTATTAATTTCATTTAAAAACTTAAATGCAAATCTAGGAAATATTATTTTCTTAATCCCAACATTATTAAACTTAAGTAGGTCATTAAAATCATATATCTCATTATCAGAAATATTATATATTTCTTTACACTCTTTAGTTGAATTATTAATTATATAATTAGTAGCCTCATATATATTAGCTATATTACATAGACTAAGCTTTTGTTTTCCACGGCCAACCCTGTAAGGAATATTTTTAATCATACTTCTTCTATCAATATTTAAAGTAAATTCCTTTGAATAAACTGGAGCTAACCTTAATATTGAGTAATTGGATTTACACTTTTCTTTTATATAGTCTTCAGATTTCTTTTTAGCAACTGCATATGGACTTCGTGGTTCACAAATATCTGTTTCTCTATAAATACTTTTCTCCAACATTTCACCATAGACAGATATCGTGCTTATAAATATAAAATTTTTAATATTTAAATATTCATTACTTAAATCTACTAAATATTTCGTAGCTTCATAATTTACCTTCATAAATCTATCAAATGATAAATCATTTCCCTTATTATGAGCTAAAGCAGCACAATGAATAATTATATCTATATCTTTATTTTCATCAAAAACTTTTTTAATCTGTTCTTTTTCAGTTATATCACAGGAATAATATTTATTACATCCATCAAATACTTTTCTTCTACCTATTCCAACTATTTCATTATTATTCCTTAAATGTTCACATAAATAACTACCTACTATTCCATAAACACCCGTAATTAATATTTTCATTAAATCACCTTACCTTATTTAGTAGTTAACTATTTTGTATAGATTTAGAATGTCCGCCTTTACTTGAACCTTCACTAACCCCTTCACTCTTAGCTACCTTAAATACTGTCATAAATATTATTTTTATGTCCATCCAAAAGCTTTGCATATTCATATACTCTTTATCTAAAGCAACTTTTTCTTCTAATGGAATTTCATCTCTTCCATTTATTTGAGCCCATCCTGTTAATCCAGGCACTAATTTATGAACTCCAACTTCTGTCCTCATATCTTTTAAGTCATATTGATTATAAAGGGCAGGTCTTGGACCAACTATACTCATTTCTCCTTTTAGTATGTTTATAAGTTGAGGAAGTTCATCTAAACTTGTTTTTCTTAAAAACTTTCCTAAAGGAGTTATAAAAACTGATGGGTCTTTTAAAAGATGAGTTGCTACATTTGGTGTATCAACCCTCATAGTTCTAAATTTAAGTATATTAAATTCTTCATTATTCTTACCAATTCTTCTCTGCTTAAAGAATACAGGCCCTTTAGATGTTAATTTTACAAGTAAAGAAATTATAAGTATTATTGGAGAAAAAACTATTATTGCAATAAAACTCATTAAGAAATCAAATACTCTTTTCATCTTAATTCCTACCTTTTAAACTATTGTTATAGCAGCTTTCGACTTTACTTCTTCAAACTCGCTATTTACTTCTTTCTTATCTAATCTCTTATACGTTGGAACAAATTCTTCTATTTTATCTCTTATATCATCACCTGTCCCAAATCTACTTATATTAATAAGTTCTTCTATATTGGATTTTATATCCTCAAAATCAAAATCCCCAGGTTTTCCGATGAAAATCTTCTCATGCTTTGTTTCTATTAATCCTTCTTCATCCATAAGAAGCTCTTCATAAAGCTTTTCTCCAGGTCTTAATCCGACTATTTTAATATCTATATCTTCAAAAGGTTCATATCCTGAAAGCTTTATTAAATTCTTTGCTAAATCATATATTTTAACTGGTTTACCCATATCTAAGACAAAGATTTCTCCTCCCTTAGCATATGCTCCTGCTTGAAGAACTAACTGAGCCGCTTCTGGAATAAGCATAAAATATCTTGTTATATACTTATTAGTTAAGGTAACTGGTCCTCCCTCAGCTATTTGCTTTTTAAATAGAGGAATTACTGAGCCATTGCTTCCAAGAACATTTCCAAATCTAACAGCAACAAAATCTGTTTTGCTTTTTTTATTTATAGCTTGTATTATCATTTCACACATTCTCTTGGTTGCCCCCATTACATTCGTTGGGTTAACAGCCTTATCTGTTGAAATTAATACAAACTTTTCTACTCCATACTTATCTGCACACTCTGCAGTATTTAAAGTTCCACCAGCATTATTTTTTATTGCCTCCCCAGGGCTTGTCTCCATTAAAGGAACGTGCTTGTGTGCTGCTGCATGGAATACTACTTGTGGTTTAAAATTTCTAAAAATAGAATCCAACTTTTCCTTATCCCTCACAGAAGCTATTATTACTTGCTTCTTTAGTTCTGGATGTGTTCTATTTAATTCCATTTCTAAATCATAAGCATTATTTTCATAAATATCTAAAATCATTAATTCCTTTGGATTAAAATTAGCTATTTGTCTACAAAGTTCTGAACCAATAGATCCCCCTCCACCAGTTACTAAAACTCTTTTATTTTTTATGTAATTAGCTATTTCATCCTTGCTAAGCTTAACCTCTTCTCTTCCTAAAAGATCCCTTAAGTCAACATCTCTCATTTTAGTTAGGTTAACCTTACCACCTATCATTTCATAAACTCCAGGCATTATTTTAACTTTAATCTTAGTTTCATGGCAGGCTTCTATTATTTTTTTCTTTTCATCAGAAGTTATTGATGCTATAGCTATTAAAATTAAATCAACTCTTTGATTTTCAACAATATTTTTTATATCATTTCTATTTCCTAAAACTTTTACTCCATTTATATAAGTTCCAAGCTTACTTCTATCATCATCTATAACTCCTATAGGCTTAAATCCAGCTCCTGTTTCTCTTTTCATTTCATTAATAACTAATCTTCCACAAGAACCTGCTCCAATTATTAAAACATTTTTTTGTGATTCAATACCTTTTAATGTTCCATAGATTACAAGCCTTCTATACATTCTAAAAGAAAGCCTAAATCCAATGGTAAGTACCATTGTTAATATTCCTGCTGATAAAGTTACCATCATAGGAATTCTAGGATTTAAGAAAAGCATAATAATAACATTTATTAAACATCCTAATATACATGCTGCAACGCCTTTCATAACTTCATCTAAACCTGCAAAACTCCAAAGGCTCTTATACATTTTAAATGATGCAAATAAAGCAACATATATTATTGCTATAAAAGGCATCCATTTTAAATATAAATTCCATTGCTCCCTTGGTATATCTCCTAACACTGGTCCATTAAAGGCAAATCTAACAAGCATACTAAAAATATAAGCTATATTGATAAGGAGTATATCTATTAGTACTAATAAAATTCCTTTTACTTTACTTATTTTGGACACGTTCCTTAACTCCCCCTTAATCAAATTATTTTCTTAACTAACTAATTTAGTTATTTTTATTTATAAAGTAAACACCTTAACCCTTAAAATATTATTACTTTTTTTCAGTTTTTTTACATCAAAATTGACAACTTACACTCCTTATTAGGAGTGTTAAGTTGTTTTGCTTAATATTAATCTTTCTTATAATAATGATAGTATTTTCCTCTTTGATTTTCCTCTCCATTAAATACAGTTCCTATTATATTAGCATTAACTGCTCTTAGTCCCTTTACAGCTTCTATTACAGCATCCTTCTTTGTGTAGCCATACTTTACAACAAGTATAGTTCCATCAACCTTTGTTGAAAGTATTTTTGAATCTGTTACTGCATTAACTGGAGGAGTATCTAATATTATGTAATCATATTTTTCCTCTAATTGAGTTAAAAGATGTTCCATAGCTCTTGAGGCTAACATCTCAGCTGGATTTGGAGGAACTAATCCTGAAGGTAGGACATGCAGTCCTGATTCATGTTTGTAAACAACCTTAGAAAATTCAACATTTCCAATTAAAAATTCTGATAATCCTCTAGAATTACTAATTTGAAATTCTTTATGTACAACCGGCTTTCTTAAATCACAATCTATAAGAATTACCTTTTTTCCATCCTGTGCAAAGGAAAGAGCTAAGTTAGCACTTGTTGTTGATTTTCCTTCTCCCGGCTCAGAACTAGTAATAACAATAGATTTTACTGGATTATCAAAGGAAGAGTATTGTATGTTTGTTCTTAAGGTTCTATAACTTTCAGCTGCCACTGACTTTGGATTGTTTTCTAATATTAACATATACTTTCCTCCCCTATTTTTCTATACTATCGTAGTCTGGAATAGCTCCTATTATAGGTAATTCCAAAGTTTTTTCCAGTTCTTCTCTTGATTTAAATGTATTATCTAAGTATTCTATTAAAAGTACTACTCCTACTCCTACCATAAGACCTAAAACAAAAGCAATAAGTATATTAAGCTTCTTATTTGGACTTACTGGATGTTCTGGAAGTTGTGGTTTTTGTATAATTTGTATATTTCCATTTGGAATAAGTTCCTTAGATTCTGAAATAAATTCATCTGTTATAGCCTCTGTTACCTTTAAAACTTCCTTAGGATTTCCTCCCTTAAAGCTTAAATCTAATATTTGAGTATCAGCACTTGGAGTAGCAGTAAGGTTATTTAAAATTCCCTTTATTTCATTCTGATTATAATTTAAGTTAGCACTTTTAACTGCCTTAGTAACTAAGTCTGAAGTCTTCACAAGTTCTGCATAAGTCTTCATAAGTTTTTGATACATCATAATATCATTATTATCATAGTTTGCTGTATTTTGACTTGTTTCTTGCTTACCAATGAAAAGCTTAGTTTTTGCTTCATATTGTGGTTTTATAACAAAAAAACTTAATATTGCTGAAACTAAGGTAGCAGCTATGGTTATTAATGCTATTAGTTTCCATCTCTTCTTTAAAGCGTAAGCAATTTCTTGTAAGCTTATAGTATTTTCTTCCATGAACCCTCCTATTACTCTATTTAATTTTTTATTTTTAACAAATTAATCTCACCTAACTATAATATACTAAAATCCTTCTTTCATAAAGCCCCCTGTAATTTCTATTTTTTCTTTTTTTCCTATTTTAATGAATTATTTTTCAATAAATACCCTTTATATTTTTAAAATTAATTAAAATAATTCTCAAAAAAATGTTTAAATCTGTATATACTTTATTTGTAAATTAGTTATATTGAAAAATATAGCTTATTTCCTCTAAAAAATACTAAATTTTTCAAAATAAAAAGTTTTCATTCCCAAATAATTCTATTTATTTCTTATAAAATCACATTTTGACAAATAATACATTTGACTTTTTTCAACAAATACTCATATTTATGAACTTTTTGTTAACTTTTTTTACTTTTTCTTATAACTTTTAAAGCATTTTATTTTATTAATTTAGATTATTCAAAACAAAGCATCATTTATATATAACTTTTATTGTTATACATCCTAAATCCTCTTTTACTGTCTTTGAAAGCTTAACATTTAACTTTCCCCAATTAAACTTTTTGTTTTTCCACTTGCTATTTTCTAAGGAAATTCCTAAATTGTTAAAAATCCATTGTTCATATCTCTCAAATTGATATTTTTCTAAGTTATCAATACTTCTAAGATCTATTTCCTTTGGTCTAATTCCCTTAAACTCCACATCAACAAAAAAATCTAACCCCTCTACATTAACAGGCTCTAAAAGTTCAAATTTATTTCTATCCTTAAACTCTGAAACTGTAAACTCATAGTTCTTTTTTAAATATCTCTTAAAAAAATACTTATTAGTTCCCCTTTTAAGATTTTTTTTCCCAATTTTAACTTTTCCCTTACATAAACTCATAATTCCACCTACCACAAATATTATTTTTATGAAAACCATCTAATCATCTTAAAATATTTTCCATTCAATAAGAGTACCTAGACAAATGATTTTTTAATAAACTTTAATAAATATAAATTTATTGTTTTCTTTTAAATTCCTTCTTAAATCGCCTTTTACTTCCTATGTTTATATATCCTACTCTAATATATTTTCATATTATCAAATCATAATATTTAGGTAAATTTAATTCGTTTTACAATTTACAACATGTTTATACTTAAATTTAATTTTTTCATTTTATTTTTTAAATCACACTAGACTTTTTAAATAAAGTTTATATTTAGTTTAAATATTTAATACTGTAGAAATTTTTTATTTATAAATTATATAAAAAATATTATAACTTCCTTTAAATTCAACCTTTCAATTTAAATATATCTCTAAAACTTTTTTAAAGCTCTATTAGTATTATTTAAAACTTTATTTAAATCTTATATATATTATTAAAAATCTAATAAAAAATGGCTTGTACCAAAACTCACTATAAAACTTATAAATCTATTCCTTAAACTAATTAATATAAAACCTTCTATATTATTTTTAAATATAAAAAGTGATATATTATCTCTCTTTAGGAATCTATAAATTTTATTAAGGAGTAACTTTGGTACAAGCCTCTTAATAATTTAATATATATTCTTAATTATTATGGATATTTAGCTTAAGCATATTTAATATACTTTTCTTAAAAGCTAATTTTATATACTTTAATCAATGCAATATACTTATTCTAAAGTTAAACTTTATACTCTTTAATTTGCTCTATAAAGTTCTAATTCTAGCATAGTATATTCACTCTAAAATTCATCATTTACTTTATCTATATCTTTAATAGTCTCATCTAATTCTTCATTGCTTTCCTCTAATTTTAGTCTTCCATAGATAACTTTATTTACTACTAAAGCTATACCTATTCCCATTACTATAAAAGCTATTCTCATAGGTACTGAAACTCCTGGTTGGAATAAAATCATTGCAGCCCCTAAAGAACTCATGGTTATGAATATCATCTTTATCTTATATTCCTTGATGAATGTGTAAATATAACTTAGGATAAGTAAAACTATACTACTAAACTGTTGTGGTACAAGATAAACAAATATTAATACAAATATTGCTGATCCTATTAAAGTACCAAAAAATCTTTCTTTAACCCTAGTCTTAGTATCATCAAAATGTGGTTGAGTTATTGACATTGCAGTAATGCTTATCCACATTGATTTTTGAAAACCAAGTATGCTTCCAAGTAACATAGCTATGGATACAGCCAGTGCCATTCTTAGTGAAAAGTTAAATTGAAGGGTATTTTTATTCATAGTTTTTATCATTTCACTTATATTCATATGATCAGAGTCATCTTTTTTTCTATGACTGAAATAATAAACTAAAGCTATTAATGCTCCTCCAACAAATAATGCTATAAGCCTTCTTGGCAATTCACTCCATGTAATAGGAGTTCCTTCTATAAATACATAACAAAGTATAAAAGGTAAATATGCCTTTGTTTCCATAGCATTAGTAACTAAATATGAAACTACAAATATGCTTATGAAATTTACTACAAACCCTAAAAATGGATTTATTGAAGCTATTTGACTTGAAACTCCCATAAGAACAAAGGATAATACTGTAGTTATAATAGCCTCATTTAATTTTAAACTTAAATGAACATCTACAAACATAAGCATTGCAGTTATGGCGCATACCCCTACAAGACTATTAGCACTTCCAAAGACAGCTCCATATAAAGTAACAAAAATAACTATACCAATTATCAAGATTAAATTACTTATAAGAATCTTAGGTTTTAGATTCTTTTTTATACTTTTTATCATTCTCTCTATTCCTCTTTTCCATCTAGTCATTTCTTCTGTCGAGCATTATACCACATTTAAAATTTTAGTGAAATAAGTTTTTTATATAAAAAAATAGAGTTCAAAGCATTTTTTTATTACTTTGAACCCTTATTCATTACTTTATTAATATCTCTAGTGCTTTAAGAAACTTCTTTAAAACTTCCCAAAATCTATTAGCTGTATTTAAATAAGTATAAACCTTACAAACAGTATGAAGAGAATATCTAGATGAGCTTTAGAATTTAAATTATTACGGAGAAGATATTACGTTAAAAAGCTGAGACTGTTAATTTCTTAGGAATACAATCTCACAAAGTTCGATTGCATAAGTTCAAGATTCCAAATTAAAAATTTGGGCTTTCACTTAAGTTTCGAAGCTTTAGTAATATCTTCGGAGTAATAATTATAAATTCTTAGCGAAATCTAGTAATTCTCGGAATATGTTTGTAAGGTTTATTATTTTGATATAACTCTTTAAATTACTTTTTCTTAAAGCTTATTATGGCTTTGAATAAATCACCATCTACTTCTATATGGAATTTTCCACCTTGAAGTTCAACAAAGCTCTTAACTATTGCAAGCCCTAATCCTGAACCCTCTGTGTTACGAGATTTATCTCCTCTTACAAACCTATCTGAAATTTCATTAATATTAAATGTTATTTCATCTGCTGAAATATTTTTTATGATGATATCAACATTTTCTCTTCCCTCTTTAATGTCTATATACACCCTTGAATTAGGAAGAGCATATTTAACTACATTAATTATTAAATTTTCAAATACCCTGTAAGTTCTTTGTCCATCTAGTGGTAAGATTACTTTTTCCTCTGGCAATGAAAGTCTCATATCCAAACCAGCTTCATTTATTTTATCGTCTAATTCTAAAACTACTTGTTTCATAAGATATGAAATGTCCACATCCATTATATTCAAATTAATATTTCCAGTAGTAGCTTTACTTACTTCAAATAAATCTTCTATTAAATGTTTTAACCTTTGTGATTTTCTCTCTAAAGTTTCTAAGTAAGCTTTCCTTTTTTCTTCGTCTTCTTCTCCTTTTAATAGATCAACATAAGCAATTATTGATGTTAATGGAGTTTTTAAATCATGAGAAACATTTGATATAAGCTCTGTTTTCATTCTTTGACTTTTAACTTCTTCTTCAACGGCTGCCTTGAACCCCTTTTGGATATTATTTAATTCATCTCTCATTGGATTAAAGAAGCAACAATCCTCATCATCCTTAGAGTCTAAGTTTCCATTTGATATTTCCTTGGTCTTTTCTAAAATTTTGTTATAGTCCTTTTTCCACTTATCTATATATTTTCTACCAAAGTAGAATAAAACTGCTGAATATATGACTACCCCAAATATACCAAAGAACCAAACTGAACAAAGGATTGAAACAATGACAAAGTTTATTCCTAAAATTATTAAAAGAACCTTATCACTCTTCTTATTTAAATCTATTCCTTTAATATAGTTTATGAATTTTCTTAAGATAAGAAATATAACGTCTTTTACTTTATAAACTAATAAATGCTTTCTTATATAATTTTTAAATCCAATATTAAATATATATTTTACATAGATTACTTCAAAGAATACAAAGCCATATATGACCATCCAATAAAGCACATTAATTATATTAGTAACTATATCTAAATGTGGTAAGCTAGTCATTTTTAGGGCTTCACTTAGTCCCCCTTGAAGTGTTGGAATTATTATAAGTCTTCCACTTTCAATTGTGAATGCTAGCATAATTGAAGCTATTATAAAGTTAATCTCAAAAGGAATCTTTAAAAACTTATTAAAACCTAAAACCTCTCTTGTATATTTAAATGGAATAAGTAAGGCAAGTAAACAAGTAACTATTATTCCAATCATGATGAAAGGAGCGCTAGCACTCCCAAGTGCCATAATCTTATGATTCATTTCACTATAATATAAGTTATCTTGATATTCTAAAGTTTTTGGTACTGCATACACATAGGTCATATTTTCTATGGGTTTTGCTTCATACTCATTGTGATATGCAAAATACTGTGAATCCATATCTAATAATAAATTGCTTACCCTTGGGCTATCCTCACCATAAATTTTTTCTAAAGAAACCTTGCCTCTGTTGTTATACTTAAGTACCATATAAAATCTATAATAATTTTCTAAATCACCATTTTCAATATATGAACCCTTTGCTAAGGCTTCAAGCAACCAATTTTGATCTCCTTTGGTTTCATATACTGTATTACCCTCTTCATCCATAGCATATACCCTTAAGTTTCCTAAAGAATGTACTTTATTTATAAGTTCTTTAATATGGGAATTTAACTCTCTCTTATCTTCATTTAAGTTATATTCTGGACTCTCTTCACTATTAGATATATTTTCCCTTTTTAAAGTGAATAAATCCTCTATAGGATTTAGTTCTTTGTCATTTTCCTCAGCTTTTTTCTCTAAATAATCATAGTAAATTCCATAGTTTGTATTTATTATTTTTTCTCTAAAATTATAATTATCAAGTAAACTATAACTTGTAATATAGTTTGGAGCATTTTTCTTTATTATAGGATATGATAATAATAAACATATAGATATAATTCCTATTAATATTAAGGTTATTATTGTAAAAACCCACTTTGTTTTATTAGTTCTATTTTCCTTATTGACTTGTAAGTTTTCCTTATTGCTTTTCGATTTTATAGCCAACTCCCCACACCACCTTTAAATATTTTGGATTTTTTGGATCTATCTCTATTTTTTCTCTTATATTTCTTACATGGACCATTACAGTGTCTGTGTTTACTGCATTTTCATTCCATACTCTTTCATATATTTCCTCTGCTGAAAAAACTCTTCCTGGACTCTTAATAAGTAATTGAAGTATTTTAAATTCTATAGGAGTTACTTTTACTACATCTCCATCTAATATTACTTCTTTTCTATCACTATTAACCTCTAATCCACCTATGGAATAAGAATTTGTTTTCTTCTCATCCTTTTTCACCATGTTTAAGTATTTAGAATATCTTCTTAATTGAGAATTAACTCTTGCAAGAAGTTCTAATGGATTAAATGGTTTTGTCACATAATCATCAGCTCCAATATTAAGTCCTAAAATTTTATCCATATCCTCTGATTTTGCTGATAACATTATTATAGGAAAGTCATAACTTTCTCTAATTTTCATTACCATTGTAGCTCCATCCATTTTAGGCATCATTATGTCAACAACAGCTAAATGAACCTCTTCCTTTTCAACTATTTCTAATCCTTCTAAACCATTACTTCCTTTAAATACATTGTATCCTTGATTTTTTAGATATATTTCAATAGCCTCTGCTATTTCCTTTTCGTCTTCAACAACTAAAACATTATACTTTTCCATCTCTTTATTACTCCCTTTTTTATTACTATATTTTTATTAGATGCATATAAATATCTAGCTTAACTTTATCTCTGTGCTTTTTAAATTTTAATCTTAATTTAATTAGTATTGATTTTAACACTTTGATAAGCACTACATAATTTCATAAATTTAAACTAGAATTTTTCTTTAACATTATAATTTATCCAATAATTTCAATATAATAATATCATAGAAAGCTTTTTCACTGTTAGAAACATAGCCTTTCCTTAACTATTTCCTTGTATTCTTTAAAGTTTGTTAATACCTCATTGTCTATATTTCCAAAAACATCTGCTGAAAACTGTATTTTTGTAAAAGGAAGTGGTATGCCATAGTTGTCAATTTTATTTTTTAATTTTAACTTCTTTGAATGCCTAACCTTTATTCCAACAAAAGGTTTATTTGAATCTTTTGCTAAGGAAAAGGCTATTTTCTTTGGCTCATGTAATGGTCCTATAGGTCCATCTAAAGCTAAAGCAACTAAGGAGTCCTCCTTGCTTTTTTCCCTTAATTCCTTAATAAATTCTTTCTTATTAACATCATCTGGCATCTTAAGAGCACTAGCTCCATAAGAATTAAGAATATATTCTATATACTCACCTCTAGAGTCATCTGTAACAACTACATTTACATCTAACTCTTGATTTTTTTTAACTTTATAATATCTATTTAATTTTTTTAATAGAAGATTCATAGAATAACTATTTTCCCTCCAAAAACCTAAAATACAATTATCCATAATCTCATCATCTATCTCATAAAAATTTTCAAAACTTACTGTACTTGTCTTTAGTACAAAGTTTAAATATCCATTGTAAACACGCTTAACTACTGCCTTCAATTTATTACTCCCCCCTCTCCTTTATCTTTATATATTTTCAATTTTATTTTTCAAAATAACACCTCCTTATTTCTATCCTAAAAATTTTAATAATTCCTCTCCCAAGAAATATCCTGATGATATTAAAACTGTATTCCATATAAAAATCCCTAAAGTTGCATAAGCACTATACTTAAGAAAATTTAATTTCAAAACTCCTGCTGGTATTGATATTACTGTCCTAGCCATTGGAATTAGTTTGCTTATTAAAATTCCTGTATAACCCTTTTCTCTCAAATAATCAATTTTGCTATTTACAAAGCTTTCGTGACTTGGAAATTTATTTAGATATTTTTGAAGAATTAATTCTCCTCCAAATCTTCCTATGCAATAAAGTATCCAACTTCCTATTAGACCTGCTATTACAGATACCAAAAGTGCTTTTATAAGACTCATTTCACTTCTTGAAACTAAAACGCCCACTGCTGGCATTATTATCCCTGCAGGAAGCCCTGGTAAATTCATATATTCTAAAAGAATAATCACAAATAAAAATAAAAGCCCATACTCTGCAAAATAGTTTGTTATAGTTCCAAAATCCATACCCCTTACCTTCCAATTTTTAAAATTTATTTAATCTATATTTTTATTAATTTTTGATTTTAACTTCCCCTCCTAATCTAACTTAATTTTCAAGGGAATTTCTATTATCTAAATTGTTAATTGCTTTCTTCTCATTTGCTACACTCTTATAATAAACTTTAAAAATAAAGAAACTCCTCAGATAAATCTAAAGATTTTCTAAAGAGTTTCTTAATATTTTTTTGATTTTAGTTAGTAATCTTAAAAGGACTTATTTTTAACTTCTAAAATTTTAGGTAAACTGATTTTTATATACTTTTTTATTATTAATAAATCTCCCTTAGTTCTTCCTCTATTTTATTAAAAATTACATTTAATAAATTTTTATCTACATTAATATGTTTTGACGTAATTCCCCAATTTGAGTAATTTATAAATAATATAAGACATCTTATCTTGCTTAAAATTATGCTCTGTTTATCTACTAAGTCTTTAAGTTCTAAATTTTCAGCGATTAATTTATTTTCCATTAACTTAGACTCAATAAGATTACAATCTAATAGAAGTTTAACTGTATTCTCATTATATTTCTCTTCATATAATATGCTTTTTAACTCATAAAGAAGTTTATTTGTTAATTCTAAATACCTTTCCTTTAAATCATATATAGAATTTTTTATGCTCTGTGGGAAAATAAGCTTATTAATTCCTAAAGCTATTACTATCCCTATTATTACAAATAAAAATCTATAAAAAGCTAAATATCCAACTGTACTTCTAGATAATCCAAAGCTTAGAGTCATAAGTGCTGTACATACAACCTTTTTATCATAATCCTTTTGAACAAAGTAAAGAAACATTAATATTAATAAAAGTAATTCTAAAGGAATAATATGCGGGAAAAATGTAAATATAGAAATGTAAATTATCACTCCTATTATTGTCCCTTTGAATCTTTTTATTGCTTTTGTTAAGGTTTCTTCTTCATAGGGCTGTATAACAACATAAACACTGGTAACAATCCATCTTCCCTGAGGTATTTTAAATAAATCTACTATAAACATTATTAAAGAGACTGCTATGGCTAGTTTTAAAGAATAGGCCACTCTTAAATTTTTCATTTTTAAAGAACTATTTCCTATTAATAATTCCTTAAGATTAAATTTTACTTTAATTCTCTTTCTTGATTTCTTCCTATTATATTCATATAAATTATTTATATTTTTCTCTAAAAGTCTTATAAGTTCAGTGCATTCCCCTAAAAAAGCATATTCTTTATCAGTAAAATTATTTATCATAGAAGACTTATTTAAATCATCCTTCTCCTCATTAATACAATCCACTTTTCTTTCTAAAAATAAAGTTATGTTTTCTAAATCATGATTTAAACTATTTAAATAGTCTATTACGTCTTTAGATTTATTATTAATTTTGCCAACTTTATTGATTATTGAATTTATTCTTTCTAATATAAGTACAATATTAAAATAAATATCATCCTTATGATTTTCTATAAATTTATTATTATTTCTTCCTTCAATCAAAATTAATAATTTTCTTAATTCGCTATCTATATAGATATTTTCCTTTTCCCTATAGCTTTCATTTATTATATGACAGATTTCCTTCTGAATATTTCTTATAGATCTTATGATTATATTATTTGAATTCTTTTTGAAATTTCTTCTATTAAATAATATGTGAATTCCAATAATAATGAAAACACCTACCCCCATAGCCACTAACCTTCTTGGCAATTCATCCAAACTAATAGAATATTCCCACATATACACATATAATAATAGAAAGATATAGGAAATAACATTTTTAAATTCCGTTGTATATATAAATGATACTGTAAAAAGTATTAAAAAGTTTATTATTAATCCAACAAATGGATTTATGGCGGATATATAGGCACTTATGGCCAAAAATAAATTTAATATGAGAAATATCATAGACTTATAAATTGGATATGAAGTTAAATCTAATCTTAGAAAAGCATAGGACGCCATTGCTATTATTAATCCTATAATAGTGTTTTCCACTCCAAATATTGTTTTGTATAATCCCATTAATACTACAGATAAAACTGCAAATATTAAAGGTAGTTTAAATCTTTTTATATTCATTTGTTTAATTGTCATTGTAATTTTCACTCTTCTTATCTTTAATTAATAAAATTTATAATAATAAGTATTATAAAGTCTAGTATAATACTAGAGTAAAGACTTTTTTAGAAAGTGAGCGATTGTTTTAATGGATAAATATTTTTCAATTGGTGAAGTTTCAAAAATTACTGGTTTGTCCATAGATAGACTAAGAAACTATGACAAAATAGGATTATTAAAACCTTCTTATATTGATCCTAATAGTGGATATAGATATTATTCAGAAAATAAATTTAGAAAATTAAGGATTATAAAATATCTTAGAAAAATTGGTACTCCCTTAAAAGAAATTGATTTAATACTAAATAAAAATATAGATTCTCAGGAATTTGTGAAATTTCTTGAACTTAAAATAAGGGATATTGAAAAGGAAATTGAAAGTTTAAATATGATAAAAGAAGATATAAGTGAAATTAAGCATACCTTTGAATGTAACTTTAAACTAAGCAACATAAATTATATTCATAAAAAGTATATTAATGAAAGATATGTAGTAAAGAAAAGCCTAAATAGAAATATAAATTTTGTTGTTTCCCATAGAGAGCAAGTATTTTCAAAGTTTAAATCAGAGATAAATACTTTAGAACCTCCTCGTTCTCTAGAAAAAGGGCTATATTTACATAGCTTAGAAGACCTAGAAAATAATAATACAGAGGTTTATATGCTTCTAAAAGATTATGAAAATATACATAATTTCATTATACCTAGTGGTAACTATTTATGCCTTTCATATAAAGAAAATGAACGTGATAAAGCTATTTTTAAATTAAAATCCTATATTGAAGAAAATAATATTAAAGTTAAAGGTCCAATTTTAAATTTAGTCCTAACAACACTTCCAAAAGAAGAATTCCAATTTCAAATTTTAATTTAAAAGAGAATTTAAAATGTAGAAGATATACTAAGCTCGTAAAATACTTTCTTTTCATACAAACTTTTATATAAGATTTACAAACTTCGCTATGAGATTTTAAAACTTCTATATAATATTTGCAAATTTCTCTAAAATTTAATAACTAAAAAAATAGGGAGTTTTGTTTTTACACAAAACTCCCTTAATTAAATTTAACTTTAATTATTTTTTTTAACTAAATCTACTATAGCTCTATCTACATCATCTCTTGTATCTTGAACTAATTTTACAGTTAATTTTTCTTTTTGTCTAACTATTCTTCCAGCTTTTTCTATGGCAGCATTTAATACTTTTAATGAATCTCTTGTGTAAACAGTAATTTTCTCAGATAATCTTTCACCATAAGCTATATCTTTTAATAAAAATCTATATTCTTCACTTTTTAGAATCTCTTCTATTTCTTCTTCTCTAGATTTCTTCTCTTTAACTACTTCTTTAGCTTTAACTGGCTCCTCTTTCTTAATCTCTTTATTTTCCTTCACTTCTGGAACTATTACTTCAACCTTAGCTGGTTGTTCTTTAACTTCTTCTTTTTTCTCAGTATTAGACTCTTTCTTAGCTTCCACCTTAGCTTTTGATTTAACTGGCTTCTTAACATCACTTAGCTTAACTAAATCTACTATAGCTCTTTCTAAATCATCTCTTGTATCTTGAACTAACTTCATAGTTAAATTATCTTTATCTTGGAATACTTTTTTAGCTTTTGCTAATTCAGTTCTTAAAATCTTTAATGAGTCTTTTGTGTATACATCATTTCTATCAACTAATCTTTCACCGTAAGATATACTCATTCTTAAGAACTTATACTCTTCACTTTTTAAAAGCTCATCCATTTCTTTAGCCTTAGGATCTTGAACTTCCTCTTTCTTAGCCTCTACTTTTTCTTCTACCTTAACAGGCTCTTCTTTAACTTCTACTTTTTCTTCTGAAGCTTCAACAGGTTTAACTTCTTCTTTTTTCTCAGTATTAGACTCTTTCTTCACTTCCACCTTAGCTTTTGATTTAACTGGCTTCTTAACATCACTTAACTTAACTAAATCTACTATAGCTCTTTCTAAATCATCCCTTGTATCTTGAACTAACTTCATAGTTAAATTATCTTTATCTTGGAATACTTTTTTAGCTTTTGCTAATTCAGTTCTTAAAATCTTTAATGAGTCTTTTGTGTATACATCATTTCTATCAACTAATCTTTCACCGTAAGATATACTCATTCTTAAGAATTTATACTCTTCACTTTTTAAAAGTTCATCCATTTCTTTAGCCTTAGAATCTTGAACTTCCTCTTGCTTAGGTTCTTGTTTTTCCTCTACTTTAGCTTCTTCAACTTTAACCTCTTTATTCATTTCAGGCTTAGATTCTACCTCAGTATTAACCTCAGGCTTTATTTCTTCTGAAATTCCCTCTTTTTTAGCTTCTGGATTCACATTTAAATTTTCTTTAGAAATCATCTCAGTTTTTTCTTCAGATTTAATCTCTGGTCTTACTTGAAGATTAGTTTCTGGATTTTTCTCTGATTTTACTGCTTGTACAATTTCAGAAGTTACTACTTGGTTTGTTTCAGCCTTTGTAACTGAATTCATTTCAGTTTTAACTTCATTCTTTGCCTCTTTTTTAACTTCTGATTTCACTTCAACCTTATTATTAGATTTTGTTTCTTTGTTTATTGCTGGTTTTACTTCTGAAGTCATATTAGCTTTAGCTTCTTCTCTTTGCTTTTGTGCTACTTTAGCCTTAGCCCCTGAAACAACCTCTTTTTTAGCTTCTTTTTTAACTGAAGATTTTTTCTCTTTCTTATCTTTAGATTTAACTTCTGATTTTTTGTTTGCTCTAGTCTTTGAACTATTATCTTTCATAGTTCCTTCATTTAAGAACATGCCATAAACATATCCTTTTTGTCCGTTCAACTCAATCTTATACCAAGAACCTTGTTTTCCAAGTATGTTAACCTTAGTATTATTAAGTAATCTATTTATTATTTCAGCACCTATTCTAGGCTCTTTTCTTAAATTTAATACTGTTGAAACATTAGTAACATGTCCCTCTATATTTTTCTCAATTAATTTATCATTAACAGCAGATTCTACTAAAGTGAATTCATTAGCATCTACATATCCTCTTAAGCCACTTTGAGTAATTACTTCTACTGTTTTTCCATTCATATTTAATATTTGTAACATAGTAAATGGATTTGCATAGCCTAAAATTTCTCCATTAACTTTTTTCACTGAAATTTTATTATTAGCTACAGCTTTTTGCTCTGATAAATTTACATTGTAATTATATCCTTTAGTCTCTTTGACCTCATCAGCTTTCGCTGTCATTCCATATGATACTGAACTTGTTACTATCGCTGCTGATAGTATAAAAATACTTAATTTTTTTCTTTTCATCTTTTAATTTAACTCCTTAAATATAAATTTATAATTAGTTCATTAAATATTTTTATAATTAGTTCATCTATATTTATGCTCTTTAGAGAGGTCCTACAATTCATTACCTTATTAAAAATTATATAGAAATATAAATTTCAAATAATTTTTTAGTATAAAAATTTTATATTTAGTTAAATGAATTGCTCTGGTAGATTAGATTATCTCATAATAGAAAATGATTTTCAAATATTTTTTAATAAAAAAATAAAGAATTATTA
>OGST01000333.1_pt1 | contig 32214 bp, 29 predicted proteins | sample 1574021 | NCBI WGS metagenome assembly OGST01 (sample SAMN03295847, study PRJEB24534) | human gut metagenome | isolation source: fecal sample 7 from infant 6 | host: Homo sapiens | place: USA: Pittsburgh, PA | collected 2014-07 | reverse complement strand
CGCCTCGTTCAAACGATTCCTCTGTAGTTCAGTCGGTAGAACGGCGGACTGTTAATCCGTATGTCACTGGTTCGAGTCCAGTCAGAGGAGCCATATTTAAGAAGCCTGCTCAGGAAACTAAGCAGGCTTTTTGCTTTTATGCTATTGCTCATTGCGCATATCAAAGCCACAGCTCAGTCTGGCCAACACTTCATTCATAATGACCGCAGGTATTTGTTCCAGGCGCTTGCCGTTCCGAGGTTCAATATCAATAGTTCTGGACTGATCACGGCGAATAACCCCCGTCGTTTTAGTGCCCGCATCATCCAGTTAAACGCTAAAACCAGCAGCACGAGCAAAGTTTCCGTCACCTGTGACAGGAACAACAACAAATTGAGGTGTCCGATTCTCGCTCACAGCAGACTTTAAACTCACCCAGTACGTCCGATCTGTGCCAGGAGCGGACGTAACCTGCGCAATGTTGCGTTAATATGCTGGAGTTAGATCTCTAACCCTGCGCAAGCATTAACAGTTTTTTATGATGGAGATCATTTAGGCTTGATAAAGACGAAGATTTTGTTACCTTACTCACCGATAATCTAATATGCACCTCTTCCCTAATAAACTCAGAATTTTAAATGGATGAACTAATCTATGCGGATAAAAAAATTAAGATTATTCAATGGATACAAGCGCTTTCATGACTTGACCATTGATTTGGGGGAAAATCCCTCCAGAATTATCGCGTTGGTAGGACCCAATGGATGCGGGAAAAGCAGTGTTTTAGATGGCATTCTTTTTCACCATAGTGCGTTCGGTTTATTGGGTAACAAAGGAAATAAAGACCACGTTTATCATTCTATGCATAATGACCCGTCGTTTAATTATGAAAGCATCTCAATTGAATTTACTAGCGGTACTTATTACAATGCAAGGGAAAGTAGAAAGGGTAAAGAAAATACTTTATTTTCCTTCCGGAGTCCTTATAGATACAATTCTTATTTGAACGTAACGGAAAGCAGAGCAGTTGGTGAGATATATTTAAATAATTATGGTGCATCTTCTGCTTCAGATCTCGACGATAAGATGGAAGAAAACTATCGCAGGCTAAATATCAAGCTTAATAAATACATGCATGATCAAGATTGTAAACCTAGCGAGGCCAAGGAAAAAATCATAGGGGATTTGAATCAATCAATAAAAAACTGCTTAAGTCTTGAGATCGATAATCTAGGGAATATTGAAAGCTCTCAAGGAATGATTTATTTCAGAAAGCATGATCATCCAAAACCGTTTTCATTTAATGTACTGTCATCAGGGGAGAAAGAGGTCGTTGACATCCTGCTTGATTTATATTTAAGACAAGATGAATATAACGATACCATTTATCTTTTAGATGAGCCTGAATTACATATAAATACTTCTATTCAGAAAAAACTACTTATCGAGATCAATAGACTTATTGGTAAAGATTGTCAGATCTGGTTAACAACTCACAGTATCGGTTTTATGCGTGCTCTACAGGACGAACTCAAAGACGAATGCCAAATAATATACTTTGATGAGAGTAACAATCTCGCTGCTGAAGTTAAAAAATTAACACCTACTAACAAAAACTCTGACATGTGGCGAAAAATTTTCAGTGTTGCGCTGGATGATCTTGTTCACCTATTAAGCCCTAAACGAATAGTCTACTGCGAAGGGCGTGATAGTCCGGGTCGGGGTGGCATGGAGAGAGGCTTGGATGCCAAAGTTTATAATACTATCTTCAATGGAAAATACCCTGACACATTATTTGTTTCAAGTGGTGGTAACACTGAACTTGATCAAAGAAGTGAGATCGCCATAGCAATCTTATCTAAAGCTTTACCACATTTAGAAGTGTTAGTTTTAAAAGACAGGGATTCCGGTTCTGGTCGTTGCATTTCTGCTGAGGAAAGGAATATATATCTTGAAACAAACCCTAAAAATCACCGAATGTTAAATCGCTGGGAAATAGAAAACTATCTATTTAGTAAAGATTCTTTGATGAGTTTTTGCAAAAAAAACAATCTCATCTTTGACGAGGCTGAATATGATAAAACCGTTAATAATATTAATGACGACAGTGTAAAAGAGCTTTCTAGTTACATGAGAAATTTTTGCGGAATAAAGACGAACTTGAATCCTGAAGTCTTCAAAATAAAAATATCTGAGTGTATGGATAATACCTCTGATACATATATTGATCTTGAGAGATCTATATTTTTACTCGAGTGATTTATGGTGTTTAGCGCGATTTAAAATAAATCGCGCCTCTTGAGTTTAATCTATGGCTAATAGTTGTAATAGTAGTTAATAAATACTTATTATATCTATGTTAAATGTCACTGAAAATTACCATTTGCCGAATTATAGTTCCACACATAATTTAATTTTGCGCCTAACTTTTTTTTTGAGTTTTTGTTAACATGTTTTACAATCAATTTAAATATTAAAACCCCTGCCTCCATTGTATATTCATCATTGTTCATTACGTCATAGTTTTAGGTCCGCTCCTCGCTCACAGCGGACTTTTCTATCGCCGCTGATGTATTAATCAATGGAGAGCAGGCCATATTTATAATATAAATTGACGGGTACGCTGAATTTTACAGGAACATCTCCGATGAATATTGCCGCCTCAATTGCCCTTTTGGGCGCCTGCCCATTTGTGAGTCTGGCGGCAGTACCAGTGACCTTTTCCGAAACTGTCCTGGATGCCGCAGGACCAAAAGGGCCTTTAAAAGGCACGTTACTCACCCCGAATTCAAAACCAACAGCCGTTGTTCTTATCGTTCCTGGCTCCGGGCCGACCGATCGGGATGGAAACAACCCGCTTGGAGTGAATGCATCGCCTTACCGACTTCTTGCTGAAGGCCTGGCGGCTAAAGGCTTTGCGACGCTTCGTATCGACAAACGTGGAATGTTCGCTAGCGCAATGGCCGTAGAGGATGCCAACGCGGTGACGATTGCTGACTATGTTGACGACGTTCGATCCTGGGTAGACGTGCTTAGACGTCACATGCACACTCCCTGTATTTGGGTTTTAGGACACAGCGAAGGGGGCGTAGTCGCACTTGCCTCGGCTCAAGAAGAGGATGTGTGCGGCGTGGTTCTTATCGCAACGCCCGGGAGACCGATGGGCGAGGTGTTGAGGGGGCAACTTAACGCTAATCCGGAAAACGAAATGCTATTAAAGCAGGCACTGCCGATAATTGATGCCCTGGAGAATCGGCGGCGAGTCGATATTACGAATATGCACCCAGCACTACAAAGTCTCTTTAATCCTGCGGTTCAGGGGTTTTTGATCAATGCGTTTTCATATAATCCGGGTCATCTCATTTCGAGTATCTCCAAACCCGTGTTAGTGCTACAAGGGCAACGCGACCTCCAGGTGGAAGAAACGGATGCAAGACTGCTTAAGGCCGCGAATCCTCAAGCGTCCCTGGTTGTACTGCCCAATATGAACCATGTTATGAAAGAGGTGACTTCGGACGATCGCAAAGCGAATATCGCAACATACGCTGAACCCGCGCTCCCCTTAGCTCCCGGTTTAATCGACTCGATTGAGCATTTCCTGATCCGCAACTCACCTTTTCCCGAAAAGTAACAGCTGCTCCACGCTCACAGCAGGCATGGTCAGATGTCATTCCAACCATCACATGCCAAATCAGACGCCTCTTTCCCATCCAATATCCACATCATAAGATTTTTATAAAAAACAATGCGTTAATACGTTCAACGTAATACAATTATATTTCCAATTGTAATGATAACCATTCTCATATTACTATAATCGCGTGATAATTAACTTTTGATACATTCCGCATGTCTGACCACGCCACTACCACTGCTTCCTTTACGCTCGAGTCGCTTTATGGCGCACATCACGGCTGGCTGAAAAGCTGGCTGACGCGCAAACTCCAGTCCGCCTTTGATGCAGATGACATTGCCCAGGACACTTTTCTACGGGTAATGGGCAGCGGCTCGCTCTCGACGATCCGCGATCCGCGCTCCTTTCTGTGCACTCTCGCTAAACGGGTGATGGTCGACCTGTTTCGTCGAAACGCGCTGGAAAAAGCCTATCTGGAGATGCTGGCGCTTATGCCAGAGGCGCTCGCGCCTTCGCCCGAGGAACGCGAGAGCCAGCTCGAAACCCTGCAACTCATCGACAGCATGCTTGACGGGCTGAACGGAAAAACACGCGAAGCGTTTCTGCTTTCGCAACTGGATGGTCTGACATACAGCGAGATCGCGCTGAAGCTCGGTATCTCCGTCAGCTCGGTGAAAAAATATATGGCAAAGGCTATCGAGCATTGTCTGCTGTTTCGTCTGGAGCACGGCCTGTGAATGCCTCTATCACCGATTCTCGCCGCCAGGCATTGCGCTCGGCATCACACTGGTATGCTGTATTGAGCGGCGAACGAGTCAGCCCACAGCAGGAGGCGCGCTGGCAACAATGGTACGAAGAGGACAAAGATCATCAGTGGGCCTGGCAACAGGTTGAAAACCTGCGTAGCCAGCTCAGCCGCGTACCGGGTGATATCGCCAGCCGGGCGCTGCACGATACGCGCCTTACCCGTCGTCATGTTATGAAAGGGCTACTGCTGCTGCTCGGCGTGGGCGGCGGCTGGCAGCTCTGGCAATCTGATGCCGGTGAAGGTCTGCGCGCGGATTACCGCACCGCCAAAGGCGCTGTCAGTCATCAGCGGCTGGAAGATGGCTCGCTGCTGACGCTCAACACACAAAGCGCCGCGGACGTTCGTTTTGATACACGTCAACGCGCTGTCCATCTCTGGTACGGCGAAATTGCTATTACCACTGCAAAAGACGCGCAGCAGAGACCTTTTCGCGTTGTGACCCGCCAGGGCCAGCTCACCGCATTAGGCACAAAATTTACCGTCTACCAGCAGGACAACGTCACACGCGTTGTCGTTCAACAACACGCTGTTGAAGTTTTACTCGCAAACCGTCCGCAGGAAAAACGCATCGTCAGCGCTGGCGAGAGCCTGCAGTTTAGCGCGTCTGAATTTGGTGCAATTACCTCTGCGGATGATGAAAGCGCCGCCTGGACGCAGGGCATTCTGAGCTTCAGCGATAAACCTTTGGGTGAAGTGATTGCCACGCTGAGCCGTTATCGTAACGGCGTGCTGCGCTGCGATCCGGCTGTGGCCGGGTTACGCCTGAGTGGCACTTTTCCGCTGAAAAATACCGATGCGATTCTGGATATTATTGCCAAGACTCTTCCAGTGAAAATTCAGTCAGTTACGCGATACTGGGTAAATATTTCTGCATTGTAAGAAAAATAATTCTCATTTCGATTGTCCTTTTCCCCCTTCTCATTCGACTCATAGATGAACACAACAAAAATGATGATGGAGAAGGTATGACGCCTTTACGCGTTTTTCGCAAAACAACACCTTTGGTTAACGCCGTTCGCCTGAGCCTGCTGCCGCTGGCTGGGCTCTCGTTATCCGCTTTCGCAGCGCAGATTGATATTGCACCAGGCTCACTCGATAAAGCGCTAAACCAATATGCCGCACGCAGCGGAATTACCCTGTCTGTTGATGCCAGCCTGACGCGCGGCAAACAGAGTAACGGTCTTCACGGTGACTACGACGTCGAAACCGGTCTGCAACACCTGCTGAACGGTAGCGGCCTGCAGGTGAAACCACTGGGTAATAACAGCTGGACACTTGAGCACGTACCAACACCGCAAGAAGATTCCCTGACCGTGGTGGGCGACTGGCTGGGGGATGCGCGCGAAAACGACGTATTCGAACATGCCGGCGCGCGTGACGTTATCCGCCGTGAAGATTTCGCCAAAACCGGCGCGACGACCATGCGCGAGGTGCTGAACCGCATTCCTGGCGTTACCGCCCCGGAGAACAACGGTACCGGTAGCCACGATCTGGCGATGAACTTTGGTATTCGCGGCCTGAACCCGCGCCTGGCCAGCCGTTCAACGGTACTGATGGACGGTATTCCGGTGCCGTTTGCCCCTTACGGCCAGCCGCAGCTTTCCCTGGCACCCGTTTCGCTCGGAAATATGGACGCCATCGATGTGGTACGCGGCGGCGGTGCCGTACGTTACGGACCTCAGAGCGTGGGCTGCGTGGTGAACTTTGTCACCCGCGCCATTCCGCAAGACTTCGGTATCGAAGCCGGCATGGAAGGCCAGCTCAGCCCAACGTCCTCACAAAATAACCCAAAAGAGACACACAATCTGATGGTGGGCGGCACGGCGGATAACGGTTTTGGTACCGCCCTGCTTTACTCCGGCACCCGCGGCAGCGACTGGCGCGAGCACAGCGCGACGCGCATCGACGACCTGATGCTGAAAAGCAAATATGCGCCGAACGACGTGCATACTTTCAACAGCCTGCTGCAATACTACGACGGTGAAGCCGACATGCCCGGCGGCCTGTCGCGCGCGGATTACAACGCCGACCGCTGGCAGTCCACGCGCCCTTACGATCGCTTCTGGGGGCGCCGCAAGCTGGCAAGCCTCGGCTATCAGTTTCAGCCGGACAGCCAGCATAAATTCAATATTCAGGGCTTCTACACCGAAACCCTGCGTAGCGGCTACCTGGAACAGGGCAAACGCCTCACCCTTTCACCGCGTAACTACTGGGTACGCGGCATTGAACCGCGCTACAGTCAGAGCTTTATGGTGGGTCCTTCCGCGCACGAAGTGGGCGTGGGATACCGCTATGTGAGCGAGTCGACGCATGAAATGCGTTACTACACCGCCACCAGCAGCGGACAACTCCCGTCCAGCGCTAGCCCATACGATCGCGACACCCGTTCCGGCACCGAAGCGCACGCCTGGTATCTGGATGACAAAATCGACATTGGCAACTGGACTATCACACCGGGTATGCGCTTTGAACATATCGAGTCATACCAGAACAACGCCATCAAAGGCACACATGAAGAAGTGAGTTACAACGCCCCACTTCCGGCGCTAAACGTGCTTTATCACCTGACTGATAGCTGGAATCTTTATGCAAACACTGAAGGCTCATTCGGCACCGTACAGTACAGCCAAATTGGCAAGGCTGTGCAAAGCGGCAATGTGGAACCGGAAAAAGCGCGAACCTGGGAACTCGGTACCCGCTACGACGACGGCGCGCTGACGGCGGAAATGGGGCTGTTCCTAATTAACTTTAACAATCAGTACGACTCCAACCAGACCAACGACACCGTCACTGCACGTGGCAAAACGCGCCATACCGGGCTGGAAACGCAGGCACGTTACGACCTGGGTACGCTAACGCCAACGCTTGATAACGTTTCCGTCTACGCCAGCTATGCGTATGTGAACGCGGAAATCCGCGAGAAAGGTGACACCTATGGCAATCAGGTGACATTCTCCCCGAAACATAAAGGCACGCTGGGCGTGGACTACAAGCCGGGCAACTGGACGTTCAATCTGAACAGCGATTTCCAGTCCAGCCAGTTTGCGGATAACGCCAATACGGTGAAAGAGAGCGCCGACGGCAGTACCGGCCGCATTCCCGGCTTCATGCTCTGGGGCGCACGCGTGGCGTATGACTTTGGCCCGCAGATGGCAGATCTGAACCTGGCGTTCGGTGTGAAAAACATCTTCGACCAGGACTACTTCATCCGCTCTTATGACGACAACAACAAAGGCATCTACGCAGGCCAGCCGCGCACGCTGTATATGCAGGGGTCGTTGAAGTTCTAATTCACACCGATTTCGTTGGCCGGGTAAGCGCAGCGCCACCCGGCTTTCAGGAGCACCGATGTTCACATTTATCCGCACACTTTTCGCCGCTCTGCTACTGGTCACCAGCCACGCTTTTGCCGCCACGGTTCAGGACGAACATGGCACCTTTACGCTTGATAAAACGCCACAGCGGATAGTGGTACTGGAGCTGTCGTTCGCGGACGCGCTGGCTGCCGTCGATGTCAGTCCGGTCGGCATTGCCGACGATAACGATGCCACGCGCATTCTTCCCGAAGTTCGCGCCCATCTGAAACCCTGGCAGTCTGTCGGCACGCGTGCGCAGCCGAGTTTAGAAGCCATTAGCGCGCTGAAACCGGACCTGATCATCGCCGACAGCAGCCGTCATGCGGGTATTTACAGCGCCTTACAGCAAATAGCACCGGTGCTGCTGCTTAAGTCCCGCAATGAAACCTACGCTGAAAATCTACAATCTGCGGCCATCATCGGCGAAGTCGTGGGAAAAAAGACACAGATGCAGTCACGTCTGGCGCAACACCAACAACAGATGTCAGCGTGGGCCAGCCAGTTGCCAAAAGGCACGCTGGTGTTATTTGGTACGTCCCGGGAGCAGCAGTTTAACCTTCATACGCAGGGGACCTGGACCGGGGGCGTCCTGACCTCTCTGGGGCTGAAGGTACCTGCGGCGATGGCTGGTGCGTCTATGCCGTCCATCGGCCTGGAACAGCTGCTGGCGCTCAATCCTGCATGGCTGCTGGTCGCACATTATCGCGAAGAGAGCATCGTGAAACGCTGGCAGCAAGACCCGCTGTGGCAGATGTTAACGGCTGCGCAAAAACAGCAGACGGCGTCGGTCGACAGTAACGCCTGGGCGCGGATGCGCGGCATTTTTGCGGCCGAACGTATTGCCAGCGACACGGTAAAAATCTTCCATCACCAGCCTTTATCCGATGTGAAATGACAGTTCTCAGACATCCGGCGTTGCAATGGGGGCTACCCCTTGCCGCGCTTATCGCAGTTTTCTGGCTGAGTCTGTTTTGCTACTCGGCCATTCCTGTTTCTGGCGTTGACGCCATTCGCGCCCTGCTGCCGGGCCACGCGCCGACGCTTCCACAAACGCTGGTGCAAAACCTACGTCTGCCGCGAAGCCTGGTCGCCATTCTGATCGGCGCAAGCCTGGCTCTCGCGGGAACGCTGCTGCAGACTTTGACGCACAATTCAATGGCATCTCCTTCGCTGCTCGGTATTAACAGCGGCGCGGCGCTGGCGATGGCACTGACCAGCGCGCTCAGCCCCGTGCCCGTCGCGGGTTACTCCATCGCCTTTATCGCCGCCTGTGGCGGCGGCGTAAGCTGGCTGCTGGTGATGACCGCTGGCGGCGGATTTCGCCATACCCAGGACCGAAACAAACTGATCCTCGCGGGTATCGCGTTCTCGGCGTTTTGCATGGCCCTGACCCGCATCACCCTGCTGCTGACGGAAGATCACGCCTACGGCATTTTTTACTGGCTCGCGGGAGGCGTATCCCACGTACGCTGGCAGGAGTTCTGGCAGCTTTTCCCGGTGGTGGCAGTTGCTATACCGGTGGTGTTGCTGCTGGCCAATCAACTGAATCTGCTTAACGTCAGCGACAGCACCGCCCGTACGCTGGGGGTGAATCTGCCGAAGCTGCGTTTAATCATCAACATTCTGGTGCTGCTTCTGCTCGGTACCTGCGTCAGCGTGGCCGGCCCGGTGGCTTTTATCGGTCTGTTGATGCCGCATCTGGCTCGCTTCTGGGTAGGATTCGACCAGCGCAAGGTCCTGCCGATGAGCATACTGATGGGCGCCACGCTGATGCTAGTGGCGGATGTTCTGGCCCGCGCGCTGGCCTTCCCTGGCGAATTACCCGCGGGGGCTGTGGTGGCTCTGATTGGTGCGCCCTGCTTTGTCTGGCTGGTTAGGAGGCGTGGTTGAAAATTGTGTTAGTCATTTTTATCGCCCTCGCACTGGCAGGATTTTCGCTGCTGTCTCTGCAAATGGGGGTGATCGCCGTTCCCTGGCGCGCCCTGCTGACCGACTGGCAGGCCGGGCGTGAGTATCATTACGTGTTAACGGCGTACCGCCTGCCGCGACTGCTGCTGGCGTTGTTTGTCGGTGCAGCCCTCGCGGTGGCAGGCGTTCTGGTACAAGGGATCGTTCGTAACCCTCTGGCGTCGCCGGATATTCTCGGCGTAAACCATGCCGCCAGCCTTGCCTCTGTGGGCGCACTGCTTCTCGTACCGTCACTGCCGGTGATTGCTCTGCCGCTGCTGGCCTTTGCCGGTGGCATGGTGGGCCTGATACTGCTGAGAATGCTGGCGAACACCAGCCAGCCGATGAAGCTGGCACTCACGGGTATCGCGCTGTCTGCCTGCTGGGCCAGCCTGACGGACTGGCTGATGCTTTCGCGCCCGCAGGATGTGAACAGCGCTCTGCTGTGGCTAACCGGCAGCTTATGGGGCCGTGACTGGAGCTTTGTGAAGATTGCCGTCCCGCTGCTGATGTTGTTTCTGCCGCTGAGCCTGGGTTTTTGCCGCGATCTCGACCTTCTGGCACTGGGCGATGCGCGCGCCACCACGCTCGGTGTGTCGGTGCCGCGTATCCGGCTCCTGGCTTTGCTACTGGCCGTCGCCATGACATCTACCGGCGTGGCCGTCTGCGGCCCAATTAGTTTTATTGGTCTTGTGGTGCCGCATATGGTGCGCAGTATTACCGGTGGGCGTCACCGCTGGCTGCTGCCCATATCGGCCATGACAGGTGCGTTGCTGCTGGTGGTTGCCGACCTGCTGGCGCGAATTACTCATCCCCCGCTGGAGCTTCCGGCTGGCGTACTGACCGCCATTATCGGTGCACCGTGGTTTGTCTGGCTGCTTGTGAGAATGCGATAAATGACATTACGAACTGAAAATCTGACGGTCTGTTACGGTACAAACAAGATCCTTGATGGCGTTTCACTCGCCCTACCAGCGGGGAAGACAACCGCCCTGCTCGGCCCTAACGGCTGCGGGAAATCGACGTTGCTAAACTGTTTTTCACGGCTGTTAGCGCCGCAATCCGGTGGCGTATTTCTCGGCGATAATGCCATCAACACGCTCTCATCACGCCAGCTAGCCCGCAGGCTGGCGCTGCTGCCCCAGCACCATTTAACGCCAGAGGGGATCACCGTCCAGGAGCTTGTTTCGTACGGTCGCAACCCGTGGTTGTCACTCTGGGGGCGCCTCTCCGTTGAAGACAATGCGCGGGTCCAAGATGCTATGCACCAGACCCGGATCCAACATCTTGCCGACCGACGGTTAACCGATCTTTCCGGCGGTCAGCGCCAGCGCGCCTTTCTGGCGATGGTCCTGGCCCAGAATACACCCGTCATACTACTCGATGAGCCAACCACCTATCTCGATATCAATCACCAGGTGGAACTGATGCGGTTGATGGGCGAACTCCGGGCTCAGGGGAAAACGGTGGTCGCAGTGCTGCACGACCTTAATCAGGCCAGCCGGTACTGCGATCATCTGGTGGTAATGGCGAACGGACATATTATGGCGCAAGGCACACCAGAAGCGGTGATGAACCCTGGATTGCTGAGAACCGTATTCAACGTGGATACGGAAATACACCCCGAACCAGTATCTGGTAGGCCGATGTGTGTAGTTAGGTAAATGACACAAGCTGTAATGTTACCATGGTCTCAACAGGTCGCCTGTCATATCACTTGCGCTGTGATGACTTCACTCTGCCCAGGTAACATTTCAACTGTTCTGAGCTGAATAATATTGCAGCGTTCTGTCATCAATCATCATGCGTTTAGGACCAGTCAAAACCATGTTAATCATCGGTTCATAAACTGCAGACAGGCGGTGTTCAGGGATTACTCTCAACGCCATAGCAACCCGTGAAATGCAGGTTTCGGTACGCTGATTATCCGTGGCTAATGCAAGTTCTCGTAACTTCGGTAATTTTTGCATTTAACGAGTGATAACACGTCGCTATAATGCGGGCATTCTCAGCGCTTCAACAATGATATTAAACGCAGCCGAGGATTTCAGCCGGCTGGTGTAATACAGATAATACCCCGGGAAAGTGATAGTGAAGTCGTCCAGAACGGTGAGCAGTCGGCCAGAGGCGATATCATCCTGCACTAATGCCTGCGGAACATAAGCCAGCCCGTAACCGTCAAGACAGGCCTGATGAACCTGATTGATGCCGTTAACGATAACCTGCCCCTGAACGCGCAACTTTTGCTCTTGCCCGTTAATTAAAAACGTCCACGGCAAATTCTGACCATGAGTGGGTAACTGTAAATTGATACACTGCAGCGTCAGCAATTGTGCGGGAGTTGTCGGGAAATCCTGTTCCTGCAGACACTGAGGCGAGGCTACGACCACCATACGGTGTTCCGCGCTAATCGGAATGGCCACCATATCCTGGGCTATCAGGCCACCTCGCCGTACACCGGCATCAAAACGCTCTTTGGCGATATCAACCAGGCCATAATCCGTGATCAGTTCCAGGTGAATATCAGGATAGTTCTTCAAAACCGGCGCCAGTTTCGGCCACAGAACCTGCTGGATAGCGTATTCATCGGCGGATATACGTATTTTTCCCGCGGGTTTATCCCGCAAGTCAGCAAGCTGATCAAGACCGGTAGAAATTTCTTCGATAGCCGGGCCAATCAACTGTGCCAGACGCTCTCCCGCCTCCGTCAGAGTCAGGCTCCGCGTCGTGCGATTAAGTAATTTTAGCTGAAGACGCGCTTCAAGATTCCCGATAGTCTGACTCACCGCCGACTGTGATGTCCCTGATTTCACTGCCGCCCGCGTGAAGCTTCCCTCCTGAACAACCGTCAGGAAGGTGATCAGGTCGTTAAGATTCTCTTTCATTGATTAATAAGCCACGCTAATAACTGACATCAAATTATCCACGCTAATCAAATGAACTGTCCAGTTCTATCATCATTTCACCGTCACAACACACGTCGACTCCGGGGGGACAAAATGATGAAATCCATTCGCTTTACCAATGCCGAAATCACCATGGCGGGGAATCTGTTCCTGCCCGAGAATTTTAACGAATCCGCATGCTATCCAGCTATTGTGGTCGTTCACCCGAGCGGCGGCGTCAAAGAACAAACGTCAGGCCTGTATGCTGAAGAACTGGCGCGTCATGGCTACATTACCCTGGCGTTTGATGCCGCTTATCAGGGTGAAAGCAGCGGGGAACCTCGTCAGCTTGAAAACCCATATCACCGGGTGGAGGATATCAGTGCAACAATAGACTATCTGGTGGCTCAGCACTGCGTCGATGAGCAGCGAATCGGTGTCGTCGGCATCTGCGCTGGTGGCGGCTATGCCATTCACGCCACCATGATGGATCGCCGAATTAAAGCACTTGGCACCGTCAGCGCCGTTAACTATGGCGACATGTATCGCCAGGGCTGGGAAGGCAATCAGCAGCCTGCATCATCCCTTGAACTTCTGCAAATGGCTGCGGAACAACGTACTGCGGAGGCAAAAGGCGCAGCCACTGGCTATCTGCCCACCACCCCAAGCTCCGTAGAGGAGGCACAAAACAGGGATTTTGCTGAGGCTTATGAGTATTACCGTACGCCACGAGCGATGCACCGAAACGCACCCAGTCGATTCACCACTCGTAGCCTTGCTCAGCTGGTTACCTACGATGCCTTCAACCTCGCCAATATTTTTTTGACTCAGCCCATGCTGGTAATTGCGGGCAGCGAGGCGGGAACGCGCTGGATGACGGAAGAGATTTATCAGCGAGCCGCAAGCCAGAATAAAAACCTGCATATCGTTAATGGTGCTACCCATATCGCCATGTATGACCAGCCTGAATATGTGTCGGAAGCGACTGGCAAATTTGTCTCTTTCTTCGCAGAACACCTGTAGACCCACGCCTTGCCCACCGGGCTACCACTGACCAGAGAACGACATCATGAAATATACCCTTATCACCGGCGCCAGTTCAGGCATCGGCAAAGCCCTTAGCTATAAGTTCGCTTCTCGCGGCTACAACCTGATTCTCACCGCCCGGCGCGAGGACGAGTTGCAGAAACTTAAACAGGATATTGAAAGCCGGTATGCGGTGCAGGTCATCACAAAACCGTGCGATCTGGCTCAGGAAGGCCAGGCAGAACACCTGTATCGCCAGTTGGCTGATTTCGATCTCGTTATGCTTATCAATAATGCGGGGTTTGGCGATTTCTCCATGCCCTGGGATATCGATTTAGCGAAAGCGACCCGGATGCTGGATTTAAATGTTAAGGCCCTGACCACGCTCTCCCTTCTGTATACACGGGATTATGCCGATCGGGAGGCGACGCTGATTAACGTGTCATCCGTCGGCGGTTATTCACTCTTTGATATCGCCGTTACCTATTGCGCGACTAAGTTCTTTGTTGCCGCATTTACCGAGGGACTGGCGCAGAATCTGCGTGACCAGGGCAAAAAAATGCGGGCTAAGGTGATCGCGCCAGGTCCAACACAGAGTGAATTCGTTGTTCATTCTTCAGACAATGGTGGCATCAGTGGCGATGGATTGTTTGCCGAGGAGTCATTCATTACCGCGGAAAAGCTGGCGGATTACACATGGCAACTGTTTGACAGCGACAGTACGGTGGGCATCGTCAATACCGACCGCCAGTTGATGCTTAAGTCACCCGTCTATCCTTACATTAACGTCCCGCATTAATGCTCAGAACGTCGCCATTAACTTGAGGAACTCCTGCTATGTCTCATGAACAAGTCGTTTCATTCCGGCACAACAGCTGGCAAGTTGCCGCCACTCTCCGCTTACCTGAGGGATTTGATGCCAACCAGAAATACCCGGCGATTGTTTGCGCCCATCCTATCAGCAGTTGTAAAGAACAGACATCCGGCGCAGTCTACGGCCAGAAGCTGACTGAAGCTGGATTTATTACTCTTGCTTTCGATGCCTCTACCCAGGGTGAAAGTGGGGGTGAACCACGCTTTAGCGAAAATCCATCCACCCGCGTGGAAGACTTTCGCTGCGCGATAGACTATCTGGTGACTTTAGCCTACGTGGATGAAGATCGTATTGGGGTTTTAGGCGTTTGTGGCGGCGGTGGATATGCCGTTAGCGCCGCTACCATTGATCACCGTTTCAAAGCCGTTGCCACTGTGGTTGCCGCCAATTATGGGCGCATTATGCGTGAGGGGGACTCCAGTCCGGATGCCGCGCTCAGAACGATTGACGCGCTGGGTAAACAGCGTACTGCTGAAGCTCGGGGAGCCGCTGCTCTTGTTGTCGGTTATATTCCTGACAATGCAGAAGCGTTGGCGAATGCGAACATCAACGATATCGACCTCATTGAGGCAGTTGATTACTACACGACCCCGCGCGGGCAAAAGCCAGGCTCGCCTAACAAACTGCGACTTACCAGCACCGCACCGGCCTTAAACTGGGATGCTTTTGCCTTTACGGAAAAGCTACTGATACAGCCATTACATATTGTTATTGGCGATGTTCCTGGTGGTTTTGGTTCTTATCGCGACGGTTATGAACTTTATCAGCGCGCGCGCTCCGTTGAGAAGACGCTGCAGGTTGTGAAAGGGGTATCTCACTATGATCTGTATGATCGTCCGGAAGCGACGGCACAAGCGCTGTCGGAGATTATTCCATTCTTTAATAAACATTTAGGCACATAAGTGGCATAACCTTTTGTTTACGCGCATTCTTAGCCATTACCCGGCCGTGCAAGCCATGGTCGGGTGTTAAAAATTGGCCTCATTCTGCTGCCTGGAAGCGAGAAAAAAGTCAGCGCTGATCTCTGAAATAATAATCCAGGTGTCGAGCCATCCTGCAGAGCATAGTAAACGTCAGCTTCGTGCCAGGAGCGGACGTGGAGAACAACAGTCTTAGTTGGTCAACGAGGAGCAGGTTAGCGGTTGTTGTCAAAACCAGGCTTGATAGGTTTAAATATTGCATTCACAATGGTAGGGATTCTACACATGAAAAAACAATTGTTACTGCTTATATTGCTCATCACTTCCCAATCGTGGGCAAATCAACCCTCCCCAGGGGAGCAAGCTAAACAAATGGCTGAAGCAGCATGCCTATACCAATACAATGTCATCTACTCTCGCTTTACTTTGGGTTTTTCTGAGGAAAAAGCAATTCAGGCATCGTCTAAAATATTGACTAATTATTTGGAGAGTCATAAAGAAAATGCAGGGGATTTTTTTCTCTCCTCGATTCGTAGAAGCACAATTGCACAATTACGGGAGTTAGAAGTAAATAAAGCGGCAGTTCAGCAACTAAGAACTCCCCCACCAGATTTTAAAGATAAGTTTTTATCCTCTTGTAATGAAATGAAAAAAGAGCAATTGGAAGCTATGCATGTTTTTGGTTAAATTCAGCATACATACATACTGATGTGCTTATTTTTCGGCCATCGCATTTATTACTTTTGACCGTCGCTCGTAGCGGATCTCGCGGCGCTTCAGGCGGTCCGATTCGTGCCAGGAGCGGAAGTTTGCAACATGGTTTGTGCCCATTGAGTAGAGGAATTTCGTGCATATTTAAGCTGAATACTGGGCGTTACAAACACCCTCGCTGTGATTTTCTCAGATGAGGATATAAGTGGTTTAAATGCAAAATCCCTAGCCCTTGAATGTCATTAACGATCTATTTGTAATAAAGAAGTGGTATATTCCTTAAAGCTTGAAATTATTTTATTAATTTCGATTTTTTCTATAGTTATATCTTCTATAACAGGGTGCTTTATATCTTGCCAAACGCGTCTCTCACCATGTGAGACTAATTCAGATACCTTACCACCTAAGATTCTAACGAAATTTTTGTTCGAAACGGCAAAAAAACATGCTCCAGATTCTAAAATGATCGTGGGTGAAGCATTGAACTTACAAATTCCATCAGGATATTCATCCTCTGACGTGGGCTGTGGGTAAGCCATTTTATACAGATATTCAAAAGCTTTATCCGTAGATGCATTAAATATTTCATCATCACATGGCATAGCTATAAGAGCATTTTCAGAATCAATAACATCATCATAATCAACGAATAAGGTCGATGTGCGGATATCATTAGGATACATACTCCCGTTCAAAAAGAAATAAAAAAACCCATTCTTTATAGAATCGCCCCACTGCGGAACGTATTCAATCCAGATTGCAAAGCGATAGGGATCACCAAAAATCATAATATTCCTTTACCGAATAGTTGATCGATTTAGAGAAGTTCTGTTCGAAGCACATCAATGCTCTTAAGAATTTATGGTCTTTTTATATAGTAACCACTCATCCCAGGCATTTTTCGCATCAATATCGGGATAGCCTCGGCTTTCGATCATGTCCTTGGCAATCTCAGCAGGTAACTCAATAGCAGTAGCATCATCACGGATTGACTCAACATCCTCTCGTGTCAATTCTCGTCCGAAGTCCTTCTCTTTGGCTTCAAGCAGCACAACAAGGGCAGGAATAAACACAATAGCCATGATTTGCAATACTCCGTAAATGATTAAATTTAATTCATTTTGGCATAGATATCATGTCAATACATACCTTATAGCCACTGCATAACTGGAAAAATTTTATGTTTGAGTTCGTTCGTGAGGTGTAAACGTCCGCTCCTCGCTCACAGCGGACCTTCACCTCAGTGACCTAGTCCGCTTCGTGCCAGAAACGGACATACTTATGACACTATGCGCTGACGCATAGCAGAACAAATCACTACTGCAGACTAGCTTTTCGTTAAGCGATTTTTGCAATCAGCGTAGGGTTGCTGATGGCAGGTATAATAAAAATGATATCAGCCGCCAGTATTATTCCTCACACTCAACAAGCGGTCCGTCATATGCTGAAGCAACTTCGATAATGAGTTCCATCAGTTTATCAGGATTAACCCTGCCTTTAATATCATCCTGCACAGCATTATGAGTATAATGCCTAGCCGTACTTTCTGGGTTTAGTACATTTTTCAAGCCATTTGCGTTCAATTTTCTTAAATGATCTTTAATTGAGACTTCAATATCTCGCTCATTAATTTCTATTTCGAACGGAAGGAAATCAAATACTTTGCCATCAATAATTTCATCAATCACTGATGTATGCCAAACAGTGCCGACCTGTGGATCTGCTTTATCTGTTACTCCAATTCGGCCTACATAGACACCAGCATGTATAGCTGCGGGACGATTTAAATGATAACGACCGCCACCAATATTTACTACGCCTTGTGTGTTATAATAAAAGACTGAAGCTCCCGACATTCCACTACTGGACGCGCTGTCGATAAGAAACTTCCTTTCCTCATTTCATTTTATTTTTGGATCAGACGCTATAGTTGCCCTCTTCCAGACTGGGTTGTAATAATAATCTGTAATATTATGAGGATAACTTGGGATGTACACCTCTTCGGTTACATCTACAGTTTCTAGCCATTTTTTTGTTAAGTCTTTTGGTGCCAGATATTCCTAGATAGCACGAATAGTGCATTTCCCTGAATTGTCACTCAATGATATTAAAAAAGACTCTCTTTTACCATCAATGTAACCAACCGTAGTGTGTTCGGCAAAGGGATTAAATGGAATGGCAATAACATCTACCCTTGGCCAGTTATCGGGGTGAACATAAAACAAAGCATTATTATCATCATAAAGCGGAATGACAACACTCATATTATATATTCCACCAAAGATGTGCATCTTGAATGATATAATAATATTATCTGGTACTGAAGAGTATTTTTTATCCAAAAAATCCAGCGTTTCAGTATGGCGACCAGTAGCATTATGCCAAGCAGTAACGACATAGTATTTATCGTCTTTTTTTAAAAAACACCGCTTCCTGTAGATAACTGACGTTCACCGAAACACATTGTTAAGTGCACTATTGCTGAACTAAGGTCTGACATGAAAATCTCCATTACTTTATCAAAGGCCATCTATAGTAATGTAACATCCCCATCCATTCATGCACATAGAGTGTTTAAGAACACTTATCACATTACCAAAATAACCTGAGCGAACTATCCAATTCGGTCAGATAGCCGCTTTGTGCTGTGAGTTCAACGGGTCGATGTAACGCTATCCTTAATCAAGGGGGGACGTTTGCCCCAAATAGATAACACTCGCTAAGCCTCTTTCCTGATGGGGGCTTACGAACGGTCATTCTGTCTAGTCTTCATGAGTAAATCCCGAATTTTCGCAAGGTTTGAATTTTCGGGGACTGAATCCATGTACGGATCGCGCTCAAACACTAATTGCTCAGACTCAACGAAAGCCTGCCACTCGACTGGATCTAGCTCAAATTCCATCGCAGACATATCACTTTCATCTTCCCCCTCGATCCAGCGGACTAAATAAAACAATTCATCATCAGGAGAGTCATCATCGTCATCAACAATATCAACGTCGGTTACAGTGATGTGAAGGGTGGGATCGATTTTTGAGACATAAATCCCTAACTGCGGCATAGATGGAATATTGTTCATGAAAATTCCTTTTATTGGTGTTTACTATTTGAATAAAAATACGCCATACCGATGTAAGTATCCCGCTTAGATACCCCATTCTCTTTTAGAGATCCACTTGCATATGGATTATGTTACCTGAAAACGAACTTCCGCTCCTCGCTCAAAGTTGCCCCTCAGCTCCACGCCAGCTGCTGAACAAACGCATCCGTGTAAGTGCACAATTTTCATGTGGCACTAAAGCAGTGTGTTCCCATCGACATTCAGTCAGCTTTATACGCCTGCCACTCGCGCCAGACATTCTCAGGATCAATATCGCGGTAGCCACGCTCTCTGATTATATCCTCGGCTGCTTCGGCCGGCAGGCGGACGGCTGTAGCGCCATCGCGAATGGACTCAACCTCATCGCGGGTCAATTCCCGTCCTATATCCTGTTCTTTATCAATCAGGATTACGATCAACGCAGGGATAAAAACAATCTTCATACTGACAAGCCTCTGAAATATTCGCATCCCACTGTATCACTGACAGTTTTGATATAATTCAGTAATCGTCAATTTATTACCAGGACGGGAATCATTCATGACATTACAAATCCGTGACGCCACACCGGCCGACGCGATGTTGCTTAATGCGCTGGGCTACCGCACGCACTTTGAACAAAAAGCACTGGAGCTTCGCTTATATGTCCACGGAGATAACGGGCGTGCGATTCGTGCTTATGAGCGATGTGGTTTCACTGAATCTCCGTATGCCATTATGAAAGTGGGTTTATAGCTTCCCCAAATACAGTACTCCTAATGCTCCGCCTGAAATCAGAACACTCCTGACAGGCCACGATTCCACCAGATTCAGATTTTTCATTCATCTTATTTTTCATGTTGCCATCAGATGAGGGAGATAATCGTTTTCACTTCCCGTCTGTCGCGGTAATCTCATAACGGTCGTTAATATTGCGACTGCAATGTGTGTAACCCAACTCAAATACTAATAACTAAAAAACAGTACAGACAGGATAACTATGGATTCCACCCTCACCTCCACGGGTCCCCAACAGGACGCCTCTTCGCTTAACCGCGCCCGACGCGCTGCGCTTGGCAGCTTCGCGGGTGCCGTGGTCGACTGGTATGATTTTCTGCTTTATGGCATTACTGCCGCACTGGTCTTTAACCGCGAGTTCTTCCCGCAAGTCAGCCCAGCGATGGGGACACTTGCCGCATTTGCTACCTTTGGCGTCGGATTTTTGTTCCGTCCGTTAGGCGGGGTGATCTTCGGCCACTTCGGCGATCGTCTGGGCCGTAAACGTATGCTGATGCTTACCGTCTGGATGATGGGTATTGCCACTGCGCTGATCGGGATTATTCCCTCTTTTGACACCATTGGCTGGTGGGCTCCTGTGCTGCTGGTGACACTACGCGCCATTCAGGGATTCGCCGTTGGCGGTGAATGGGGCGGCGCAGCGTTGCTCTCGGTCGAAAGCGCGCCGAAAAATAAAAAAGCCTTCTACAGCAGCGGCGTCCAGGTTGGTTACGGCGTCGGACTGTTACTTTCTACCGGTCTGGTCTCGCTGATTAGCTCGCAAACCACCGATGAGCAGTTCCTGAGTTGGGGCTGGCGTATTCCATTCCTGTTCAGCATCGTGCTGGTATTGGGCGCGTTGTGGATGCGTAACCGAATGGATGAATCGGCCGAATTCGAACAGCAGCAGCAGGCACCGCAAACAGAGAAAAAGAGACTACCGGTAGTCGAGGCATTAATCCGTCATCCAGGTGCGTTTTTGAAAATTATCGCTCTGCGCCTGTGTGAACTGCTGACGATGTATATCGTCACCGCGTTTGCCCTTAATTACTCCACGCAGAATCTGGGCTTACCTCGCGAACTGTTTCTGAATATCGGGTTGTTAGTTGGTGGACTGAGCTGTCTGACCATCCCCTGCTTTGCCTGGCTTGCCGACCGCTTTGGTCGCCGGCGCGTTTACATTACTGGCGCACTGGTCGGGACGCTTAGCGCATTCCCGTTCTTTATGGCGTTAGAAGCGCAATCCATTTTCTGGATCGTGTTCTTCGCGATTATGTTGGCCAACATTGCACACGATATGGTGGTCTGCGTACAGCAGCCTATGTTTACCGGTTTGTTTGGCGCAAGCTATCGCTACAGCGGCGCAGGCGTTGGTTATCAGGTAGCAAGCGTAGTTGGCGGCGGTTTTACCCCCTTCATTGCTGCTGCACTGGTAACATTCTCCGGCGGAGACTGGCACAGTGTAGCCATTTATCTGATGGCGGGTTGTCTTATTTCCGCGACTACAGCATTGCTGATGCGGGATAAGCAGCACGGTTAAGCCAGGGTGCGGAGGCCGTCCGGTCTTCGCGCAATCTTCCTCAACGTCTGACTTTTGTTTCACATTCCTGTGACATACTATCGGGAGAGCAGTACATCTGTGGAACAAGGAGACAGACATGAACAATAAGGGCTCCAGCCTGACCCCGGCTCAGGCACTGGATAAACTGGACGCGCTGTACGAGCAGTCGGTTAAAGCACTGCGTAGCGCCATTGGTAAGTATATTGAAACAGGGACGCTCCCTGATGTAATCGCCCGCCATAACGGTCTTTTTGTTTACCCATCACTGTGTGTCACCTGGGATGGCATCGCCACCAATCCCCCGAAAACCCGAGCCTATGGTCGTTTTACCCATGCGGGCAGCTACACCACTACGATTACCCGCCCGTCGCTTTTTCGTCCGTATCTTGAAGAACAGCTCACGCTGCTGTATCAGGATTATGATGCGCATATCTCCGTCGAGCCGTCGCAGCATGAAATCCCCTATCCCTATGTGATTGACGGTTCAGAACTGACGCTGGATCGCTCGATGAGCGCCGGATTAACGCGCCATTTCCCCACCACTGAATTGTCGCAGATTGGTGACGAAACGGCAGACGGGATTTTTCATCCGGCGGAATTTTCTCCGCTGTCTCACTTCGATGCCCGACGCGTGGATTTTTCGCTGGCGCGACTACGTCATTACACGGGAACGCCGGTTGAACATTTTCAACCTTTTGTGCTGTTCACCAACTACACCCGCTACGTCGATGAGTTTGTGCGTTGGGGTTGCAGCCAGATCCTCGACCCGGACAGCCCATATATCGCGCTTTCTTGTGCGGGCGGGATCTGGATCACCGCCGAAACCGAAGCGCCAGAAGAAGCCATCTCCGATCTCGCCTGGAAGAAACACCAGATGCCCGCCTGGCATTTAATCACGGCTGACGGTCAGGGGATCACGCTGGTCAATATCGGCGTTGGCCCGTCTAACGCCAAAACCATTTGCGATCATCTGGCCGTACTGCGTCCTGACGTCTGGCTGATGATTGGTCACTGCGGTGGTCTGCGTGAAAGCCAGGCGATTGGCGACTATGTTCTGGCCCACGCTTATCTGCGTGACGATCACGTTCTGGATGCCGTACTACCGCCGGATATTCCGATTCCGAGCATTGCGGAAGTACAACGCGCCCTGTATGACGCCACCAAAGAAGTCAGCGGTATGCCCGGTGAAGAAGTTAAACAGCGCTTGCGTACCGGTACTGTCGTCACCACCGACGATCGTAACTGGGAGCTACGCTATTCCGCTTCTGCGCTGCGTTTCAACCTCAGTCGCGCGGTGGCTATCGATATGGAAAGCGCCACCATCGCCGCTCAGGGATACCGTTTCCGCGTTCCGTACGGCACGCTGCTGTGCGTTTCCGACAAGCCGCTGCACGGTGAGATCAAACTACCTGGTCAGGCCAACCGTTTTTATGAAGGTGCTATTTCTGAGCATCTGCAAATAGGTATCCGGGCTATCGATCGTCTGCGTGCTGAAGGCGACCGACTGCACTCCCGTAAATTACGTACATTCAACGAACCGCCGTTCCGTTAAGACCTGAAGGTTAACTATGCACAACTCAACTCCTCTTTCCGCCCTGCGCAACCTGCTGATAGCGCAGGGGCTGGATGGCATGATTGTTCCGCGCGCCGACGCTCATCAAAGCGAAGATTGTACGCCGCATGACAATAAACTGGCCTGGCTGACCGGATTTAGCGGCTCTGCCGGCCTCGCGTTGGTCCTTCGGGATCGCGCGTTAATGTTTGTCGATGGACGCTATCAGGTCCAGGTACGCAATGAAGTCTCGCTGGATGATTTTGAAATTCATCATTTACACGATGAACCGCTGGCCGACTATTTGCAGTCTCACGTTGCAGCGGGTACACGTATCGGCTTTGAACCGCTGCTGATGGTCAACAGCCAGTTTGAAGCCTTGTCGGCAACTCATTGCGAGCTGGTACCTCTTGAGCAAGATCCTTTTGACCAGGTGTGGCTTGACCGACCGGCAGCCCCCTGCGGCATCATTCGTGAAATGCCCATTGAAATCAGCGGGGAAAACAGCACGCAAAAGCGTGCCCGCGTCGTGGAACAACTCGCTCAACATGAGGCTGACGTACTGGCAATTACCCTGCCGGATAACATTGCCTGGCTGTTGAATGTACGCGGTTCAGATCTGGCTATGGTGCCAGTACCGTTTTCGTTTGCCCTGCTCCATCGCAGCGGTGAGCTGGAATGGTTTGTGGATAGCAACAAAACGCAGCAACTCCCCGTATCACTGCTGAACACGCTCACGCTGGCCCCGCAAGAGAGTTTCCTGGTACGTTGCCAGCAACTGGCCAGTGGGAAACGCTTCCTGGTCGATAAAGACTACGCCCCGGTTGCGTTGCGTTTTGCCATTGAAGAACACGGTGGCAACGTCTTATGGGCCCCTGATCCCATCACCTTGATGAAAGCCCACAAAAATGACGTTGAACTGGCGGGCTATCGGGAATGCCATGAACAAGATGGCGCAGCCTGGGTTAATTTCCTTGCCTGGCTGGCCCATGAAGTCCCTTTGCGCGAAGCGGCTGGCAATCCGGTCACCGAACTGGAAGCCCAGGCAAAGCAACTGGAATTTCGCCAGCAGCAGCCGGGATTTATTGAGCAAAGCTTCAGCACGATATCGGCCTCTGCCAGCAATGCGGCGATGTGTCATTACCACTCCAGTGAAAAAACCAATACGCCAATTACCTCGCAGGCCATGTATCTGAATGATTCCGGCGGCCAGTACCACAATGGTACGACGGATACGACGCGTACCTTCGCGTTTGGTCCACAGGATCCGCAACGTCGTCTGCATTACACCGCCGTGCTGAAAGGCTTTTTGTCGCTTATTTCACTGCAGTTTCCCAGCGGCACTCAGGGCCATCAACTGGATGCCTTTAGCCGTCGGGCGTTGTGGGATTTAGGTCTGGATTTTGATCATGGAACAGGACACGGCGTAGGCCACCAGTTGCTTATCCATGAACAACCCCATCGCATTGCCAAGAAAGTAAACCCCTGGCCTCTGGTCGCGGGCAATATCATCACTATCGAACCGGGTTACTATCTGGCCGGGCAATATGGGATCCGTATTGAGAACCAGGTGGAAATAATCAACAGCCGCCCTGGCTTCTGTCGTTTCTCAACGCTGACGCTGGTGCCGATTGATTTGAATCTGGTTGAACTGCATCTGTTGAGTGAAGCTGAAAAGCAATGGATTGATGATTACCACCAGCAGGTCAGAGAGACGTTATCCCCTCGCGTGAATGCAGAGGCTCGTCCGTGGCTGTTCGCCGTCACCGCGCCGATTCGCGTTCAGGCTAATTAATGCAATAAAAAAGGCAGCCCGTAGGCTGCCTTAGTTCTCCCCAATTTCTTACTGCTTAGCTGTTACGGATGTACTCATCCATTTCAGTTTTCAGGTTATCGGACTTAGTACCGAAAATCGCCTGAACACCGGAACCAGCTACCACAACGCCCGCCGCACCCAGTTTCTTCAGGCCAGCCTGATCCACTTTGGCAACGTCAGCCACGCTGACACGCAGACGGGTGATACACGCATCAAGGTTAGTGATGTTTTCTTTACCGCCGAACGCCGCAACCAGAGCCGGAGCCATTTCGCCTGACGCACCTGCTTTGCTGTCTTCGGTGGCATCTTCACGACCCGGAGTTTTCAGGTCCAGCGCTTTGATCAGCACACGGAAGATGGTGTAGTAAACAATCGCATAACCGATACCGACAATCGGGAACAGCCACAGTTTGCTGCTGTTACCGGAAAGAACGATAAAGTCGATCAGACCGTGGGAGAACGACGTACCGTCACGCATACCCAGCAGGATACAGATCGGGAATGCCAGACCAGCCAGAATCGCGTGGATGATGTACAGGATCGGCGCCACGAACATGAAGGAGAACTCGATCGGCTCGGTAATACCGGTCAGGAACGAGGTCAGCGCCGCGGAGATCATGATACCGCCCACTTTCGCGCGGTTTTCTGGTTTAGCAGAGTGCCAGATAGCGATAGCAGCCGCCGGCAGACCGTACATTTTGAACAGGAAGCCACCGGACAGTTTGCCCGCCGTCGGGTCACCCGCCATATAGCGAGGGATGTCGCCGTGGAACACCTGACCTGCAGCGTTGGTGTATTCACCGATCTGCATCTGGAATGGAACGTTCCAGATATGGTGCAGACCAAACGGCACCAGGCAGCGTTCAATGAAGCCATAGATACCGAACGCCACGACCGGGTTCTGGTATGCAGCCCACTGGGAGAACGTCTGAATAGCAGTACCGATTGGTGGCCAAATGAAGGACAGAACCACACCTGTGAAGATAGCAGCCAGACCAGAAATGATAGGAACGAAGCGCTTACCCGCAAAGAAGCCAAGATACTCAGGCAATTTAATACGGTAGAAGCGGTTGAACATATACGCTGCAATCGCACCGGAGATAATCCCCCCGAGAACACCCGTATCAGCAAGGTGTTTAGCTGCGATCTCTTCAGCAGGTAAATGCAGAACCAGCGGCGCAACTACAGCCATGGTCTTAACCATGATGCCGTAAGCAACAACGGATGCCAGTGCAGATACACCGTCATTATTAGTGAAGCCTAATGCAACACCGATAGCAAAAATCAGCGGCATGTTCGCAAAAACAGAACCGCCCGCTTCTGCCATTACGTGCGATACAACGGCTGGCAGCCAGCTGAAGTTAGCGGAACCGACGCCCAGCAGGATACCTGCAATTGGGAGTACGGATACCGGCAGCATCAGCGATTTACCGACCTTTTGCAGGTTAGCAAATGCATTCTTAAACATAATTAGGAGTGCTCCTGAGTATTTGTGCTTTTCTACGTTCTCACGCATTAGCGAGGGGGGAGAACCTCGCCGTGTACAGGGCATCTAAGTACCCTTTATTTATTACACAGAGTAAAATAATTCAGTTTGTTTTTGTTTGACGGCTATCACAGTTCAGTCGTGAATGGCCGCAAAATCCGCACATTCCGATAAAATGCGTTTCTGAATGTGTCAAGCTGGTTATTCACCGCCCATTTTGTGGCGGTGAACTTTACTCGCATTAGTGATTAATTACGAGCTTTAAAAAAAGTCAGTTAACGAACAGATTGCAGGCGAGAAGCGTCGATGTGAAACAGGCGGGCAAAGTTATCAGTGGTTGCCTGCGCCAGTTCTTCAACGGCAACACCTTTCACTACGGCCATGTACTCTGCAACGTCACGAGTCATGGCGGGCTGGTTCTCTTTTCCACGATGCGGTACAGGCGCAAGGTAGGGAGAATCCGTCTCGACCAATAACCGGTCCAGAGGAACATAGCGGGCGGCATCACGGAGCTGCTCTGCATTTCGGAACGTGACGATGCCGGAAAACGAGATATAGAATCCAAGGTCCAGTAATTTGCCCGCCGTTTCTCTGTCCTCTGTAAAACAGTGTAGTACGCCGCCACAATCCGTCACTTTTTCTTCGCGCAGAATAGACAGCGTGTCGGCTCGCGCATCGCGGGTATGCACGATAACTGGCTTCTGTAACTCACGGCCAATCTGAATATGGTGGATAAAAGATTCCTGCTGGCGCACCTTTGTTTCCGGCGTGTAAAAATAGTCCAGCCCGGTTTCTCCCATCGCCACAACCCCCTCTTCGGCGGCAAAACGACGCAGCTCCTCAACATCATAGGTTTCATCCTGATTTAACGGATGCACGCCGCAGGAAAAAACCACATTGTCGCGCTCACCAACCAGTTCACGCATACTGCGGTATCCTGGCAAGGTGGTTGCAACGGCAAGACAGAATTTCACATCGCGTGCGGCCGCTTTCGCCAGCACGTCGTCCACGTCCTTATGCAGAGATTGATAATCCAGGCCATCAAGATGGCAGTGTGAGTCGACTAAAAACATAATGTCTCTCTCAAAGATGGGGAACAGGCAGTACGGTGCCTGGTTGCAGGTAATGCTCAATACGAAGAATAAGGTCGGTTAATACCAGCTCGCGGTTTACGCCCGTCACGTTCAGCAACTGCTGACGGCAATGGCAAACGTCACCGAGTATCGCCTGTATCTGGGCAACGGATAACCGTTCTGCGATGGAAGATATCAGGTCCAGGGCATCGGGATTGGTTAAATGGGCAATCCCATACGGACGTTTCAACGCATCCGTAAACAACGTTGCCAGCCAGTGTAAACGGGCGGCAGCCTGATCGTGGTTTAACGCCGCGAGCAAGATATACCAATCACCGGCGTTTAATGTATTCACCAGTGCCGCACAAAAATCTGTACGGTGCGCCCAGCTTTCAGCCTGTAACAGCGTGAGTGCCGCGCCTGGCGAACCGGCACTTAGACGTAACGCGCTAAGCAGCGCTTCTGACGACGCAGTCACTTCACGAGCAAGCCAGGAGATAGCATACGACTCCGGAGGTGGCGCAAGATGATGTAACCGACAACGGCTGCGTAATGTCGCCAGCAAACGAGCTGGCTCTGTGCTGGCGAGGAAAAACCAGGTCTGTGCCGGGGGTTCTTCCAGCGTTTTCAACAGGGCATTGGCGGCAGCATCGGTTAACTGGGCGGCATCAGGGATCCACACGACCTTCGCACCGCCGAGACGCGAATGCTCGTACAGCTTTTCACTGACTTCGCGTACAGCATCAACCCCCAGCGTGCTTTTGCCTTTTTCTGGCAGCAGCGAATAGTAGTCAGGGTGTGTCCCCGCCTGCATCAGCTGACAGCCACGGCACTGTCCGCAGCTTTTATGTCCTTCCGGCTGCTGGCACATTAAATAGCGGCTGAGGGCGTAAATAAGCGCGTCGTCGCCCATTCCGGGTAACGCCTGAATCAGTAACGCATGGTGACCACGACCCGCCTGGTAGCTGGCCACCAGTTTTTCAAAATCCGGTCGTAACCATGGGTACCATTTCATGCGCCCTGCTCCTTCACCCATTGGGTGATGGTATTGCGAATATCAGCCATCACAGCCTCCAGCGGCTGCGTAGCGTCTATAGTGCGAATGCTGGCGTCTTTGGCAGCAAGCTCAAGATAGCGCGCGCGGGTACGATTAAAGAAATCGAAAGATTCCTGCTCAATACGATCCAGCTCGCCGCGTGCGCGTGCACGCTTCAACCCGACTTCTGGTGTCACATCCAGATAGATAGTCAGATCCGGGCGAAAATCGCCGAGCACTGCATCGCGCAGGGTTGCCAGCATGTTTTGATCGATGCCGCGTCCGCCGCCCTGATACGCTTGAGTCGACAGATCGTGACGATCGCCAATTACCCACGCGCCTTTCGCCAGCGCAGGTTTAATAACGGTTTCGACCAGCTGTACGCGCGCGGCGTAAAACATCAGAACTTCGGCTTTGTCAGTGATAACCTCGTCACCCACCGACTTAATGTCCAGCACCAGGCTTCTTAGTTTCTCAGCCAGCTGCGTGCCGCCAGGTTCGCGGGTGAAAACCATGTCACGAATACCGAGTTGCTCAAGTGTCTCTACCACTACGTTACGCGCGGTGGTTTTTCCGGCGCCTTCCAGGCCCTCGATGACGATATAGTTACTGCCCATTTTTTTCCTTAAGCACTTTCAGGTAATCCTGCACGGACCGGTTGTGGCTGGCAAGATTGGTGTTAAACGTGTGGCCACCTTTACCGTCAGCCACAAAATAAAGATACGGCGTTTTTGCCGGATGTGCCGCGGCCTGCAATGATGCCTCTCCCGGCATGGCAATCGGGCCAGGTGGCAGTCCTGTAATGGTATAGGTGTTATAAGCGGTCGGGGTGTCTAAATCCACGCGCGACAATTTGCCATTATACCGTGACCCCATACCGTAAATCACCGTCGGATCGGTTTGTAAACGCATACCGATACGTAAACGGTTAATAAACACCGAAGCCACCTGGTCACGCTCGCTGGCAACCGCAGTCTCTTTTTCAATAATAGAAGCCATGGTTACCAGCTGATTTTTGTCCTGATAAGGCAGGCCATCAGCGCGCCCTTCCCAGACAGTATCCACCGCTTTAACCATTTTCTGATGCGCGCGTTTTAGCAACGCTACGTCAGTCGTATTGGCGGTATACATCCAGGTATCTGGCCAGAACCAACCTTCCACCCATTGCGGTTTTTCCAGCTTCAGCGCCTGGGCCACGGTCTCATAGCTATCGTCGCTTAACGTATGTTTGATATACGGGGCATCGCGCAGCTGTTTCAGGTAATCGCTTAGGCGCATCCCTTCAACCAGACGTAACGGGAACTGCGCCTCTTTTCCGCTTTCCAGCAGTTGCAGCATATCCCGAACCGTCATGTCGGGTGTAAAACGGTAGGTTCCGGCCTTAAAATGCGACAGTTCGGGTTCCACACGCAGCAGCCATTGGAACACGCGCGGACGGTTAATAACCTTGTCCGCATACAGCTGTTCGCCAAGGGCCAGGCGGCCCGTCCCCGCTTTCAGCGTAAAAATCGTCTCTTCTTTAATCAATAATTTACTGTCCGCCAGATGGCGAACTTTCCACATTCCCACTCCCGCGGCAATGCCCAGCACAACCAGCAATAACAGGACAACAAGTAACAGTTTTTTCATGACTAATTCGGGTGCTCACAAAGTGGGGCTAAAAAATCGAATAACAAACGTGAAGACAGCAATGTGTCGCCACAGGCACACACGGGAATAATGGGCATTAACGCGTTACAGACGACGATTTCATCAGCCTGCATAACCTCCTCCAACCCGGCATACACTTCGACAATACTGAATGGCGATTGTGCCAGCATCCGGATACAGAATTGTCGCATAATGCCGTTTACTCCGGCCTGATCCAGGCGGGGCGTGTAAACCACATCACCTTTACGCCAGAACAAATTAGCCGCACAGCATTCCGTAACCCATCCCTCGCTGTCAAGAACCAGTGCTTCATCTGCGTCCGTCTGTTCAAGATGAGAGCGAATCAACACCTGCTCCAGTCGATTCAGATGTTTAAGCCCGGCAAGCAGTGGATTACGTCCCAGACGTACTGGGCTTAGCGCCAGCACAATGCCATCTTGCCGCCAACGATCGTAATGAACGGGCCAGGCTGAAACGGAGAGGATGCGTGTGGCGCTGTGACAACTTTTGCCACTGTAGCCCCGGCCTCCACTGCCACGGCTGATAATCACTTTCAACACCCCGCGTACGTGCCCTTTCGCCAGCATTTTCATTTCATTTTGCAGCTCGGACCAATTTTCAAAAGAGATCAGCAGTTTTTGGCAAGCGTCTTGTAAACGCTCAAGATGCGCTGCAAAGAGAGGGATTTCGCCGTCGATAATACAGGCAGTGGTAAAACAGCCATCACCAAATTGGGTCGCTCGATCGCTTGCTAACAGCATATTCTGCTCGCAGCCATTAATTAAGAACATGGTGGCTCCTTATTTCTGGTCCGCTAGTTTGGCAGGATGAGTAACACAGGACAAGGGCGGAAAACCGAATAAAAAAAGGCCCGACAAGCGGACCTTTTCAATTTGCTATCGATGCTAGCGCATCACCTAACGGGCTTAAATCTTTTTAAAGATCAAAGAGCCGTTGGTACCACCGAAGCCAAAGGAGTTACACAGCGCATACTCCAGACCACTAACCTGACGCGCTTCGTGAGGTACGAAGTCCAGGTCACAACCTTCATCCGGGTTATCCAGGTTGATGGTTGGCGGAATAGCCTGATCGCGCAGCGCCAGGATAGAGAAAATAGACTCTACCGCGCCCGCCGCACCCAACAGGTGTCCGGTCATAGATTTGGTGGAGCTTACCATTACACGGCTTGCCGCATCACCAAAGACAGATTTCACTGCCTGGGTTTCTGCTTTATCGCCTGCAGGCGTAGATGTACCATGCGCGTTGACATAGCCAATCTGACCCGCTTCGATAGCCGCATCACGCAGCGCGTTGACCATTGCCAGCGCAGCGCCTGCACCGTTTTCCGGTGGTGACGTCATGTGGTAAGCATCACTGCTCATACCGAAGCCAACGACTTCAGCATAGATTTTTGCACCGCGCGCTTTCGCATGTTCGTACTCTTCCAGTACAACCATGCCTGCGCCGTCGCCCAGCACAAAGCCATCACGTTCTTTGTCCCACGGACGGCTTGCCGCTTGCGGGTTATCATTACGCGTAGACAGCGCACGTGCCGCGCCAAAACCACCCACGCCCAGCGGCGTACTGGCTTTTTCTGCACCACCCGCAACCATCGCGTCCGCATCGCCGTATGCAATGATACGTGCAGCATGACCGATGTTATGCACGCCTGAAGTACAGGCGGTCGCGATGGAGATGCTTGGCCCTTGCAGGCCGTACATGATGGTCAGGTGACCTGCCACCATGTTAACAATCGTCGACGGAACGAAGAACGGGCTGATCTTACGCGGTCCACCATTTACCAGAGAGGTATGGTTTTCTTCGATAAGACCGAGACCGCCAATACCAGAGCCGATAGCGGCGCCAATACGGTGGGCGTTCTCTTCCGTTATTTCGAGGCCAGAATCCTGCATGGCCTGAACGCCAGCGACAATTCCATATTGAATGAAAGCATCCATCTTGCGCTGTTCTTTGCGCGAGATAATGTCTTCACAGTTAAAATCCTTTACTAAGCCAGCAAATTTCGTTGCATAGGCGCTAGTAT